>Ga0302324_100011183_pt1 | contig 18468 bp, 22 predicted proteins | sample Palsa_T0_1_FD_201949 | JGI IMG/M metagenome (GOLD analysis project Ga0302324, IMG submission 201949) | Peat permafrost microbial communities from Stordalen Mire near Abisko, Sweden - Palsa_T0_1 | ecosystem: Environmental > Terrestrial > Soil > Palsa > Peat permafrost | place: Sweden: Abisko... | reverse complement strand
GCGTTCATTCGCTATGAGAACGAGCAGCTCGGGTCAAACTATACACGGCTTCGGCTAATGAGAGACATCGATCAGATCATCGCGTACTTCGAGGACGCGGCGGTGCAAATAGAGGCGGACATCGTGGACTGCGACCTCTTCATGCGGCAAATGGCAGATATCGTTGAGAAGATTTGGGGCGAGTTCTTCGATCGTCCGAAATATCAAATAAAGAACTTCTCTGGGCATTTCTTCCCTGAGTTCACCGCTTTGAAGGACCGGGCTCGGCGATGGTCCAGTCAGCGAGCCCGCTCGGCTATGAGAGGATAGCAAGGGAGCTATGAGTAAAGATGCTCAAAAGACGGGATCCCCACGGGCTGGCCATTGACCCCTTGTGATAAGATAGCCGAGGTAATTATGCTCGACCGTAGACTGCTTGATGAAGCGACCCTGGAGCTTCAGACGCCCCTCCGGCCCTCGCGTGCCGGCGAGGTCGCCGCTGTGGCCGCATTCGTTGCGTCTTCGCTACGGCTCGAAGGTATTGCGTCGACCCCCCGGTCCGTAATAGAAGCCGTTCAGTCGGCAGCCGAGAGACCAACGGCCTCTTCGCGCTGATCAGCGCTCCAGCGGGCGGTGTTTGAGGCGGGCCGTGACGACGGCGGAGTTTTTCGTCATCTTTCTGAGCAGGCCATCACGGGCGTCGAGCGCGACGCCATGGTCTTTTTTTTGGGTCACCATTTTTTCTCAGAGGCACCTCAGAAGCAGGTGACGCCCCCTTGGACGTTGGCCTACTTCCAAATAGTCCATCAGCGACTATTAAAATCATCGCGACCTGATATTGCAGGCAAACTCCGTGACCCAGACACGGATGCCGGCGAAGCATTAGTACAATATGCGAATGACGCGATGACATTTGCCCAGCAGGTCAAGCCGACGCCTGAAGAGGTCGAAGAGATCTTTATACGGGCCGCTCACTTCTACGCGGGGGTCGTAGCGGCTCAGCTCTTCGAGCGCGGCAACGAATACTGGGACCGGACGATGGTGGACTTGTTGATCAGGTCTTGCGGTTTCGAGCCAGGGACGTTGTTTGAGATCAGCAGCAGAGAACTGGACTGGCAGGTCCTGGCCGTCATCCTCCTCCACAACCCCCGACCGCTCGCCGAGACGTTGATTCGAGGCTTCCTGGAGAAACGTAAACTGTATCGCGATGCGGGCCGTGAAGAATCATGAAACTCTCATCTCCGCCGCAATGCCGTCGCTCTGGGTGACGTTCTCCGGTTGGAGTAGCAGATGTGATTTCACCAAAATTGGCCTTCCGAGTGATCGAGGAATTACAGCGACCGCTGCGCCGATCGAAGCGTGGTGAACAAGCCGCCTCCGCGAGATTCGTTGCTATGTCACTTCGGCTTGCCGGTGTCGAGACCCACTCGCGATCCTCTTTGAGAAAGGCAGATTCCCCGACACGGCCGTGAGCGAGGAGACATCCGCGGACCCTGGCGCGTTCGGTATTCTTACTCCGACGCAAATCGCGATCTTGGAGCGGGACGCGTTCCGCGTGGAAGAAGCGCTTGCGTCGCGGCAGCGCTCGCCTTGCGACTGGACCCCATCCTTCGCCTTGGCCGTGCATCGAGATGCGTTCGCCAACGTCTTCCCCGAAGCAGCTGGGATTCTACGATCATCTGATGTCTCGCTGCGCGATCTGCCGGTGCCTCGAGCGGGTCAGGTCCTCTATCGATTGGTCGACGCCCTTGCCGAAGCCGCAGCGCTCATTGAACGCTCCGCTGCGCTGGCTGATCCAACACTGAAGACAGACGAGGTGATGGTGTGTGCCGCCCTTTTTCACGCACATTGCATTGTCGCGCAACCGTTCGGCGATGGCAATAAGCGCTGGGCGCGCCTGCTGCTCAATGCGCTGCTGGTAGATTGCGGCTTCGCCCCGGGCACGCGCTTTGATCCTCTGCAGAAAGCCGCGTACCACGAGGCGGTAGATCAGGCGATAGCAGGCCACGCTGATGCCCTTGCGGAGCTGATCCTCATTGGATGGCTCGGTCAACGGAGAATCTACCGCGGAGCTGATCAGCAGGCCTGATCCGCATACCACTATTTGTCGCTACAGTCAACGTGCGCGTCCCGCGCGCTCCGCTTGAGTTTCTCGCTCAGGAGACGGCGCGCAGGTGGGTCGGCCGTTGTCGTCGGTGCGCACGATTTCGGTGACGATCGTGCGGCCGGTCCACCGATGGAATGCGACGGCGGGCGGCTCGACGCGAACCGTGTACGGGATGCCGTCGCCGGCCTCGAGCACGAGTTGGTGCGCCGTGCTCGGCACGCTGACCGCGGTCGTTCCGCCGATCGTCGCTTCGAAGTAACGGTGAACGTGGCCACAGACGATGCGCACGACTTGCGGATGGACGGCGATGATACGTTCGAAGTCCTCGCGGCCGCGCAGAAGGTGAGAGTCGACGGGCGCCACCCCGATCGCGAACGGCGGATGATGCATCGCGACGATCGTCGCCGTCGCCGGAGCGATCCTCAGGGTGGTGTCGAGCCAGGCCAGCTGGGCGGCGTCGAGCTCGCCGCCGGGCGCGCGATCGCGGCGCGTCGTGTCGAGCGCGACCAGCCGCACCGGCCGCGACTCGACGGCATAGCAGAGCGGCCCCTTCGCCGGCAGGTACGCGTGCTCGGGGAACGCATCGCGAAAGGCGTCGCGAGCGTCGTGGTTGCCGGGCACGAGGTAGACGGGGACGCGCAGGTCGCCGAGGATCTTGCGCAGCCGCTTGTACTCTTTGGGCTTGCCGCGGTCGGCCAGGTCGCCGGTCGCGACGACGAACGCGGGCAACGGCGACGCAGCGTTGACGACCGCGATCGCGCGGCGCAGATCGCGCCCGGTACGGATCATATGGTGAAGGAGATCGCCTTTGCGCCGGATGTGGGTGTCGGTGATCTGCGCGACGAGCACGATCGCGAGCGTACCCGACCTGTGTGCCACCAGGGTGGCGCATAAGACGTCCTTAACCCAGCGGACCACGGCGTTTGACGTGAGCGTTTGGCGAGGGGGCGTCCGATACCGACCGCGAAATGCGCGCTCGACCTGCAGACTGACCAAACGGGGAGGCCGGCTTTGCGCAATCGTCTCGTAGCAGCGCTCTCGTTGCTCGCTATCGCATCGGGTTGTGCCGCGGGAGGTGGCGGAATGGCCGCCCCGGGCGTTGGTTCGGCCGCGTCGACGCAATCCGCGCTGCACGAAAGCGTTACCCCGGCGGCGGCTACGAACGTCGTAGTGAATCCCGGTTTCGAGACGGGTTCGCTCTCGCCGTGGACCTCATGTGGCAGCGTGAACGATGCGGCCGTTTCGAGCGCGCAAGCTCATAGCGGCACCTACAGCGCGCTCATCGGGACGACGGCGAAGCCTGAAGTCGACGGCACCGCGGGACTCTGCCAAACCGTCACCGTGCCCGCCGCCGCCACGCTGACCTTCTGGGTCTACGAAGGTACGACCGACTCGATCACCTATGTCGACCAGGAGGCCGATATCCTGAGCACCACCGGCAGTCAGCTCGCGCAACTGTATGCCGAAGCGAAGTCGACCGGCGGCTGGGTGGAAAAGTCGTTCAGCCTGAGCGCCTACGCCGGCCAGACGGTGCAGTTGTACTTCGGCGTCAAAGGGAACGGCTATTCCAAAGACTACGTCTACGAATATCTTGACGACGTCTCGCTGACCGGATCGGGCGCGACGTCGGCACCGACCGCGACGCCAACCGCAACGCCGACCGGAGCGCCGACAGCAACACCCACCGCAAAGCCCAGCGCGACGCCAACCGCAAAGCCCACGGCGACGCCGACCGCAGCGCCGACGAGCGCGCCGTTCGCCTGCAACAACACGCAGTTCCTCACCGACCAGAGCGAGTTCGCCGCCGGAACGATCACGGTCGACCAGCTGGTCGACATCTGCGGAAGCGTGACGCAGGTTCTCGCGTCGAAGAAGACCAGCAGCGGCACGCACGGCTATTTCTACGTGCAGATGCCGTCGGGGTACCAGATCGAGATCGTCTCCAACCTCGACGCAATGGCCGAGGCGTCGACCGATAAGCCGCCGTCGACGTGGCCGTGGGTCGCGGTCGGCGATTACGTCTACGTACAGGGGCGCTATTACTACGACAGCTCGAGCAGTCAGGGCGTCGACTGGACCGAGGACGATACCGACAGCTCGTGGTCGCACACCGGCTACGTCGCGGTCTGCAACGCGTCGGGCGGAAGCTGTTCGAAGTACTGGTGAGCGCGCGGCGTCCGTCGAAGGGCAGCGCGTGAGTACGCGCGCGCGCAACCGGCCGCCGGGATCGAACTGGGGCGACTACGGTGATGACGACCGGATCGGCCGGCTCAACGAGCTGACGGCGGAGCGCGTCGTGCGCGCGGCAGCCGAGATCCGCACCGGGCAGCGCTTCTGTCTGAGCTTGCCGCTCGACTATCCCGGCGGCAACGTCGTCTTTCCGTTCCGGCGTCCGCCCGAGAAGCGGTTCGTCGACCGGATGGACGGCGTGCCGACGAAGGACTTCCCGTTCAGCCGCGCGCGCGAGGGCGCGACCGGTGTGGTGAACGACGATCTCGTCACGCTGTGGACGCAGTACTCGACCCAGTGGGACGCTTTCGGGCACGTCGGTTCGCACTTCGACGCGAACGGCGACGGCGACGACGAAGTGCTCTACTACAACGGCCACTATCCCGGCTCCGACGTCGACGCGATGGCGACGGCCGGACTGCAGGGGCGCGGCGTGCTGGTCGACCTCCATCGCGTCTACGGGAACGAGAAGACCGCGGTCGACTTCGCCATGCTCGACGACGCGATGCGCGCGCAGCGCGTCGCCGTCGAGCCGGGCGACATCCTCGCCTTGCGTACCGGCTGGGCGCAGCTCGTGATGGACATGCACGGCACCCCCGAGAAGCAGGTCATCCATCACTCCTGCGCCGGCCTCGACGGTCGCGACCCCGCGTTGCTGGCGTGGATTGCGGACAGCGGCATCGCTGCGATCGTTGCCGACAACGTCGCCGTCGAGTTCTTTCCGCCCAAGCCGGGCGAAGCGGGAACGCCGTTTTTACCGCTCCACGAGCTGTGCCTGTTCAAGCTCGGCATCAACCTCGGCGAGATGTGGTATCTCACCGAGCTCGCCGACTGGCTGCGCGACAACGACCGCACGCGGTTCTTCCTGACGGCACCGCCGCTGCGCTTGCGAGGTCACGTCGGCTCGCCGGTCACCCCGATCGCAACCGTCTGATCGCCTATTCGCCGCTGGTTTTTCGCCGGCGCTCGAGCTTGGCGGCGACGACTTTGCCGAGCGGCGCGGCGGGAGGCTTCTTTATGGCTTCGAGCTTTCGCAGCCGCGCCGCGGTCTTGGCGGCGGACTCGGCGGCGACGGCGTCGTCTCCGTCGGGCTGCGGACCGATTCCGCCTAGGACCTGAGTGACCGCGTGACGTTCTTTCTTGTGCGCGCGCTGCTTCACCAGCGCGATCTCCTTGCGGCCGGCGTGAGGGCTCTCATCGGTCGTGCTCCGGCGGTCGCGCTCTAAGCTCAGCGTCTTCTTTTGAGGCGGCGATTTGATCTTGCTCATGTGATGTCTAACCCGCCCTGCGCAAGTGGCGGGTCCCCCAGGCTTGGATCGAGGCGATGATCGGGATGAAACTGCGGCCCGCGAGCGTGAGGCGATATTCGACCTTCGGCGGAATCGTCCCGAAGTCGTTGCGGGCGATCAAGCCGGCGTCGGTCAGTGCCTTGAGCTCGCGGCTCAACACGCGCGGCGCGATCGGCGGCGATCCGTCGGCACCCCGCAGCAAACCGTTGCGGAGCTTGCCGTAACGCAGTGGACCATCTTTGAGGTCCCAGACGATGCGCAACTTGTACTTGCCGCTGATGAGCCGCTGAAACTCGGTGACCGGACATCCGATGTGCATCGACACCCTCCGCGCTTCGTTGCGACAGTATCCTTTTTGTCCGTACTTGCCGATCTGCTCCCATATCGTTCACAATGGTGTCGCCAATCCCTCGTCGGCAGGCGCGGCCTCGTCGACGGTCGCCGGAGCACCAGGCACGTGAAGTACTTTCTGATCACCTACCGTCTCAAGGACGGCGCGGAAGACCGCCGTCATCGCGACATCGACGCGTTCATCGCGGCACTCGACTCGGATCCCGAGTTGGGCGGCAAGGTCTCGTATCTGACGATGAAGCGCGGCGGAAGCCAAGACTATCTCCACGTCGCGGCGGCGGCCGACGAAGCTGCCGTGAAGCTGCTCGGGAGCCGCGAATTCTTCTCGCGCTACACGGACCAGACCGAGGCGACGGCCGAAGGCGAGGTCGAGGTCACGCCGCTCGAGATCGTCGCCGAGACGTCGTCGCCGGTGTCGTTCGCGCGTCCGGTCGCGCGCTAGCTAGGTCACGACGCCGGCCGGCACGCGCCCCAGCGGCACCGGCTCTTCGAGCTCTTCGACGAGGTCTTCGACCGCGCCGGCGCCCGGCGGTGCGTGGCGCGCGGCGCGCAGGTTCGGCAGGAAGAACAGCAGCGGTATCGTGCAGGCGAACAGGATCGCCGAGACGCGGAACAGGTAGAGGTACGCCACGGTGTTCGCGTTGGCGGCGATGAGGCCGGACAGCAGCGCGCGCGTGTGCGCGACGCCGAGTGCACCGACCGCGGCGGCGACCGCGGGATGGTCGAGCGTCGCGGCGGCAGCCATGGCGTCGGCCGCCGCGACGCCGCGCCGCACTTGGAGCACCTGCAGCACCGCGATGCCGATGTTGCCGCCGAGGTAGCGGACCAGCGTCGCCATCCCCGTCGCGTCGGAAAGCGCGGCGGGCGCGATCTGTGACAGCGTCACGGCGACGAGCGGGACGAACAACAGCCCGAGCGCGATCCCCTGCAGCACGCGCGGAACGAAGACGTCCCAATAGCCCGCGTCCGCGTTGAGATCGCCCATCATCCACGCACCGGCCGCGAACATCACCAGGCCGATGCCGATCACTATGCGTGCGTCGATGCGCCGCGTGATCGGGCCGACGAATGGGATCAGCACGGCCGTGGCGATCGAGCCTTGCAGCAAGAAGATCCCGGTGTCGTACGCGCCGAGCCGCAACGGGCCTTGAAAGAACAGCGGGGTCACCAGGTTGATGCCGTAGAGCCCGAAGCCGCTGACGACGGTAATGATGCAGCCCGCGCTGAACGAGACCGTGCGAAAGATCTGCAGGTTCACCAGCGGACGCGCGGCGCGCAGCTGCGCCCAGATGAAGTACGTTCCCGACGCGACGGCAAGCACGGTGAAGAACACGATCGTGTTCGACTCGAACCAGTCGGCGCGCTGTCCGGTGGAGAGCACGAACTGCAGGCTGGCCAGCATCGCGGCCAGCGCGGCGAGGCTGGGCCAGTGCAGCGCGCCGGCGGCGCCTTTCACACGATCGTCGACGAGCACGAAATACGCCATCACCATGCCGATCGCACACAGCGGCAGCTTGAAGTAGAACAACATCCGCCAATCGGTGTTGTCGAGCAGATAGCCGCCGATCACCGGGCCGAGCGCGAACGGCGCGACCGAGGCGAAGCTGAACGCCGCGACCATGTCACTGCGCCGTTCGGCCGGCGCGGAGCCGAGCAGGATCGAGAGCGCGATCGGCTGCAGCGCGCCGCCGCCGAACCCTTGCAGCACGCGAAAGACGATCAGCGTGCCGATGGTCGGCGCCGCGCCGCACAGCAGCGACATGAAGGTGAACAGGCCGAACGCCGCAAGGTAGTACCGCTTCTGACCGAGCCGTGCGGTGAGCCAGCCGTTGAGCGGCATGACGATCATCATGCCGAGCGTGTAACCGGTCGCGACCCAGGCCGCGAGGTCGGCGGTGGCGCCCAGGTTCCCGGAGATCGTGGGGATCGCGACGTTGACGATCGCTGCGTCGAGCACGCCCATCAGCACGCCGATCATGACGGTGACGACGACCAGCAGGAGCGACGGCGTGCGGGCGGCCCGGTACACGAACGATCATCGCACACGCCGGGTGCGGGGTGAAGGAACCGTCCATGGTGGTAGTAGATACCACCACGATGGCCCATCAAGCGCTCGACGCGAAGGAGTCCGGACGGCGGGCGCTGCTCTCGGAGTTCCTGCGCGCGCGGCGCGCGCGGCTGACCTCGCTCGAAGTCGGCTTGCCGGCCGGCCCGCGGCGGCGCGTCTCCGGCCTGCGCCGCGAGGAGGTGGCGGTCCTCGCCGACGTCGGCATCACCTGGTACACCTGGCTCGAGCAGGGCCGGCCCATCCGCATGGCACCCGCGACGCTCGACCGGATCGCCGACGCGCTGCGGCTGGACCGCCACGAGCGCGCCTACCTCAAGAGCCTCGTCTTCTTCGAGCCGGCGGCAACGGTGTGGGATCTGCCGATCCCCGAGCGCGTCGCCGAGGTCGTCCGTGCGTACACCGCGGGACCGGCGATCGTTCGTGGCCCGCGCTGGGACGTGCTCGTGTGGAACGACGTCTTTGCGGAGGTCTTCGGCTTCCCGGGCAGCGCGGCCGACGATCGCAACGGTCTGCGTCACGCCTTTCTCGACGCGCGCGTGCGGCGGCTGAACGTCGACTGGCCGGCGTTCGCGCGTCAGCTCGTCGCGTCGTTCCGCACCGAATACGCGCAGCACGCCGGCGACGAGGCGTTCGAATCGCTCGTCGACGAGCTGCGGCGCGAGAGCGCGACGTTCGCGCGCTTGTGGCGCGAGCCGACCGTCCTCTCTTCGACCGAGGGACGCTCGCTGCGTCTGCGCCATCCGACGCTCGGCGCGATCTTCTACGACACCGTCAACTTGCTGATCCCCGACGTGCCGCATGCGACCGTCGTCTTGGGCACCTTCGCGCCCGCCGGCAGCGGCGCGGCGACGGTGCCGGAAGCCAAGCGCACGTCGTGACCGCCGAACCGACGGCCGATTCGGATCCTGGCGGCTCGGAGCTCGACGCGATCGTCGCGTTCCTGGGGTCGCTCGGTTTCGTCGTGCGGTTCGAGCGGCAGGACGGCCCCGAAGCTCTCCCCGGAATCACGGTCGAGGACGGCGTCGTCGCCGTCGATCCGGACCGGCTCGTCGGTGCGGGCGATCTGCTCCACGAGTGCGGCCACCTAGCCGTGATGGGCCCGGCTCGGCGCGCGTCGGCGCGCGGACGCTTCGATTCGGGCCCCGCGGAAGAGATGGCCGCGATCGCCTGGTCGTACGCCGCGCTACAGCATCTGCACCTCGATCCGGCGGTCGTGTTTCATCAGCACGGCTACGGCGGCGGCGGCGGATGGGTCGTCGAGGCGTTTGCGCGCGGGGGAACGATCGGCGTTCCTGCGCTGTGCTGGCTCGGGATGACGTCGCACGCGTGCGCCGGCCAGGCGATCCCGGGCGCGGTCTACCCAACGATGATCGCCTGGCTCAACGACGGCGCGCGGGAGCTGCGCTAAACGACGCTCGCTGCCAGCTTCGCGTCGAGACGGATCTCGACCGAGCGCAGCGCCTTGCTGATCGGGCAGTTCTCCTTGGCCCCGGCGGCGATCTTTTGGAATGCACCATCGTCGATCCCCGGCGCGTTGACTTTCGTCGTCAGCTCGATCAGCGTGATGTCGAAACCCTCTCCGACACGCTGCAGGTGGACGCGCGCCGTCGTGTCGACGGCGGCCGGTGCGTGCCCGGCGCGGCTCAGGCCGAGCGTCAGCGCCATGGTGAAGCAGGCGGCGTGCGAGGCGGCGAGCAGCTCCTCCGGGTTGGTGCCGGGCTCGTTGCTGAACCGCGTGTTGAAGGAATAGTTGGCCGATACCGTTCCGCTCTCGGCGTCGATCTTGCCCTTCCCGCGAGCGATGTCGCCTTCCCAGTGGACGGTGGCGGTGCGGGCGATGTCCGGCGTTTGCATAACCGCCAGGACTGCCCGCCCGCGCGCCGCGGTTGCGCCCGCGTGCGAACCGGGTAACGTGACCGGCACATGATGGACGCCCGCGAAACCGTTGCGAGCGCGGAGGAGTACCTGCGCGGCTTCGATCGCCTCGTGGTGGTGGCGCCGCATCCTGACGACGACGTGCTCGGCTGCGGCGGCACGCTCGCCGCAGCGGCGGCGATCGGGCTCGCCGCCGTCGTCGTCTACGTCACCGACGGCAGCGCGTCGCATGTCGGCTCCGCGGCGTATCCGCCGGCGCGGCTGCGCGAGGTGCGCGAACGCGAAGCGCGCGCCGCGCTGACCGCGCTCGGCATCACGACGGAACCGCGGTTCTTGCGGATCGCCGATGGAACGGTAGCGGACCTCGATGCGAACGAGAATGACGCGGTCGTCGCGGCCATCGCCGATGCCACAAATGCAAGTGCGAACGCGCTGATGATGGGGCCGTGGTTGCGGGACCATCACGCGGACCACGTAGCGGTCGCTTCGCTCGTCCGGCGAGCTTGCGCGCAGCGCCCGGGGATGACGCTGCTGGAATACGCGATCTGGCTCGACGAGCTCGGAAGCGAAGCCGATCGGCCGCGAGCCGGCGAAGCGGTCGAAGTCACGCTCGACGTCGGCGCGCATGTGGCCGCCAAGGCGGAGGCGCTCGCCGAGCACCGCTCGCAGCTCGGAACGCTCATCACCGATGCAAAACCGGCGTTCGTCCTTCCGCCACGCTTGATCGCGTCCGCAGGTCAACGGTGCGAGCGTTTTCTGCGAATCCTCTGACGCTGCCATAAGCGACGGCGCGGACTGACCGGCTGCGTCAAGCGTTTCATCGATGGGAAAGAGTGCGGAGTGCCCACCGAGTCACTGTCGGCTGCCTATTTCGAGCGGCTGTATGCCGCATCCGAGGATCCCTGGTCGTTTGCGTCCAGCCGCTACGAGCTCGACAAGTACGACGACACCGTCGCGGCGCTCGGGCCTCACTACGAGCGCGGGCTCGAGGTCGGGTGTTCGGTCGGCGTCCTCACCCGCCGGCTCGCGGCACGATGCTCGCACCTGCTCGCAGTCGACGTCAACGAACGCGCCTTGAGCGCCGCTCGAGCGCGCTGTGCGGATCTGCCGAACGTCGCCTTCGCGCGGACGGCGATACCGCGCGAGTATCCGGCGCGGCCGTTCGACCTGGTGGTCGTCTCGGAGGTCGGATACTATTGGTCGGATGCGGACCTCGCGCTGACCCGCGACCGGATCGCCGCGAGCCTGGTCGAGCGCGGTGAGCTGCTGCTCGTGCATTTCTTGCCGAAAGTAGCAGACTACGTGCGCGACGGCGATGCGGTCCACGAACTCTTCCTGACCGACGAGCGGTTCGTTCCCGTGCGCGGTCACCGTGCCGACCAGTACCGGCTCGACCTGCTGCGGCGCGCATCATGACGCCCATCGCCAAGGCCTTCGCGGCGCTGCCGCCGCCGCGCCCGCGCTGCGTCGCGTCGATCGCAATGCCCGCGCGCGACGAGGCCGGCCGGATCGCGACGGCCATCGCAGCGATCCTCGGTCAGCGGCGGCTCGACGGGCTCACGCTCGATCCCGACGCTTACGAGTTGCTGGTCTTCGTCAACGGCTGCAGCGACGATACGGCGCGCGTCGTCGAGCGTTGCGCGGCCGAGGCGCCGCAGCATGCCGTGCACGTCGTGCGCGCCGACGCCGATGCGCCCGAGAGCCGCAACGTCGGAGCGGCGCGGCGCGCCGTCATGGATTGCGCCGCGGCGCGCATGCTGCAGCGCAACACGATCGAAGGTGCGGTGCTGACGACCGACGCCGATTCGGTCGTGGCCGCCGATTGGGTGGCGCAAAACCTCGCCGCGCTGCGCACTGCCGATGCGGTCGGCGGTCGCGTTGTGCCCGATCCCGTCGAACGCGCGGTGCTGCCCGATTCCGTTCGAGCCGAGCTCGACGCGAAGACGGTGTATGAGTTCGCGTTGGCTTGCCTCGAGTCGGCGCTCGACCCGTTGCCGCACGATCCGTGGCCGCGCCACTGGCAACGCTGCGGACCGAGCCTCGCGATGCGGGCGAGCACGTACGCGCGCGCCGGCGGGCTGCCGGCGCTCGAGCGGCTCGAAGATTTCGCGTTCTATCGCGCGCTGCTGGCGATCGACGCGCGCTTTCGCCACAGCATCCGCGTGCGCGTGACGACGTCGTTGCGGGTCACCGCTTGCGTCGCGGGCGGATTCGGCAGCGAGGTCGCGGCGATGAACGCGCTGGCCGGCGCGGGCCTCACCACGCTGGTCGAGCATCCGCGCACGACGTACGAGGCGATCGCGGCGCGCGGCGCCTTGCGGCGGTGGTGGCAGCATCGCGGCTCGGCCGATCCCGGCGAGCCGATCGCGCTTTTCGGACTCGATCCGAAAGTCTTCCGCGAGCAGGTCGCCGCCGCACCGACGTTCGGCGTCGCACTCGCCGCGGCCCAGGCATTCGCGGTCGAGCACGGTTCGGCGCTTCGCCGGCCGCAAGTGGCGATCGGCGACGCGCGGCGCGCGCTGGCGGCTTACTCGGCGGCTGCGCGCGCGAACGCGTCGCGGCCGACCCTTGAGATCGCGAGGTCGGGCGCAGGCTGACGCAGGTACATGCGCAGGTCGCGCACCAGCGCCGCGAACGGTTCGGGCGCTAGCAGCCCGCGCGCACCGACCGCACGTTCGACGCGCTCCAAGACGTCGAGCGCGGCGCGCTCGGTCGCGGCGCGGGCGGCGTCGACCGTCGTCTGCAACAGCCGTGCGGTCTCGTCGTTCGGACGATCGTCCCATACCGCCCACGCTTCGGCGCACGCGCGAACCCAGTGGACGGCGGTGCGAGCCGCGATCACGCACTCGCCGAGCCGCGCCATCTGCACCGCATCGTCGCCGAAGGCGCGCCGCACCGCGAACGCGGCGAGCTCGTCAGCGAGCCGTTCGATCCCGCCGGCTTGCACCGCGACGAAACGCGCGGCGCCCGCGCCAAACCACGGCTGAGCATCGTAGTCACCCAGCCCGCCGATCAGCGCCTCGGCGTCGAGCCGAACGCCGGTGAAATCGACCGCGAAGCTGTCGGACTCCAGCATGCCGAGCGGATCCCAGGAGTCGCGGTCGATCCGCAGCGGGACACGATCGGCCGGAACGAGCAGCATCTGCGACCTGCCGTTCGCGTCGCGCGCCGTGATCAGCGCTCGTGCGACGATGCCGGCGCCCGAGCAGAACGTCTTGCGTCCGCTCAGCTCCACCAGTCCGTTACCGGCAGCGACGATGTGAACGCCATCGGGCGGCGCCGTGTTCCAAACGCCGAACAGCGCTCCGGCCGCAGCTTCGGCGGTCGCGGCGTCTCGCTGGCGTTCCGTTCCGCAGCGAGAGATCAAGGCGAGCGCGTTCCCGTGCCCTTCGAGGAGCCGGCCGAGTACGAGATCGCGATAACCGATCGCGCACAAGTCCTCGAGTTCCATGCGCCGTCCGACGATCGGAACGCCGTGCTCGTCGGCTGCAGCATTGCCCAGCAGGCGCCGATCGTGCAGTAAGTCCGCTACCGAGCGATCCGCCAGGTCAAAGACCGAGAACACCATTGACGGCCCTGCTATGCGTCGACACAGGCAACCCCACCTTTCACGAAAACGCTCGGCGCGGCACGCGGGTTGACAATTGCCGCCGGCGGGCACAGCGTCATCATGGCAAACGACGAGAGCAACCAAACGCCCAAACATGTTACGGACCCCGGTGTGACGACGTTCGGCGACGGTCAGATCACGACCGACGACGACGTGGCCGGTGATCTGCGGACGGAAACCGGCGATCAGCTCTACTCCGAGACCGGCCAAGATGGGAAGCCGCTCGAGAACGCGCGTCCGAAAGGCTGAAGCGCGGGCCTACCAGGCGGCTGCGTAGACGCCGCAGAAGGCGCGCGCGTGAGCCGTCTTTCACGCTCGGGTTTCCTCGGTGCCGCCGCAGGCGCAACCCTCCTGCCGTATGTCGAATGGGTGCGGCCCGCGCTCGCGCAGGCGCCGCCGGCGAAGCTCACCGACATCGACCACCTCGTGTTCTTGATGCAAGAGAACCGGTCGTTCGATCACTACTTCGGCACGCTGTCGGGCGTGCGCGGTTTCGGCGATGCGCGACCGCTGATGCTGCCGCAAGGGCGGCCCGTTTTCTATCAGCCTTCGAGCGCGGTGAGCGCAGGCTACGTGCTGCCGTTCCATCTCGACACGAAGACGACGAGCGCGCAGGAGCTGCACGATCTCAGCCACGCCTGGCGCGCGCTGCACGAGTCGTGGGACGGCGGCCGGCTCGACGGCTGGGTTACCGCGCACGTGCGCACCGACGGCACGAGCGGTCCGCTGACGATGGGGTACTACACCCGCGACGATCTGCCGTTCTACTATGCGCTGGCCGACGCGTTCACGATCTGCGACGGCTACCATTGCTCGGTGATGGGACCGACGAATCCCAACCGCTACTACTGGATGAGCGCGTGGATCGATCCCGATCGCAAGAACGGTGGGCCGGCGACCAACAACTCCGGCCGCCGGTATACCTGGGAGACGTATCCCGAGCGGCTCCAGCGCGCCGGCGTGTCCTGGCGCATCTACCGTCCCGAGATCACCGCCGAGTATCCGGTCGGACTCGACGTGATCATGAACTTCGCCGCTTTTCAGGATGCGCCGAAGACCTCGGGGTTGTACGAGAACGCGGCCAAGCAGCGGTCGGTCGAAACGCTGCTGCAGGACATTCGCACCGGTAATCTGCCGCAAGTCACCTGGATCGTGCCGCCGTACGAGCTCTGCGAGCACCCCGACATGCTGCCGGCCGCCGGTGAGAACTACCTGCGCCAGATCCTCGAGGCGTTCCGCTCCAACCCGAAGCTGTGGGCGCGCACCGCGTTCATCCTGAATTACGATGAGAACGACGGCTTGTTCGATCACGTCGTTCCGCCGACGCCGCCCGTCGGCACGCCGGGAGAGTTCATCGACGGCGCGCCGATCGGGCTGGGCTTCCGCGTGCCGTGCTTGGTGATGTCGCCGTTCTCGCGCGGCGGTTTCGTGTGCGGCGACACGTTCGACCACACCTCGACGCTGCGCTTGATCGAGAGCCGCTTCGGCGTCGAGATCCCGAACCTCACCAAGTGGCGGCGTGAGACCAGCGGCGATCTCACCGCCGCGTTCGGCTTCGGCGCGCCGCCCGATCCGAGCTTCCCGTCGCTGCCGCCGACGGCCGACGCGCTGAGTGTGGTCGAGCGGCAGGTCAAGACGCTCCCAGCTCCGACCATGCCGAGCGTCCAGTCGATGCCCAAGCCCGAAGCTGCCGCGTTCATCCGCCGCCGCCGTTCGTCGCGCACCGCATAGTTCGGCGGCGATAAGCGGCCGTTAAGATCGAGGTCGCAGCATGGGAGCATGCAGCAGACCGCGCAGATCGCCGTCGACGGCGAATCGCTCCCATTCCAGCTCGACTTCGACGATCGGACGTGGACCGCCGAGCGCGAGTTCGAGGAAGCGGAGTTCCCGCTGATCGCCGAGATCGCGGGCAGGCGCTACGAGCTGTACAGCGACGGAACGTTCGGTGAAGTAGAGACCTAGCCGGCGCCGAATGGCGGCGCCATGACGAACGCCGCCATTCCGCGCCGCTGGACGGTCGAGATCGACGGGATCCGCTGGCTGCCTCGGATGATCGACAAAGCGCGGATGCGAGAGCGCGGCGAGCTGGGCAGTTATCTCCTGGGCCACTCGCCGGTCGATCGCGGCTTCCTCGCGCGCGCCGGGCTGTCGACCGACGAGTTTGCCGCCGTCGTGCGGGCGTCGGCCGACGATCCGGCGGTTCTCGCTGCGCTCCGCGCGCGCGACGGCTGGGACGAAGCCCGCCTCCGGCGCTGGTCGGAGCGTTTCCCGGCGACCTACCGGAATCTCATCCCGCTCTGGGATCTCGACGAAGGTTACCGCCGCCCCAACGCGTTTCAAGCGCTGGGAATGGCCGCCTTCCGCCCGATCGAAGGCGTCGTGATGAAAGTGTTCCGGCGCATCAGCCCCGCGCCGTAATCCGTTCCGCCTTCGGTGCCGCACCGTCGAGCCGCAGCGGAACGTCGCGCCCGGCGAGGTAGGCGGTGGCGTTGACGTGCCACGGAAGGCGCGAATAGCTCTCGGCCAAGTCGGCGTCCATGCGCAGTGCTTCCTCGACGAACGCGCGCGCCGACGTCCACGCGTACCGCTGGGCGGCGGCGACGTCACCGAGCTGCGCCGCCGCCGCCGTCATGTTCCAGGCCATCTCGCCGAGATGTTGGATCGGCAGCCGCGCGGTCAGCTCGTCGGCGGTCTGCAGATGGCGCTCCGCGTCGCGGCGCTCGTCGCGATCGGCGTGAAAACGCGCCTTGACCGCATGGAGAGGCGCGCTCAGCTTGTGCTGGCCCAGCGACTCGAGCGCGGAAATCGACGCGTCGAGGTGCGCGCGCGCCTCCTCGGCGCGGCCGGTTCGCGCGCAGACCTCGCCGATGCAGCTTTGCATGCGCGACGCATAGAGCTCCGTTCCGAGCTCGCGCGCCAGCTCGTGTGCGAGCACGATGTCGCGCTCGGCAGCAACGAGGTCGCCGGCCTGCAGCGCGAGCGAACCGCGGTTCGCCGCAGCGCGCATCACGAACCACGGCTGGCGGGTCGTCGGATATTCCAATGCTTCGAGCAGAGCGCGCGCGCCGGCGTGATCGCCACAGAAGCCGCGCACCGTGGCGAGATTGAGCATCGTGTCGAAGACGCCGTACACGTCGCCGACGTCGCGGTAGGCCGAAAGCGCGCGCTCGTGCTCGTCGAGCGCGGAAGCGTAGTCGTGGACGACGCTGCCCAGGCAGACCGCGATGTTCTGGCGCGCGCGCGCCTCCGCGTAACGGTCGCCGACGCGCACCGCCAGCTCGAGCGAACGCCGTGCGTCGGTCTGCGCAAGCGCACCGTCGATCGCAATTTCGGCCGACGACGCGACACGGTAGAACTCGGCGCGCAGTGCGGCGTCTTCGTTCGCTTCGGCGATCGGCCGCAGCGCTTCGATCGCGGCGCCGGCCTCGTCGTAGGCCGCCAGCCGGGTGAGCGCGTTGACGTGCTTGCAGCGCACCGCCAGCGCGCCGTCGGCGTCTCCACACCGTTCGAAGTGCAGCGCGGCCTGCAACGCCGCATCGCGCGTGCGAACGAAATCGCCGTCGTAGTAGGCGGCATCCGCCGCCGCGCGCGCATAGACCGCGGCCGCCCGCTCCGAGCGCGTGGCGAGCGCTGCGAGCCGTGCCAACGTCTCGTCGCGCACGGCGTCGTTTAGAAGGTGCGCGTCCAGCCGCCGTTCGAGCGCGACGAGCGCGCGCGGGGTATCGTCGGCGGCCAGCTCGACGAGACGCTCGATGTCGCTGCGGCGGTCGGCGCTCAAACCGATGCGCTTGAGCGCGCGCTCGCGCGCTTCGAGCAGATCGTAGCGCAGCTCGCGATCGGCCGCTGCACCCGGCAGCAGCGCGAGCCCGGCGGTGGCGGCATCTTGTGCGTCGCCGTTGGCGAACACGTCGAGCGCGTAACGCGCGGCGTCGAGGTACTGCTCGGCGGCGCGTCGACCTTCGCCCGCGAGCTCGAAGTGGCGCGCGATCTCGGCGGCGCGCCGCCCGCGCTCGGGCGGCATGGCGGCCAAGACGCGTGCGACGAGCGCGTGCGCGCGAGTGCGGTCCTGCGGCGTGATGAGATCGGTCGCGGCGGCATGCACGAGATGATGGGTGAAGGCGAAGGCCAAGCCGGGCGGCTTGACGCTAGCCCGGATGAGTCCAAGCTCGATCGACTCACCGAGCGCTTCGATCAGCTCGTCGTCGGGCCAGCCGGTGACGGCCGCTAGCGGCCCGAGCTCGAAGCGCGCACCGAACACCGCGCCGTACACGAGCACCGCCTCGCCCGCCGCCGACAGCCGCGCGAAACGGTCGCCGACCAGCGCCGTGACGTCGGTCGCCGCGCCGGAGCGGCCGGCGCCGATGTCGCGCACCGCTTCGGCCAGCAGCAGCGGAACGCCGTCGGCGCGCGCGACCGCGCGGCCGATCGTCTCGACGCTGGTGTCGGGCGGCAGTGCGGCGCGCAGTGCCGTCGTCGCGTCGGCCGAGCCCAGCCGCTGGAGCGAGATGACCGAGGCGCCGCCGCGGCTCTCGAGCCCACGCAGCAGCGCCCGCAGCGGATGCGAACCGGGCAGCTCGTCGGTACGCAGCGTCGCGACGAACATGACCGGCGCGTGCCCGAGCCGCAGCGCGATGAAATCGAGCAGCTCGATCGTCGCCGATCCGGCCCAGTGCAGATCTTCGAGGATGACGACGGCGGGCCGCGTGCGAGCGAGATCCGCGAAGCCGCGCCGCACCGAGTCGAACAACCGCACGCGGGCCGACCGGTCGTCGGCCAGCGTCGCGCCGGCATGCTCGTCGAGCAGCTCTTCGAGCACGTCGCGCCACACGCTGGCCTCTTTGGTCGTGGCCGGCCGAGCCCGCGCGACTTCGGCGTTGCGCAACGCGTCGACGAAGGCTTCGTACGGCCGCTGTTCGCCGCCGGCCGACGTCTCGCCGCGCACCACCAGCCCGCCTTCGCG
>Ga0302324_100011180_pt1 | contig 18470 bp, 24 predicted proteins | sample Palsa_T0_1_FD_201949 | JGI IMG/M metagenome (GOLD analysis project Ga0302324, IMG submission 201949) | Peat permafrost microbial communities from Stordalen Mire near Abisko, Sweden - Palsa_T0_1 | ecosystem: Environmental > Terrestrial > Soil > Palsa > Peat permafrost | place: Sweden: Abisko... | reverse complement strand
GAGAAAGGCGCCTCTTCGGAAGGCTTGAGGACCATGGTGCAGCCGGTGGCGAGCGCCGGCACCACCTTGCAGGCGATCTGATTGATCGGCCAGTTCCAGGGTGTAATCATGCCGCAGACCCCGATCGGCTCCTTCACCAGATGGGTCGCGCCGCGATCCTCCTCGAACTTGAAGTTCTTCAGGACCTCGATCCCGGTGGCCAGGTGCGCCATCCCGATCGGCGCCTGGGCCCGTTGGGCGAGGCTCGCCGGAGCCCCCATCTCTTCGGTGATGGCGTTGGCGATGTCACCAAAGCGCTTCTGGTACTCGGCGAGAATGCGTTGCAGAAGGTCGAGCCGCTCTTCGCGGCTGGTCTGGGAATAGGTCTCGAAGGCCTTGCGCGCCGCCTTCACGGCCTTGTCGACATCCGCGGCCGACCCGGCGGAGATGTGGCCGCAGACCGCTTCGGTCGCGGGGTTGATCACATCCAGGCTCTTGGGCGTCACGGGATCGACCCATTGGCCGTCAATGTAGAATTTCATGTATTCGCGCATTCTGTTCGCTCCTTGGCGCCCCGCCTCGGGCCGTCGGTCATCCGCAGCCTCGTTCCCTGTCATCTTAGTGATCAAGGTTCATCGGAAAAAGGGGGAACGTGGAATTCGACCTCGGGGACCTTCACAAAAGACCGCGCTTGCTTGGCCTTTGCATACGGCGCTACCTGCAAGGTCCAACCACGAAAGGGCAGAGCCCGATGAGCCTCAGCGCGGTCGCCGTCTTCCTTCTCTTCATCATTGCCGTCGGCGCCTTGAACTACCTTCACTACGGCCGCATCGACTGACCGGTCGCGCCCGGCCATGAACGAGGCGGGCTGGGCGCTCGTCACCGGCGCCGCCCGGCGCGTCGGCCGGACGCTGGCCTTGGAGGTCGCGCGCGCCGGCTACCTCGTCGTTGTCCACCATCGCGGCGCGCCGGACGACGCCGAAGAGACCCTGAGGCTGGTTCGCGAGGCCGGTGGCGAGGGCACGGTCGCAGGCGCCGATCTTGCCGATCCCGCCGCGGCCGTTGGCCTGATAGCCGATGCGCCAAAGCCCCTCACCCTCCTCGTCAACTGCGCCTCGATTTTCGGCGACGACAGTATCGATAACCTCACGTCCGCTAGCCTGGACCTCCACTGGGCGACCAACCTGCGCGCGCCGGTGCTCCTGGCCCAAGCCTTCGCCGCCGGCCTGCCGAGCAGCCAGCGGGGCCTGATCGTCAACATCGTCGACCAGCGGGTCTGGCGCCTGACGCCCCTTCACTTCAGCTATGCGCTGAGCAAGTCCGCCCTCTGGGCCGCAACCCAGACGCTGGCCCAGGCCCTGGCGCCTGACATCCGGGTCAACGCCATCGGCCCAGGCCCCACGCTGCCTTCGGTTCACCAGGCCCCGGAGGAGTTCGCCGCCGAGGCGGCCGCCATGCCCCTCGGACGGGGACCCTCCCCGGAAGAGATCGGTCAAGCCCTGCGTTATCTGATTGACGCCCACGCGGTGACCGGCCAGATGATCGCCGTCGATGGCGGCCAGCATCTCGCCTGGCGAACCCCCGACGTCATCGTGGCTGAACATGGCTGAGCCCAAAAAGGCCGCGGCGCCCTCCGCCCGCGCCGCCAAGGTCGTGATCACGAAGGTCTTCATCCGCGGCCTCGAAGTCGATGCGGAGATCGGCGTCCACGCCCACGAGAAGGGCCGCCGCCAACCCCTGGTCATCGATATCGAGCTCGACGTCGCCGCCGGCGGGTGGCGGGCCCTTTCCCAGACGGTCGACTACGAGACCATCGCCCAGAAGGCGCGGACGATCGCGGGGCGAGGTCACATCTCGGTGGTCGAATCCTTCGCCGAGCGCCTCGCCAGAGCCTGCTTCGCCGACCCAAGAATCCTGAAAGCCAAGATCAGGGTCGAGAAGCCCCTAGCGCTCGCCCCGCACGCCGCCGCCGCGGGTGTGGAGATCACCGCCGTTCGGAATTAAGCTCGCGTCGAGTTCGCGCTTGGGAGGGGAAAAAGCAAGTGACCGAAACTGCCAGCACGCCGCCCGCCGTCGCCCCGCCGCCGTCGCCCGTGGCCTCGGACAGCAGCCAGATGGCGCTCGTCATCTACATCCTCTACCTCGTGCCGGCCGGGATCACCCACATCCTCGGCGTTGTCCTGGCCTACATCAACCGCGAGAGCGCGCCCCACTGGCTCAAGACCCACTACACTTTCCAGATTCGCACCTTCTGGATCGGACTGCTCTATTTCGTGATCGCCTGCTGCACGCTGATCATCGTCATTGGCGTCCTGCTCATCCCCGCAGTCTACGTCTGGTTCGTGATCCGCTGTATCCTGGGGATCAGCCGCCTCACCCGCAACGAACCTTATCCCGCCCCGCAGTCCTGGCTGATCTGAGAGTGAGAGGGTAGGCGGCTCTAGACCACCTCTAGCTTCCCCCTCGCGTAAAGAGAAAAGTCTTCCATCAGCGAGAGCGACACGTTCCCTGGTCGAAAGCGGTGTTCGGCAATCTGAGCCACGGGCGTCACCTCGGCGGCAGTGCCGACGATGAAGCACTCGGAGAAGCCGCTCAACTCCTCGGGCTTGATGTGCCGCTCGATCACGCCGAAGCCTCTGCCCTTGGCGATCTCGATCACCGAGCGGCGGGTAATGCCGTCGAGGAAGCAGTCCGGCGTCGGGGTGTGGAGGACCCCATCTCTCACGAAGAACACATTGGCGCCGGTGGCTTCGGCGACGTAGCCGCGCCAGTCCAGCATCATCGCATCGGCGAAACCCTCGCGCTCGGCGGCGTGCTTGGAGACGGTGCAGATCATGTAGAGGCCGGCCGCCTTCGAAGCAGTGGGCGCGGTCTGCGGCGACGGTCGCAGGTACTTCGCCCAGGTGAGCGCAATGCCCTTAGCCTTCTCCTGCGGGTTGAAATAGCTCGGCCAGCGCCAGGCGGCGATCGCCACGTGGATGTGACTTTCCTGAGCCGAGACGCCGATCATCTCCGATCCCCGCCAGGCGATCGGCCGCACATAGCAGTCGTCGAGGCCGTTCTTCGCGCAGGCGGCGATCGAGGCCGCGTCGATCTGCTCTAGGCTGAAGGGTATCGTGAAATCGAGGATCTCAGCCGACTTGAAGAGCCGTTCCGTGTGCTCGCGAAGCTTGAAAATCGTCCCGTCGTACATTCGCTCGCCCTCGAACACCGACGAGGCGTAGTGCAGGCCGTGGGTCAGCACGTGAATCTTCGCCTCGCGCCAGGGAACGAAGGCGCCATCGAACCAGATCCATCCGTCACGGTCATCGAAGGGAACGAGCGTCATTTGGCGACCCGAAGACTTCTCTCTCTCTGTCTTTTGGAGAGGTTCTTAAGGCGCATTGGCGCGCCGCCCGTCAATGGCGTTGGGCGCCGCGCATAGCCTCACAGGGTTCAGGTGACCGCGAGATCGAACATTCGCGCCCGCTTCCGGCGAAACGCCGCGGCGGCTAGGATGGCGCATGGCGACGCCTGAAGACGCGGCTCAGCGGCATCTGCTGCTCGTCGACGACGATGACCGCATTCGCGACCTGATCCGGCGCTATCTCGTCCGGGCCGGGTTCCGCATCACCGCCGCCGCCGACGCGGCCGCGGCGAGGAAGCTGCTGGCGAACCTTCAGTTCGACCTGGTGGTGCTCGACATCATGATGCCGGGAGAGGACGGGTTTTCGTTGACGACCTGGCTTCGCCAGCGCGCCGGGGCGCAGGGCGCGACCCCCATCCTCATTCTCACGGCCCGAGGCCTCCCCGACGACCGCATCGAGGGCTTGAGGCTTGGGGCGGACGACTATCTCGCCAAGCCCTTCGAGCCGCGCGAACTGCTGCTGCGCATCGAGGCGATCCTGCGGCGCGCGGCCGTCCGACCGGCCGGTTCGGAGCCGATCGGCCTGGGCGATTGCCGCTTCGATCTCGGGCGCGGAGTCCTTAGTCGCAACGACGCGCCAGTGCGCCTGACCGAGATGGAGACGCGCCTGTTGCGTTTGCTGGCCTCGGCCGCGAATGCCGCCGTCGACAGGCGCGAACTCGCCGGAGCTGGCGCGGAGACCTCCGGTCGCGCCGTCGACATTCAGGTCACGCGTCTTAGACGCAAGATTGAAGCCGACCCGGCAAACCCGCGCTATCTTCAGACCGTTCGCGGGATCGGCTACATGCTGACGCCGGACTGATGCGCCTCTCCCGAAAACCTTGGCCGGCGTTCTTCTGGCGGATGGTGAAGCGGCGTGTGCCGGCCACCCTCTTCGGCCGAAGCCTGCTGATCATCGTCCTGCCCGTGGCGGTGATGCAGATCGCCGTAACCTACGCGTTCTTCGACGCCCACTGGCAGACCGTGAATAGCCGCCTGAGCGAGGGCCTGGCCGGCGACATCGCCCTTATCGTCCAGAGCTACGAGGAGGATCCGACCGCCGCGGCCCTCAAGCACATCGCCGATCGCGCCCAGCAGACGCTTGGCCTTTCCATCGACCTTCAGGACGGCGCCGACTTGCCCCACGGCCGTCGCCCGCCGTTGATCGTGTCGGTGGACCGCTCGCTCCGTCGCGCCCTAGCGATGCGCATCGACGGCCCGTTCTGGTTCGATACCGAGCGCTATCCCGCCTATGTCGATATCCGGGTGAAGGTCTCGCAGGGCGTCCTAAGGATCATCGCCCCCAAGGACCGCGTCTTCGCCACCCAGGGCTATATCTTTATTCTCTGGCTGACGCTGGCCACCATCCTGCTCACCGCAATCGCTGTTCTATTCATTCGCAACCAGGTGCGCTCGATCGAGCGGCTCGCCGCCGCCGCCGAGGCCTTTGGCAAGGGAACAGATGTCGACTTCCGGCCCCATGGGGCGCGGGAGGTCCGCCAAGCCGCCACCGCCTTCATCGCCATGAAAGCCCGGATCCAGCGCCACATTCTCCAGCGCACCGCCTTGCTCGCCTCGGTGAGCCACGACCTTCGCACCCCGCTCACCCGGCTGAAGCTCGAACTCGCCCTTTCCAAGCCCACCGCGCGAACCAAAGCGATGAAGGCCGATCTCGCCGACATGGAGCATATGATCGACGAATATCTGGCCTTTGCCCGCGGCGAGGGTGGCGAGGCGGTGGAGACGGTGGATCTGCGGCGGCTGATCGAGGAGGTCAGCGAAGGGGCTGTCCGCGCCGGGGCGCGCATCACCGTCGCTACCGTGCCCGGCCTCGCCGCCACCGTCAGACCCAACGCCCTGAAGCGCGCCCTTGCGAACCTGGTTATGAACGCGGCCGTCCATGGCGAACACGTGGAAGTCACGGCAAGGCCTACGCCCGCCGGCGGCGTCGAGATCATCGTCGACGACGATGGCCCCGGCATTCCCCCCGAGCGGTTCGAGGATGTGATGGCCCCGTTCGGCCGCCTGGACGAAGCGCGTAGCCAGAACCGTAAGGGCGTGGGCCTGGGCCTGGCCATTGCCCGCGACCTCGCCCGCGGCCACGGCGGCGAAGTGACCCTCGACCGCTCTCCGCTGGGCGGCCTGCGCGCTGTCGTTCGCCTGCCCAGATAAGGCGGCCGCCGACAACCGCTCCTAGAATCCAGCGCCTACACGGTTCAAGCGCTGGCGCATCTGTTTGAGGCGTAGGTCGATCTCAGCCATGGTGCGATTGAGCGCGCCTTCGTCATCGCGCCAGACCTGGACGGTTCGCGCCCAGACCACCGTCATCGCCGCGAGACGAATAGGCGAGGCGCTCACCCCGGCGCCCTCGAGAATGGCCCTGGCGGTGCGGGGCAGATGGGTGACGATCGCCAGGAAATTTTCCACGCGCGAAATGGCGACAAGGGCGGCGCGGTGCGGCTCCATCGCTTCGACGCGCGCCATTGTGGCTTCGAAGAGGCGGTCATGAAGATCACCCTCGGCCTTGGCGGCGAGCGCCGCCTTGTCAAAGGTCAAGGAGAGGTGCGCGAGAAGGGCGAGCTTGCCTGGGGCGAGGGGATAGAGATCGGCGAGATCGACGCCAGCTTTTTCGGCAATCTCTCGCAATGAGATCCCCCGCCAGTCGCCGGTGCTCGATAGAGAGAGGAGCGCGGCGCCGGCCTTGTCGAGAATTCCATCCGCTTGGCTCATCGCCGCCGGCCGCCGAGCTTCGTCGATCGATCGACGGCCGCGCCGACCGCGCGGCTGAGAAGGTCGGGAAGACCGCCGGGCGCGAGGAGGATATCCATAGCCGCCTGCGTCGTCCCGCCCGGCGAGGTCACCTGGCGGCGCAGATCGGCGGCGCTCTCGGCTCCCTGGGCGAGCAGGGCGGCGGCGCCGGTGATCGTCGCCCTGGCAAGGCGCGCTGCGGCGTCTGGATCCAGCCCAGCCGCGAGCCCGGCCCCCTCCAGGGCCTCGATAAGAGCATAGAGATAGGCCGGTCCGGAGCCGGCGACGGCCGTCACCACGTCCAACAGCCGCTCCTCGCGCAGATCGACCACGACGCCCAGAGGCTCGAAAAGCAGGTGCGCGACTTCCAAGAGGTCGGAGTCGTCGCAAAAGAGGCCGGCGGCGCCTTGGCAAATGGCCGCCGCAGTGTTGGGCATGACACGAGCGATCGGCCGAGGCCCGAAGACTTCGCGTATGGCCGAGATCTTCACCCCGGCCATGATCGAGAACACCGGCGTCTCCGCCTCGAGCGAGAGCGCGATGTTTGCGGCCGCGGCCCGCCAGTCCTGGGGCCTGACGGCGAGCAGCACCGCCTGCGCCTCGGCGACGTCGGCGTTCGGTGGGTTGAGGCGCGCGCCATCGTCGAACGCCAGCTTCGCCTCGCGCCCAGGAGAAGGATCGCAGAGGATGAAGTCGCGAGGGGAGAAGGTCTCCGAGGCTCGCCAGCCGGCGATCAGCGCACCGCCCATGTGCCCGACGCCCACGATCAGGACTGGCGCGGGGACGCTGGACATAAGGGCAGTCGCCTCAGGCTTGGCCCATGGTCTCGAACATGCACGCCGCCATGGCGTCGACCGGCGTCTTGTCGCCGCTGATCAGGAAGTCGAAAGCCGGATAGAATCTGTCCGCCGCCTCCATGGCCGCGTCGATCATCGAGGCAGTCTGCGCCATGCTGGGTCGTTCGGCTTGTGGCAGGGCGAGAGCGTGGCGGAACACCACTTCGCCGTCGTCGGCCCAGATCTCAAAGTGACCGAGCCAGACCCTCTGGTTGATCAGATTAATCAGCTCGTGCGCAGGGGCGCGTCGCACCTTGGCGGCCTTAAGGTCGATCGAAAGGCACAACTGTAGGCAATCGGCCTCCGGGCGCCAGGCAAACCACAACTCGTAGTCCTTCCAATCACCAGTAAGGGCGAACGCGAGGTCGCCGTCCTCGGTGCGATCAAAAGTGAGATTCTCGGCGATCAGGACCCTCTCGACCACCTCCAGGGGATCGAGGGCGATCAGCGTGTCGTCTTCTTCGGGGTGGGGAATGTCCATTTAGGGCTTCCGCGTCCTCCAAGGCTCGCCAGGCGTTTCGAAGCGCCGCAGGCTGTGTTCACTCTAGACTAGTCCGCTTCGCCGAAGCGGCACACCGCCTTCGTCTCAAGGGCGAAGTCCGCTCTTCAAGGCGCCGACCTCGGCACGGAGCGCGGCGATTTCGGCTTTCAGGGCCTCGAACTCATCGCGCCGAATCAAATCGAGATCGGCGGCCAGCCTGTCGGTCTGGGCGCGGAAGGCGCTCTTGGCTTCCTCACCGGCGGCCTGGGCAAGGCCCATCGCGGCTTGGGTGAGCTTCGCCATCTCGTCCAGGAACGGGTTCTGGGTCTGCATGTGCTCCTCTTAAGGCAAACCGACGCTCCAAGCGAACCCCTTGAGCGGTCGCGCCTCGATCGGTCGCCATTATCGGCTAAAAGAACCCATGGCCATCGCCTTTCCCGACATTCGACCGGACGTCTTCACGGTCCCCGCCTTTCACGTCGGGACCATCGCTCTTGGCCCGTTCTCGGTGCGATGGTACGCGCTCGCCTACATAGCCGGCATCCTGCTGGGCTGGCGATACGCCGTCTCTCTGGTGTCGAATCCGAAGATCTGGGGCGGTCGTCCCGCTACAGCGACACGCCTGCAGATCGACGACCTCGTCCTCTGGCTGACGCTGGGTGTTATCGTCGGCGGCCGGCTCGGTTACATCCTCTTCTATATGCTTCCTGTCGCCGACTCGCGCGACGTCCTGTTGGCCGATCCGTGGGAAGCCATCCGGGTCTGGCATGGAGGGATGAGTTTCCATGGCGGAGCGATCGGGGTCGTGCTGGCGCTCTTCATCTTCGCCGCGCGCCGGAAGATTCCTGTCCTTCGGTTGGCTGACCTCGTCGCGGCGTGCACGCCGATCGGCCTCTTTTTCGGCCGTGTCGCCAACTTCATCAACGGCGAGCTCTGGGGCCGGACGACGCATCTGCCTTGGGGCGTCGTCTTCTGTGGACCTTATATACCGACCGACGGCAATGGGGCTTGCATCGCCGGCTTCACTCCGCGTCACCCCAGCGAGCTTTACGAGGCGGCGCTCGAGGGCGTGATGCTCTTCCTCCTGCTTCGTTGGGCGACGCACCGCGCCGGCTGGCTGCGAAGGAACGGCGCCGTCACTGGCCTGTTCCTCCTGGGCTATGGCGCTTTTCGGATCAGCCTCGAGCATGTGCGGATGCCCGACATGGGCCTGCGCGATCTTCCCCTCGGTTTGACAATGGGGATGATCCTCTCCGGTCCAATGGTCATCGCAGGCCTGGTTCTGATCTGGCTTGGTCTGGCCCGGCCGCCGGCGGCGCCTACCGTCACGGGTGCACCGTGAGCCTCGAAGCGCGGCTGGCGGCGATGATCGCTGCGGGGGGTTCGATCTCGATCGCCAGATACATGGATCTCTGCCTTCACGATCGCGACTTCGGCTACTACGCGACGCGGCCGAGGCTTGGGGCCGACGGCGATTTCATCACCGCCCCTCATGTCTCGCAGATGGTGGGCGAGCTGCTGGGTCTGTGGGCCTGCGAAGTGTTCCGCTCGCTCGGCCGGCCGCGGTCCGTTCGCCTCGTCGAACTCGGACCGGGCGACGGGGTGATGATGCTGGACGTCCTGCGCTCCATTTGCGCCGCCGCGCCGGAGTTTGCTCGGGCCTGCGAACTCGTGCTGCTGGAGACGAGCGCGCCGCTGAGACAAACGCAGGAGAGATCGCTCCGAGCGACCGGCCGCGCCATTTCTTGGATCGAGACGATCGAAGATCTCCCCGCCGGTGCGCCCGTGATCATACTGGCCAACGAATTCCTCGACTGCCTGCCGATCCGGCAGGCAGTTCGGACGCCCGGCGGCTGGCTCGAGCGTCGTGTCGGACTTAACGAGGCCGAACGCCTAGCCTTCACCTTGTCACCACCGCAGCCGATCCCGGAGATCGACTTGCCGGCGGCGGCGCCAGTCGGAACGATCGCGGAGTGGTCGCCTGATCTGGAAGCCTTCGCCTCGGCCTTGGGGCGGCTGCTCGCCGGGACGCCGGGAGCGGCCCTTTTTCTCGACTACGGCTGTGCCGGACCGGAGAACTCTGTCGATACGCTGCAGGCGCTGCGCGGGCACGGCAAGGAGGATCCCTTGGCAAATCCAGGCGAGGCGGATTTGACCGCGCACGTGCGGTTCGGCCCCTTCCTCGCAGCCGCGCGCGCCGCCGGCGCAGTTACGCCGCCGCTCCTCACTCAAGCCGTTTTCCTTCGTGCACTCGGCGTCGAGACGCGGGCCGCGCTGCTCGCGCAGGCCAGACCGGACCTTGCCGAGGTGATCGGGCGACAACTCCATCGGCTGATCGCGCCAGAAGAGATGGGAGAGCTCTTCCAGGCGGCCTGCATCCACTCCCCCAACTTGCGCCCGCCCGCCTTCGCTGGCGCCTCATGACTTCCCCGCCATTCCTGACCTCGGCACTTCTGGCCGCGGCGCCCGGCGTCCGGCACGCCTTTTTCACCCGGCGAGGGGGTGTCTCCGAGGGTCTCTGGGCCAGCCTCAATGTCGGCTATGGCTCGGGCGACGAGGCCTCCCGTGTGACTGAGAACCGCCGGAGGGCGGCGGCTGTTCTCGGTAGGGACGAATCGGCCCTGACCACGGCCTATCAGACGCATTCCGCCCTGGCACTAGTCGCACAAGCACCCTGGGGAGCGCAGCGGCCGACCGGCGACGCCATCGTCAGCGGCGCGGCCGGCGTAATCTGCGGCGTCCTTTCCGCCGACTGCGCTCCGATCCTCGTCGCCGACGCCGAAGCGCGGGTGATCGCGGCGATCCACGCGGGCTGGCGGGGCGCGCTCTCCGGCATCGTCGCCTCGGCCATCGCCGCCATGACTGAACTGGGAGCGAAGTCATCGCGCATGGTGGCGGCGATCGGCCCGTGCGTCGCGCAGGCGTCGTACGAGGTGGGTCCGGAATTCTTGGCCCAATTCGAAGACGAAACCGCCGACGCGAAGAGGTTCTTCGGTCCGGGCCGTCAGCCTGACAGGCGACAGTTCGACCTGGCCGCCTTTGCCGCCGCGCGGCTGGCCGAGAGCGGCGTCGCCCAATGCGAGTGGATCGGTCTCGATACCGCCGGCGATGAAGGGGCGTTCTTCTCCAACCGCCGCGCGTACCTGCGCGGCGAGGCCGATTACGGCCGGCTCCTGTCGGCGATTGCGCTCGATCAGGACGGCTGAAGGGCGTCGGATCGATCAGCCTTGGGTGGTAAAACGCCGCGGAGGACACCTCAGCTAGAATTCTTCAACTGTCGACCACCGACGTGTCCGTTGATCAGCCTGGAAATCGTGGGCTCGCCCGTCGGCGCCCTGGATCTCCAGCCGCCGCGCTCGCCGGAGGAAGGAATCGGCGTGCAGAAGGTGAAGAACGGCAGCAAGGGATGTGATTGGTGGAAACAGATTGCGTTGCCCTTTAGGCGCCAGCGGCCGCTCGAAATGTCGTGCTTGCGGCTCTCGCTGGTGTAGGTCCCGTTCGATTCCAGCCAGATCTCCGCGGTCCGCCCGTCAGGATATGTTGAAACGATGGTGTTTCCGAAGGCGGCGCTCAACGGTGTCGATCCCGCCGCCATGGAGAGGCTTGCAGCGGAGGCAACCCAGGCGATCGCGGCGACCCGGGACATCGGAACCACTCCTCCGAAGCTCCGAAAGAATGCGCTGGCGCGGCCAAGTCGCAACCCCGGCCGGCAGCCTTCCGGCCGGGGCTTGCCCCGAATATGAGCGCTGTTAGAAACCTCGCGCGCCGCCTTGTCGTGTGAGCGGAAGGCGCAGGCGGGGACTTCGATGAAACTGCTGGCCGGCAACTCCAACCGCCCCCTTGCCGAGGCGATTGCCAGATCGTTAGGCGCCAATCTCACCCAAGCCCAAGTCAAGAGGTTCGCCGACAACGAGGCCCGTGTCACGATCGACGAGAACGTCCGCGGCGAGGATGTGTTCGTCATCCAGTCGACAAGCTATCCGGCCAACGACAATCTCATGGAATTGCTCGTATGCATCGATGCGCTCAAACGCGCCTCGGCAAGGCGGATCACGGCGGTGACGCCCTATTTCGGCTACGCCAGACAGGATCGCAAGACCGAAGGGCGCACGCCCATTTCCGCGAAGTTGGTGGCCAATCTGATCACCCGAGCCGGGGCCGACCGCGTCCTCACCATGGATCTCCACTCTGGCCAGATTCAAGGGTTCTTCGACATTCCCACCGATAATCTCCAGGCCGCGCCGACCATGGCGGCCGACATAGAGCGGCGCCACGCCAAGACCGAGGAACTCCTGATCGTCTCGCCCGACGCGGGCGGGGTCGTCCGCGCCCTCACGCTCGCGAGCCGCCTCAACGCCGAGTTGGCGATCGTCGACAAGCGCCGGAAGGGTCCGGGCGTGACCGAGGTCGCCAACATCATTGGTGACGTAGCCGGTCGCCGGCTGATCATCGTCGACGATATCGTCGATTCCGCCTCGACCCTCTGCGGCGCCGCCCAGGCGCTGCACGACGCCGGCGCAGCCGAGGTTTCCGCCTACATCACCCATGGCGTGCTGCTCGGCGCTGCGATCGAGCGCGTGAATGCTTCTACATTGAAGGAACTCGTGGTGACCGACACCATAGAGCCCGATCCTCGCGTAGGACCCCAGGGGAAGATTCGCGTCGTCAGCTGCGCGCGCATCATCGGTGAGGCTATCCGCCGCATCGCTAACGAGGAGTCGGTGTCCAAGCTCTTCGACTAGGCGCGTCGCTTCTCGCATGGAGAGAAGGTTCGGTGTCACATTCTCGCCGATTCGGGGGCGCAACCGCTCTTTTTTGCGGCCATCTTTCGGGAGGTCTTCGGATCATGAATTGGGTCGGCCCCGCGCGCGCGTGCTTGGCGGTGGCGATCGCCTGCGCGGCCGTGGCCGTGCCGGCGGTGGACTCCTTGGCGCGGCCAAAGAAGCAGCCGGAGGTGGAACTTCCGCCGCCACCGCCCGCTCCGCCACCGCCCGGGCCAATCGTCCTACCGAGCCGCCTCGTCGCCGACGCCGCCGCCTACGAGGCCTATCTCATACGAACCTCGGCCATCTCGGCCGGTTTTCAGGATGGCGCCTCGGTGGCTCTGGCTCTCAAGATCAGCGCCGCCTACGAGCCTAAGTCGCTCATCAGCGGCGCGGTGACCTACGGCGCGATAGCCGCCTTGCAGGCCCCGACGTTCGTCGCCGACCTGCGCGCGGCCGGTTCCACGCCGGAGAACCGCCGGCAAATGGTCAACGACCTCATTTCCAACCCATCATATGTGTTCGTGTTCAAGGGGGCCGATGCGGCGGCGGGTATGGCGGAGCAGGCTTTGGGCGCTCCGGCGCTCCGCCTCTACGTGACCGGCAAGGCGGTCAAGCAGTCGGCCTATGATGTCCAGCACCAGTCGTGGTCCAAACAGGACATCGTCGATCGCGACGGCCGGCTGGCGGCGATCAAGGCCTCGTCTGAAAGACCGAGTGATTCGGCGGCCGACCGGGTCGCGTCGCTACAGCAGGCCGCGAGCGGGACGGCCCCCATGGGCATCACCGCCGCGCCCGCTCCGCCGCCCTACACGCCTCTTGTCGCCCGCGCACTCCAGTTGGCCGCGGTCGCGGCGCTGGGCGAGGCTGGCGACGACGCCTACGATCGCCTCACTTATCTGACCGACGAAGACACCACCAACACCTGCCTCAGCATGGCCAAGCTCAACCTGTTCCAGTGTCTGGCCGTATCCAAGCCTCACTACGAAGACATTTTCTGCATGGGCCAGCACATCATGCAGGACACCGCCTCGTGCCTCGTGAAGAGCGCAGGCTTGGCGATGCCTATCGAGGCTCCGCCGAAGCAAGCTGGGCCGGCGCCGGCCCCGCCCGCCACGCACCGGTCCTCGCACCGCAGCGGTTGAACCAAAGTTGCAAGCTCCGGCTCGGACGTGTATCTAGCCGCGCCCGTCAAGAGCTTCGCGCCGTGCGCGGCTAGCCACGCGCGGCGATTTCATTTCCGAAGGCAGGTTCCATGGCCGAAATCGTCCTCAACGTCGACGTGCGCGAGAGGACCGGCGCCGGCGCCGCGCGGGCGACGCGCCGAGCCGGTTTCGTGCCGGGTGTTCTCTACGGAGCCGACAAGGCGCCGGTGTCGATCTCCGTTAAGACCGCCGAATTCACCAGAGCGCTCAACACCGGAAAGCTTCTTGGACACTTGGTGAGCCTGAGGTACGGCGACGAGAGCCAACCCGTTATCGCCAAGGACATACAGTTCCATCCGGTAACCGACGTTCCAGTGCATTTCGACCTGTTCCGCGTCGACGCTCATCAGCTGATCCGAATCTCAGTCCCAGTGCACTTCCGCAATCACGAGGCTTCGCCCGGGCTGAAGCGTGGCGGCGCGCTCAACATCAACCTGCACGAGCTCGAGATCATGGCCCCCGCCGACCAGATTCCCGAGGAGCTGGTGATCGATCTGACGGGCCTCGATATCGGGGACTCGGTGCGCGCCGCCGATATCACCCTGCCTGAGCGTGTGGAGATCACGACCTACCATCGCGACAGCACCGTCGCCTCCATCGCCACATCCTCGGCCCTGCGCGAGGAGGAAGACGTGGCGGCGGCGCCGGAAGGCGAAGTCGAAGTCGTGGAGCCCGAGGCGGAGGCTTAGCAGGATTTCGCCTGCTCAGGCGGGGCGGCATGATCATTCTGGTCGGTCTCGGCAATCCGGGGCCGCAATATGCCCGCAATCGGCATAACATCGGCGCCGTCACCGTCGACGCCATCGCCCGCGAATGGGACTTCTCGGTCGAGCGGTCGCGGTTCTCGAGCCTCGCCCGCGAGGGCCAGATCGAGACCGCCGATGGGCCGATCCGGACCCTGATCATCAAGCCGCAGACGTTCTACAACGAGAGCGGCCGAGCCGTTGCGGAGGCGGCCCGATTCTTCAAGCTCGAACCTTCGTCAGTGGCCGTGTTCTATGACGAGATCGATCTCGCGCCGGGGCGTTTTCGCATGAAGACCGGGGGAGGCGCGGCCGGCAACAACGGCATTCGCTCAATCACGGCGCGGATGGGTCCCGAGTTCCGCCGGGCGCGCATCGGGACTGGCCATCCCGGCCACAAGGACCTCGTCCACGACTACGTCCTCTCCGACTTCGCCAAGGCTGACCGTCCCTGGCTTACAGCCCTGATCGACGCCTGCGTCCGGGCCGCGCCATTTCTCGCCGCGGGCGAGGACGAGCGCTACCAGGCCGAGGTGCTGCGCCTGGCGCCAGCGCCAAAACTGGACCCGCGGGCGGCGTCGCGTGGCGCCGATTGACCGCTCGAACGGGCGCGTGGGATAGGCCCTCGGCCGAAAAGGAAGACCAGTCCATGCTGCCGGTGTTCGGCCTCTCCCTTTTGTTCTCCGTCGGTCTGTGCGTACACGCCGTGCGCACCGGCCAGCCCATCTACTGGCTCTTCATCATCCTGATGCTCCAGCCGCTGGGCGGAATTGTCTACCTGGCGGCTGTGATCGCGCCGGAACTAATTCGCGGCCCGACTGCGCGCCGGATCGGCAAGAGCGCCAGGGAAACGATCGATCCGGGCCGTGAATATCGCCAGGCCAAGAGCGATTGCCAACAATCGCCCAGCGTCAACAACCAGATCCGGCTGGCCAAGGCCGCGGCGGCGCTCGGCAGGCACGAAGAAGCCGAGGCGCTGTATGCGAAGGCGGCCCAGGGAATCCACGCCGACGATCCGGTCCTACTGCTCGGGCGCGCCACCGCCCTGACCGAGCTTGACCGCTTCGCCGAGGCGCTGTCCCTGATGGACCACCTTGGCTTGGAGGAGCGCGGCCGAACGCCTGCCGCCGCGCTCACCCTGGCGCGGGTCTATGAGGGCCTCGGTCGGATGCAGGAGGCCGAGACCGCCTATCAGTGGGCTGCGGGCCGTCTGCCCGGACTCGAAGGCCTGGCGCGCTATGCCGCCTTTCTCGCCCATGTCGGTCGCCCAGCCGAGGCCCGTGAGATCGTCACCGAAATGGACACTCATGTCGCCAAGGCGAACCCACGGTTCCGCAAGGAGGCTCGCGCCTGGCGCGACATGGCGGCGCGCACCCTTTCGGGGCGGGAGGCTGGTCAGGCATGGCCCTGAAAGTCGCCATCGTCGGCCTGCCCAACGTCGGCAAGTCCACCCTCTTCAACGCCCTCACTCAGACCGCCGCGGCCCAGGCGGCGAACTATCCGTTCTGCACGATTGACCCCAATGTCGGAGAGGTTGCGGTGCCAGAGCCCCGGCTCGACGCCCTTGCCGCCATCGCCAGGTCCAAGGAGATCATCCCGGCCCGGATCACCTTCGTCGACATCGCCGGGTTGGTCCGTGGGGCGTCCAAGGGCGAGGGCCTCGGCAATCAGTTCCTGGCCCACATCCGCGACTGCGACGCGATCGCCCTGGTCGCACGTTGCTTCGAGGATGACGATGTCACCCACGTCGAAGGCCGGGTCGATCCGATCGATGACATCGACATTATCGAGACTGAATTGATGCTCGCCGATCTCGAGAGCCTGCAGAAGCGGCTGATGGCTCTGGAAAAACGCGCCAAAGGCGGCGAGAAGGAATCGCTGGCTACGCTTCGCCTGGCCAAGCTCGCCTTGGTCGAGCTGGAAGCGGGCCGCCCGGCCCGAGCCGCCAAGCCGCCACCGGACGACCACAAGGCATGGCGGATGCTCCAGTTGCTCACCGCAAAGCCCGCCCTCTATGTCTGCAACGTCGATGAAGGCTGGGCCGCCGCCGGCAACACCCTCTCCGATCTGGTGGTCCAACGAGCCGCGAAGGACGGCGCCAAGGCCGTCGTGATCTCGGCCAGGATCGAGAGCGAACTCGCGGCTCTCGATCCCGCCGAGCGCAAGGAGTTCCTGGCGACGATGGGTCTCGCCCAGCCGGGGCTAGACCGGCTGATCCACGAGGCCTATGCGCTACTTAGTCTTCGCACCTACTTCACGGCCGGACCGAAGGAGGCGCGCGCCTGGACGATTCCGGTCGGCGCAACCGGACCACAGGCCGCCGGGGTTATCCACACCGACTTCGAAAAGGGCTTCATCCGCGCCGAGACCATCGCCTTTGACGACTACTTGCGGCTCGGCGGAGAGGCGGGGGCGCGGGACGCGGGAAAGCTGCGCTCCGAAGGCAAGGACTACGTCGTCCGCGATGGCGACGTGATGAATTTCAGATTCAACGTCTAGGATCGCGGTCGCGCCGAACATCACCGGAATCGTGGACGACAAGGGGCTTACGGGCTACCTCCGGGCAGACTCGAACGACCGACACTGGAGAGAGAGCGCACGCCGATGGGTGAGACGATCAGGATCAAGAGCAACGCGTCGGACGGCTTCGAATTCGACGCCTTCCACGCCAGCCCGACCGGAGACCGGAAGGGCGGCGTCGTCGTGGTCCAGGAGATCTTCGGCCTAGACGAGCATGTCCGCCGGGACGTCGACCGATGGGCGTCCCTCGGCTTCGAGGCCGTCGCGCCCTCACTCTACGATCGTCGCGAGCCGCGCTTTGTCGCCGGCCACGACCAAGCCGGCATGGCCGCCGGCATCGGCCATGCGAGAGCGACGCCGCTCGATCAGGCGCTGGCGGACATCGCCGCCGTTCGAGACTATCTCGCCCCGCACGGCAAGGCGTTCATCGTCGGCTATTGTTACGGCGGTTCCCTGGCGTGGCTGGCGGCCGCGAAGCTCGACGGCTTCTCAGGAGCCTCGAGCTACTACGGCAGCATGGTCCAGGCCAATGCGACCCTGAACCCCAAGTGTCCGACGATCGTCCATCTTGGTCGGCTCGACACCGGCATTCCGGCGGACGAGGTGAAGGCGGCGGTGCAGGCCTCGAATCCGCAGGTTCCGGTCCACATCTACGATGACGCCGGCCACGGCTTCAATAACGAGGATCCGGCGCGGCACGACAGCAAGAGCGCCGAACTCGCGCGGCGGCGGACGCTCGAGCTCTTCGGCGGTTAGACTTGGGCGAGTCCGCCAAGCTCACGAGTCTCGCCGATGGCTTTCGCTTCAACGCCTATCTCGCCCCGGCGCAGGACGCCCGGCGCGGTGGGCTGGTGCTCGTCCACGAGATTTTCGGCGTCACCGATCACATTCGGGTCCTGGCCGACGGCTTCGCGGCCCACGGCTACGAGACCCTGGCGCCCTCGTTCTTCGACCGGTCCGAGGAAGGGTTCGCCGCCGTAGCGGACGCTTCGGGCGTGGAGAGGGGTCGCCGATATTCGGAGGGCGCGTCCTGGGACCAGGTCGCCCTCGATATTGCTGCAGCCGTCCGGTCGCTCAAGCCGCCGGTGTTCTCGGTCGGCTATTGTTGGGGCGGCGCGGCGGCGTGGCTGGCGGCTTGCCGCTGCTCCGGTCTGGCGGCCGCCTCGGGGTTCTACGGCCGCCGAATCCCAGAGCTGTTGGGCGAGGCCCCTCTCTGTCCGATCATGCTGCACTTCGGACGACGCGATCCGAGCATACCGCCAGAGGTCGTGGAGGCGATCAGCGACGCTCATCCGGACATCCCGATTCACATCTACGAGGCCGGCCATGGCTTCGCCTCCGACCGGCCCGCGGACTACAGCGCCGACCCCGCGAGACTGGCTCGCCTCAGAACCCTGCAACTCTTTGCGATCAACGGAGGAGGTCGCGGAGACATCTGAGCGCGACCTCACGGCTCTTCGATTTTCGACCTCAGGGCCGGATCCCGTTCCATTCGGCGCACCAGAACGGCCTGGGCCAGCAACAGTCCGATGCCGGCGGCGTAGCCCGAAAAGGCGCCCGCGGGCCAGCTCCCTCCCTGGGTCGCGCTCCAGGTCCGCCAGAAGATGAACGCCGCCGCCCCAGACACCACCCCCACGCCGACGAGGACCACGAAATGACGCTCTGACCGAAGCCAGTGCGGAAACTGACCGAGGCTGTGTGAAAACGCCGACGCAGCTTACGCTCGGCCATCGACGTGGGTGAGGGTGCTGGTCGATGAAGCGGTTTGTCGAAGGGCAGGATCGGCGGCAGGGCGTGTTGCTGCCGGAGT
>Ga0302324_100011179_pt1 | contig 18470 bp, 17 predicted proteins | sample Palsa_T0_1_FD_201949 | JGI IMG/M metagenome (GOLD analysis project Ga0302324, IMG submission 201949) | Peat permafrost microbial communities from Stordalen Mire near Abisko, Sweden - Palsa_T0_1 | ecosystem: Environmental > Terrestrial > Soil > Palsa > Peat permafrost | place: Sweden: Abisko... | reverse complement strand
CGCCGGGTTTCTGGAAATAGACGATGTACATGTTATCGCCGAACATCGCCCGCATACCCATGATTGGGTCGATCGGCGGGCGCGCGAGAAACGGCGTGTTGACGCCGATCACGCCGGCGACGCGGTCGGGGTGATAGAGCGGCATCTGCCAGACGATGAGACCGCCCCAGTCATGGCCGCAGAAGATCGCTTTCTTGAGCCCCAGCGCATCGAGAAGTCCCGCGAGATCGCCGGTCAGATGCGGCATGTCGTAATCCCGCACGTTCTCGGGGCGCGACGTGAGCCCATAGCCGCGCTGGTCGGGCGCAATCGCGCGGAAGCCTGCGGCGGCAAGGGCCGGAATCTGATGACGCCACGAATAGGCGAGTTCGGGAAAGCCATGGCACATGATGACCGGCAATCCGTCCTTCGGCCCGGCCTCGTACACGGCCATGTCAATGCCGTTGGCCTTGATCATCGTCGGCGCGGGCAGGTCCACCATCGTTTCCTCCAAAGCTGTTTTTACGAATTTGAAAGACCGACCCGTGCAAACATCTCGGCGCGGGGCGGACCGAATTCGGGCGGATAGAATCCGGCGCGCGTCTTTTGCGCTTTGGGCATCGCCCAGATGCGCAGGATCCGGACCATCGTGGCGGGATCCTTCAACCACGCGACCGGATCGGAAAACATGTGGAAGGCGCGCGACGAAGCGCGGAGAACCGTGAGGTCCGCACGTGTAGCCGGCATCAGCGCATCCTCGATGAAGCTTTTCGCGATGCGGCCCTTGAGGCTGGGCCTGTAGGCAGGATCGCGTTCATGCTCGGCGCGCCGGATCGCCTGCAGATCCTGCTTCACCATCGAATCGTAATAGGGACGCAAAGTCGCGCGCGTGTCGCGCTCGACAATCATCGCGCGCTCGCGGGGATCGGCTGTTGCATCGAGTGCCGCCCGCAGGACGTGCGCATGCACGACGCCCGCCGAACAGCCGCGGCCATACAGCGGATTGGTGCGGACCGCAGCATCTCCGACGGCGAAGAATTTCAGTGCCTGCGGTGCGCTGTCCTTGAAATAGCTGCGCCAGACGCTTTTCAGATTGCCCATGGAATAGACGGGGCTTGCCGGAATCGCGCGGGCGGGATCGGTCCATCTCGCGCAGCCGGGAATCTCGGCGCACAGGCGATCGAATATTTCGGGCTTCACGATCGTCATGCGCAATTCGGTTTCGATTTCGGGCGTGGCCAGCGTGATCGAGAAGTGCCGGTTGTCGGCCGCGAAGACGCCGAACTTGATGTATCCCAGATCGCCTGCCCCCGGCGTGCCGTCGCGTTCCGGCTCTTCCATGCCGTCGCGCAAGCGATAGTGCCGCGTGAAATAGAGGATGCCTGCCGGGCTTTCCTCCTCCGAGACTTCGAGGCCTTCCGCGCGCAACCAATCAGGAAAAGCCGTGTTGCGGCCGCTCGCATCGACGGTAACGTCGGCGCGCATCTCTTCGACCCTGTGGTCGCGCGTGACCGTAAGACCGTCGACAATGAGCGATGGTCCATCGCGATGCGTGAGAATCCCGCGCACGCCCGCGTCCGGCATGAAGCGCACATTCGGCAATTGCGCCGCATAGCGCCGCACGATCAGTTCAAGAGTCGTGCGCCGGCTGAACAAAAGGGTCATTTCGTCGTCGCCGGGCGCCGGCCTGTAGGAATCCTTCAATGTCGGCGGCATCGCATCCTCGAAAGTGAAGATGCGCGCACCGGCCTGCAGCAGTTCGCCCAGCAATTTGGGATAGCGGTCGCGAATGAGCGTGGTGAGGCGCCCCAGGAACACATGGCTGTGGCGCAGCTGCGTGGCACCGCGCCGTTCCCAGGTGTTGAACGCTTCTTCCGGCGAGGCGTCGGGTGGGGACGGATCGCGATCAAGGATCGTGACCTCGCGATTGCCGTCTCCCAATGCGAGCGCAACGCCCAGGCCTGCGATTCCTGCGCCCGCCACCAGAATCTTTTCCCTGCTGCTCATGGAGACACCTTCGTTGCGGCCCACGCGAGCGCGCACCAGCCGACGAGAAACGCCAGACCGCCGAAAGGCGTCACGATGCCGAGCCCGCGAACGCCGCTGAGCGCAAGGATATAAAGCGAGCCCGAGAACAGAACGATGCCGGCAAGAAAAAACGCAGCTGCCGCCTGCGCCGCGCCGGCCCCGGCGCCCCGCATGGCAAGAGCGGCGAGACCCATCGCAAGGGCGTGATACATCTGATAGCGCGCGCCGGTCTCGAATACCTGGAGGCCGTGCGCATCGAGCCTGCCTTGCAGGCCATGCGCCCCGAACGCGCCGGCCGCGACCGCCAGGAAGCCGTTGATTGCCGCGATCAGAAGCCAGACATTCATGAGGCGCATCCGCATCCGCCCGCGCCGTGAAGATGCGCGTGCGGTTCGCTGTTGGGCACTTTCTCGGTGAGCCGGGCGAGCGCCGCGGCGGAGACATCCGCCGTCGCGTCGAAATCCGATTTTGCAGTCGCAAGCAGCGATCCATCGCTCATCAGATCGAGAGCCGTCATTGCGAGAGCCTTTGCGCCGTCAATCACCGCGGCATCGCCCTTGTCCGATGCGGCCCAGCGGGCGAATTCCGCGTTGTGAATGATGACGCCCGCAGGTGCCACCGCGAGCATCGGATGGATCGAGGGTACGCGATGGCTCACATTGCCCATATCCGTCGAGCCCGCAAAACCCGGCGGGATATTCTTCGTCGACGCGAACTCGCGGCCGACCGCAGTGCCGTTGCGCGCAAAAGCCTCGGCAATCGACCAGTTGGTCTTGAGGTCGAGATAATCGGTACCGCCCCAATGGATATCCACGGTGCAGCCGGTGGAAAGAGCGGCCGCCTCGAAACAGGCATGTACGCGCTTCTTGAGGACGGAGAGATCGTGCACGTCGGCCGCGCGCACATAGAAACGACACGCAGCGCGTTCGGGTACGATATTGGCCGCGAGTCCGCCTTCCGTGATGATGCCGTGCATGCGCTCGGTCTGGCGGATGTGCTGTCGCAATTGCGCGATCGATTGATAGGCGCTGACGACCGCATCGAGCGCATTGAGTCCACGATAGGGCATGGCCGACGCATGCGCTGCGCGGCCGTGGTAGGTCGCCTCGACTTCCGCAATGGCGATGCACGGCATCGTGACGAGATCGACGTTGGACGGATGGATCATCATCGCCGCATCAGCGCCGTCGAAGGCGCCTTCGCGTGCGATGAGCTCTTTGCCGCCGAAACGTTCTTCTGCGGGAGTTCCCAGATAGCGCACGCGACCCGGCAGGCGCCCCCCCAGCTTCGACAGCGCCATCGCCGCGCCCAGTCCGGAGGTTGCTATGATGTTGTGACCGCAGGCGTGCCCCACGCCGGGCAGCGCGTCATATTCGGAGAGGATCGCGATGGTAGGCCCGGCCTCTTTGCCGAACTCCGCGACATAGGCTGTCTCGAGCCCGAAGGCGCCCCTTTGGACCGGGATGTCATGGCGCGCGACCGAATCGGCGAGCTTCGCCGCCGATTTGAATTCCTGGAGCGCAAGCTCCGGCTCTTGGTGGATCGCATGGGAAAGGCCGAGCAGTTCGGCCCGCATGCCATCGATGGCGGCAGCGATATCTCGCTTCAAACTATCCAGGGACATGGGGGCATTCCGGTGACACGGCCGTCATCATAGACAGTCCCCGCGGCCTTTGCGAAGGTCGCCCGCCGCCGAAGGAACACCCGATGACAGAGTTCGTCAAAGCCGCGGACGGCGTGCGGATTGCCTATGAAAGCGTGGGCGAGGGGGTGCCGGTCGTGCTGGTCCATGGCTTCGCCTCCGACCGGGTCCAGAACTGGAGGGGCCCGGGCTGGTACGAGACACTCACCGGGGCCGGCTATCGCGCGATCGCCATGGATTGCCGCGGTCACGGCGAAAGCGACAAGCCTCACGACCCCGCCTTCTACAATCACGCCATCATGGCGGAAGACGTCGTCGCGGTGATGGACGCGGCCGGCGCGGGCAATGCATTTCTGATGGGTTATTCGATGGGCGGCTTCATCAGCATGCATGTGCTGATGGACCATCCCGATCTCCTGCGGAAGCTTGTCGTGGGTGGCGTGGGTGGCAGCTATCTCGGCACGGCGTTCGGTTCGCGAGACGGAATCGCCGAAGCATTGCTGGAGCCCGACAAGACCAAAATCACGGATCCGGTCCAGAAAAGCTTTCGCGAATTCGCCGAACAGTCCGGCAAGGATCTGCAGGCTCTCGCAGCCTGCATGCGCGGCAACCGCCATCCGTTCGCTGCCGCGGAGCTTTCGCAGTCGCAGCGACCGGTACTCGTTGTGTGCGGCGAGAACGATGCGTTGACCGGCCCGCCAGATCCGCTGGCTGCCGCTTTTGCGGATGGCCGCGCTGTGACAGTTGCCAAGCGCGATCACATGACGACCGTCGGCGATAAGGTTTACAAGCAAAAGGTGCTGGAATTCTTTGCACCGTAAGAACGCAAGATAGAAATTCGAGGCAATCATGAGCGCTCAGGCCGAACCCAAGCAAAAGACCGCCAATCCCGATTCCGAGGCCTTCGATTGGGCTGACCCTTTGCTTCTCGACGCCGAATTGAGCGGCGAGGAGCGGATGGTACGTGACCAGGCGCGCAATTTCTGCCAGGGCAAGCTGTTCCCCCGGGTACGCGACGGGTTTCGACACGAGACCTTCGATCGCGCCATCATGACTGAGATGGGCGAGGCGGGATTTCTCGGCATCACACTTCCAGAAGCCTATGGCGGCGCCGACATGAGCTACGTCTGCTATGGGCTCGTCGCGCGCGAAGTCGAGCGTGTGGATTCCGGATATCGTTCGGCGATGAGCGTGCAGAACTCGCTCGTGATGTATCCGATCTTCACCTACGGTACGGAGGTGCAACGCCGGAAATACCTGCCGAAGTTGGCCAGCGGCGAGTTTGTGGGCAGCTTCGGGTTGACCGAGCCCGATTTCGGATCCGACCCCGGCGGAATGAAAACGCGCGCGAGTGCCGCGCCTGCTGGCTTCCTGCTCAACGGCGCCAAGATGTGGATCACCAATTCGCCGCTTGCCGATGTGGCGGTGGTGTGGGCAAAGACGGATGACGGTGTTATTCGCGGCTTCATTGTCGAGCGCGGCATGAAAGGTTTTTCGACCCCCAAGATCGACGGCAAGTTCTCGTTGCGCGCCAGCGTCACCGGCGAGATCGTGCTGGAGGATTGCTTCGTGCCGGAGGCCAATCTGCTGCCCAATGTGCAGGGTCTCTCGGGACCTTTCGGTTGCCTCAACCGGGCTCGCTATGGAATCTCCTGGGGCGCGATGGGGGCGGCGGAGTTTTGCTGGCATGCCGCAAGGCAATATACGCTCGACCGCAAACAGTTTGGCCGCCCGCTGGCCGCCAACCAGCTCATCCAGAAAAAGCTCGCCGACATGCAGACCGAGATCACGCTGGGCCTGTTGGGCGCGCTGCGATTGGGCCGTCTGATGGACGAGCACAAGGCTGCGCCGCCCGCCATCTCGCTCATGAAGCGCAACAATTGCGGCAAGGCGCTCGACATTGCCCGGGCCGCGCGCGACATGCATGGCGGCAACGGCGTGTCGGACGAGTATCATGTCATCCGCCACATGCTGAATCTCGAAGCGGTCAACACCTATGAGGGCACGCATGATGTGCACGCCCTCATTCTCGGCCGCGCGCAGACGGGAATTCAGGCGTTCAGTTGAGGCGTGCGTTCACCTTGCTGTGAACGCAGTCATATCGCGATATCCGGTAATGTGTCCCGTGCGACGGGAGGGAGAAGGCATGCGACATTCCGCGTTGACCGCCATTTTTCTGGGCGGGTTTATAGCCGGCACGATCGATATCTTTGCCGCAAGCCTGATCAATCACATAAACCTCATCGTAGTCCTGCATTCGATCGCGAGCGGGCTGTTGGGAAAGAATTCGTTCTATGGCGGATGGTCGACGGCAGCGATCGGTGTCGCGCTGCAATGGGCGATGGCGCTCATCATCGCTGCCATCTATGTGCTGGCGAGCAGGTCTATTCCTGCGCTCGTCCGCCACTGGGTCTGGGGCGGATTGGCTTACGGCGTCGGCATCTATTTCGTGATGAACTTCGTGGTCGTGCCGCTCTCCGCCGCACCATTCAAGAATCATCCTCTGGTGGTGCCGAAAGCGGCGGAGGACATGCTCGCGATGCTGCTGTTCGGATTGATCGTGGCATTCTTCGCGAGTCGGTCCGCGTCCAGCGCAAAAGATTCTTAACGCAGAGGACGCGGAGGATGCGCAGAGGTCGCAGGGGCATTGGTGTTATCTACGAGCAATTCACAAACCTGGTAACGCGCGCTTTGCACGTAAGAAGCGCAAGAAGCGCAAGAAGCTCGGCCTTATCCTAAATTGATGCTCCGCATTCCTCTGCGCCCTCTGCGCATCCTCCGCGTCCCCTGCGTTAAAAACTGCCTCTGCGGCGCGCTCGATTCATGAAATGAAATCGAGCCGCCGCTTCACACCGCTCTCTGCGCTTTGTCCTTGTCGTTGGCGGAGCGAATTTCGCCGCGTATTTTCTCCCAGTCCGCATCGCCCAACGCCGACATCGCCGCGAAATTACCGCCGGAGGCCAGATGCATCGCGCCGTCGATGGCGATGGTCTGCCCCGTCAGGTAGTCGCAACCGTCCGACATCAGGAACACCGCCAGATTGGCAAGCTCATCCATCTCGCCCACGCGTCCCATGGGAATGGTGCTGCTCGAATCGCCGCGGTTGGATGCCTTGGGATTGAGGCGCTCCCATGCGCCTTTGGTGGGAAACGGGCCCGGCGCGATCGCGTTGAGCCGAATGCCGTTCGGACCCCACTCGGTCGCGAGCGACTTCGTCATGATGTTGAGCCCCGCTTTCGACATGGCGGACGGCACGGTGAAGGGACCGCCGTTCCAGATCCAGGTCGTGAGGATGGAGATCACGCTCGCCTTGTTGCCCGCTTCGATCCAGCGCTTGCCGCAGGCGAGCGTGACGTAAAACGAGCCGCGGAAAACGATGTCGGCGATGGCATTGAAGCCGCGCGGAGAAAGGTCTTTGGTGCGGCTGATGAAATTGCCTGCGGCATTGTTGACAAGACCGGTCAGCGCGCCGCCGTCGGCCCAAATCTGCGCGATCATGTCTTCGACCGCTTCGGCCACACGGATATCGCAGGCGATGCCTTTGACTTTCGAGCCTGACGAATCGGAAATCTTTTTCGCGGTTTCGTCGAGCACGCTCGCTCTTCGGCCGCAGATGTAAACCGCGGCACCCAGCTTCGCGTAAGCCTCGGCCATCACTTCGCCCAGGCCCGTGCCTCCCCCGGTCACGAGGATGCGTTTGCCCTTAAGCAGGCCGTCCTTGAAGATTTCCATAGTGTCCCTCCTAGCTTGCCCACATACGATGCAGGCTGCCGCTGACGAAATTCAGGCGCGTGCGGTTTTCCCAGCTCACATTGAACCCTTCGAGCGCATTCACCTCGTTCAATGTGTAAAGTATCTCGCGCTTGATCTGGTCCGGTATGACGCTTTCGATGAAGGTGATCATCACCAGCCGCTGGCCGGACGTCACGGGCGTCACTTCGTGCAGGGTGGTGGACGGATAGACAACCATGGAGCCCGGCTCCGCCTCGATGGTTACCTTTTCCGAACCCAGGTGGATGGTGAGGCGTCCGCCGTCATAGGTCTTGGGATCGTTGATATAGAGCGTGCCCGACACATCGGAGCGTAGCGGGCCGTTCGGCAGCGGGATGAATGGCGCATCCGCATGCACGCCATAGGTCATGCCGGGCTCGTAGCGGGCAAGCAAAGGCGAGGCGATGCGCTTGGGAAAGACGAAATTGCTGACCTGCTCGTTGCGAGTGATGGCAGCGCCGGCAATCTGTGCCGCCTTGGCCGCGTCAGGCTGACTGAGATCGGCCTGAAGATTGTTCTTCGCCAGATTGTGCGGATTGGATACCCGGCCTTCGACAAACCGCAGGCTGCCGGCGAGATGCTGGATTTGATCGAGCTCGGCGGGAGTGAGTACGTCCTTGACCAACAGGAACATGGCTGTCCTTTCGCCGGATATCCCGGCATAGGGCCGAAACGCTAGCAAATGACGGCAGGCGTTGCACCCTGCCGCGGCGGTCCCGATAATCTGCCGTGACGATGCTTCAGGACCTCACGCGGCGGGAATTGGCCGGGCACGAGCTGCCGGCTGTTTTCCAGAACTGGTTCGAAAGCCGAGGCTGGCAGCCGCGGGCGCATCAGCTTGCATTGATCGAACATGCCGCCCGCGGGCAATCCGTGCTGCTGGTCGCGCCTACCGGCGGTGGCAAAACGCTGGCCGGTTTCCTGCCCAGCCTGATCGAATTGGCCCGAGCGCCCCAGCGGCGCAAGGGCGTGGTTCACACGCTTTATATTTCGCCGTTGAAGGCTCTTGCCGTCGACGTGGCGCGCAACCTGGAAATCCCCGTGGAGGAGATGGCCCTCGGCGTGCGGGTCGAGACCCGCACCGGCGACACGCCACCCTCCCGCCGCCAGCGCCAACGCTACAACCCGCCCGACATCTTGCTTACCACGCCGGAGCAGCTCGCGCTGATGTTGGCCAATCGCGATGCGGCGCGCATGTTCGAATCCGTGCGCGCGGTTGTGCTCGACGAACTCCACGCGCTTGCCAACAGCAAGCGGGGCGATCTGCTGGCGCTGGGGCTCGCGCGGCTCGAGCGGCTGGCGCCCGGACATCGCCGGATCGGACTGTCGGCGACCGTCGCGGATCCCGAGCCGCTCCAGCGCTATCTGGTGCCGCAACCGCCCAATGGCAAGGCATTGTCGGCGCTGGTGATGGGCGCGGCCGGAGCAAAGCCCGAAATCGCCATCAGCGCATCGGAATCCTATGTGCCCTGGGCCGGCCATCTCGCCCATCATGCGATGCCCGATGTGATGAACGCGATTCGCGCGTCGAAGACCGCGCTGGTGTTCGTCAACACGCGTTCGCAGGCCGAACGCACGTTTCAGGAACTCTGGCGCGTGAACGACGAGAACCTGCCCATCGCGCTGCATCATGGATCGCTCGCACCCGAGCAGCGGCGCAAGGTGGAAGCCGCGATGACGCGTGGCGATCTGCGCGCCGTGGTGTGCACTTCGACGCTCGATCTCGGTATCGACTGGGGCGCAGTCGATCGCGTGATCTGCATCGGCGCGCCCAAAGGTTCCGCGCGGCTTGTGCAGCGCATCGGCCGCGCCAATCACCGGCTCGACGAACCATCGCGCGCATTGCTCGTGCCGTCCAACCGCTTTGAAGTACTGGAATGCGAAGCCGCGCGCGATGCGGTGATGGCGGGCGAATTGGACGGCGAGACGCGGCATCACGGCGGGCTCGATGTGCTCGCGCAGCATGTGCTTGGCATGGCATGCGCCGCGCCCTTCGATGCGGATTCGCTGTTCACCGAAGTGACGTCGGCCATGTCGTACAGCCATCTCACGCGCGAGGATTTCGACAAGGTCGTGGAATTCGTCGCGACGGGTGGCTACGCGCTCAAGAACTATGATCGTTATGCGAGGCTCAGGCGCACACCGGAAGGGCTGTGGCGCCTCTCCCATCCTCGGTTGGCGCAGCAATATCGCCTCAATGTGGGCGTCATCGTCGAGGAGCCGATGCTCGACATCAGGCTTCAGGCGAAAGGCAAGCCTTCGGGCGCCGGCGGACGCGTGCTGGGCCATCTCGAAGAATATTTTCTCGAGCAATTGACGCCAGGCGATTCCTTCATTTTCGCTGGAACCGTGTTGCGTTTCGAAGGCATTCGCGACACGGCCGCCTATGTCACGCGCAGCAACGCCAAAGAAGCACAAATTCCGTCCTATCAGGGCGGCAAGTTTCCGCTGTCGACTTTTCTCGCCTCGCGCGTGCGCGAAATGCTGGCGCATCCGGAGAAATGGTCGAACCTGCCCCATCCCGTGGGCGAGTGGCTTCGCATCCAGCAATGGCGCTCTGTGCTGCCGGAGCCCGGGCAATTGCTGGTCGAGACGTTTCCCCGCGGCAGCCGCGAATATCTCGTCTGCTATCCATTCGAGGGCCGGCTTGCACATCAGACGCTGGGCATGCTGCTCACGCGCCGCCTGGAACGGATGCGTATGCGGCCGCTTGGTTTCTCCGCCAACGAATATGCGCTTGCGATCTGGGGCTTGCGCGACATGGGCGGTGTGGATATGGACCGGTTGTTCGACGAGGACATGCTGGGCGACGATCTCGACGCGTGGCTTGCGGAGTCCGCGCTCTACAAGCGCACTTTCCGCAATTGCGCGATCATCGCGGGCCTGATCGAGCGCCGTCACCCAGGCCGCGAGAAAACCGGCCGCCAGGTCACGTTCTCGTCCGACTTGATCTATGATGTGCTGCGCGCGCACGAACCCGATCACATTCTGCTGCGCGCCACCTATGAAGACGCGGGCACCGGCCTTTTGGATGTTGCGCGCCTCGGTGACATGTTGAAGCGTGTCAAGAATCATATCGTGATCAAGCGTCTCGAGCGGGTGTCGCCGCTGGCTGTCCCGGCGCTGCTGGAAATCGGGCGTGAAATGGTGGCGGGCGAAGCGCATGAAGATATTCTGCGCGAAGCAGAGGAGGATCTGGTGAAGGAGGCCATGCGTCTTGAGTGAGATCGCGGTGAACGGCGAGACTTTGCAACTCGACGCCTCGGGCGCGCTCTACTGGCCGGCGATGCGCATGCTCATCTTTTCCGACATGCATTTCGAGAAGGGCTCGTCCTATGCCCGCCGCGGCGCGATGCTGCCGCCTTACGACACGCGGGCGACGCTTGGGCGGGTCGCAGCGCTCGTAAAGCACTATGAGCCCGCACGCATTATCGCGTTGGGCGACAGCTTTCACGACGACGAGGCGGCAGATCGGTTGGATTCGGTCGAACGCGAAATGCTGCTGGCGCTTTCCAGGGTCGCCGACTGGATCTGGATCGCGGGCAATCACGATCCCGAGCCACCGCCCTGGCTCGGCGGGCAGATCGCGGAGGAAGTCGCGATCGGCGGTCTTCTATTCCGCCACGAGCCATCAGCCGCACCCTTTGCAGGTGAGATCGCGGGACATCTCCACCCCTGCGCAAGCGTGACGCGGCGCGGGCGCACCTTGAGGCGGCGCTGTTTCGTGTCGGACGGCGCTCGCCTCGTGATGCCCGCCTTCGGCGCCTATGCCGGCGGCCTCGATGTGCGCGAACTGGCCGTGCGCATGCTCTTCCCCGATATCTTCCGGGCTTATGTTTTGGGCGCGCGGCGGGTTTACGCCGTTGCAGCGTGAGTTCAACTTTGCTGCCGCACGATCAATGACGACAGCCATCCGAACAGCATCGCCATGAAAACCGCGGCCAGCCCATAAACGAGCGGCGAACGGTGGGCGAAGCGGTAGATGCGGCGCTCGAGACCGCTCTGTTCGACATCGAGCGGCGTCGATTGTGCGCTCACCACATTGCCATCCCGGAACAGATAGACTTCGGCGGTGTATTCGCCGCGCGGTACGGTCGCCGGGATGGGTACGCGAACGCGAAACAGCGAATAACTGAGGAACTCGACACCGTTTGTTTCGGCGTAAAGGCCGGAGAGCACGCGCTCGTGGATCGCCGCCAGGCGATACGGCTCGGCCTTGGCGGGATCGTGCGTGCTCATGCTTTGCGGCTCTACGCTGGCGAGCCCGATCTGGTAGCGCTGCAGGATTTGCGTCGAAGCGATCTTCGACAGAGGCCGCGTGCTCGCCACGAAGTAATAGGTCGGTAAGCCCCCGAATCTCATCGAATCGCGATTGATCCAGATGCCCGCAATGCGCACCTTGCGCCGAACGATCATGCCCGCATCGGGACCGCGGACCACCACGACCACGTCTCGTCCTGTGGGCGATGCGACGTTGTCGTTGGATTCGATCGCGCCGAAGACGACGATATCGGTGCCCGTATAATTCGAGGTGATCTCGACCTGGTCCTGCGAAAGACCGGACACAAGATCTTCGGCGCATGCCACCGTCGCGGCGAAGCAGAAAATCGTGGCGAGCAGGGCGATCCGCATCACGATCCGCCGATCGCGAGGCTGTAAAGATCGCTTGGCGTCGCCACGAGACCCCAAAGCAGTCGCAGCCCCACTGCGAGCACGAGGATGGCGAGCATGAGCCGGAGTTGCTCGCCGCGCAGCCGTGTCGCCATCCGCACGCCGAATTGCGCGCCCATCGCGCCACCCAGGATGAGGATCGCCGCGAGCACGATATCCACGGTGTAATTGTCTGCGGCATGCAGGATGGTTGTGGTGGCCGTCACGAAGACGATCTGCACCAGCGAGGTTCCCATGACGACGTTGGTGGGCATGCGCAGGATGTAGATCATGGCAGGAACGATGACGAAGCCGCCGCCGACGCCAAGGATCGCCGACAGAAGCCCGACGAGCACGCCCAGCAAGATCGGCGGAATGACGCTGATATAAAGTCGCGACTGCCGGAACCGGATCTTGCCCGGCAAGCTGCGAACCCAGGCATATTGCCTTTGGTGGCGCGGCGCCGTCGGGCGGCCGGCGCGGGCAGCAAGCAAAGTCCGCACGCTCTCGTTCAGCATCAGGCCACCGACCGTGCCCAGGAGCACGACATAACCCGCGGAGACCGAGATCTCCGATTGGCCCGCTTTGCGCAACAGGCCGGAGAGCAAAACGCCCAGCCACGACCCCACAAGCCCGCCGGCGAGCATCACGCCCGCCATCTTGAAGTCGACTGCTTTGCGCCGCCATTGCGCGATCGCGCCCGACATCGACGACGCCGTCAGATGGCTTGCAGTGGTGGCGACGGCGACTTCGGAAGGAATGCCGTAAAAGATTAAGAGGGGCGTGAGAAGAAAGCCTCCGCCCACGCCCAGCATGCCGGAGAGAAAACCCACAGCTGCGGCCATGGCGAGAAGGATCAGCCAATGGACTGACATCTCGGCGATGGGCAAATAGATTTCCATCGGTCAGGCGATTTTGCGTGTGGAGGCGGCCGGCCCGGCACGACGATTCACCGGGCCCGCGCGAGTCTGCGCGCCGCGCGCGAAAGGGTCAACCTGAAGCGGAAATTTAGCCGAACAATGCGGCCGGGTCCGGCGGGATATTGGCGCTGCGGTCCATCGGTTGCGGCTTGAAACTGTCGGCAGCGTGTTGGGCTGCGATGCGATCCGGAGTGCTCAACTGGGTCGAAAGCGCATCGATACGGGCTTTCGATTCCGCGTCGCCCTGGGACGCCGCAACGGCGTACCATTTGAACGCATCGGGCAGGCTTTGCGGCACGCCCATGCCGCGCTCATAGAGCACCGCGAGGTTGAACTGCGAGTCGGCAAGGCCGAGATTGGCGGCGCGCGAGAACCACTGCGAAGCTTGCGCAAGGTCCTTCGTTGTGCCGGTGCCCTGCGCGTAAGCGACGGCCAGATTATGCATCGCCTTGCGGTTGCCCTGCTGGGCGGCAACTTCGTACCAATGCACAGCCTTGGCGGGATCGGCTGCCACACCGTGGCCCCGCTCATAGAGCGTGCCGAGGCGATAAGCGGCGATTGCATCGTTCTGCGTCGCGGCGCGCTCGAGCCATTTCGCGGCTTCCGCTTCGTTCACGGCCACGCCGTCGCCATCGAGATATTTGAGCCCGAGAAGCATTTCGCCTTTGGCGTTGCCGGAATTGGCGAGCGCAGTCAGGCGATCGAGCAGCGAAACCTGTTGCGGCGCTTGCGGCGCGACAACGTTGTTGGCGGGGGCGGCAGCGGTTTTTGCAGGTGCAGGCGCCGCCGCTGCGGGAATGGGATGGGTTTCGATCGCCGCGGTGTGCGTCCGTGGCGCGGGAACGCGCGGCGAGCCCGGTGGCGCGCTGGTGACGGCTGTATCGACTGACGGTTGCGTTGCGTTCGCATTTGTGTCGGGTGCAGCGGGCTGCGTTGCCGCCGGTATTGCTGGCTGGTTTTGCGTCGCCGACGACTGCGCGCGGAATGAATCGGGCAGGGCCGCTTGCGGACCGGGCGGGGTGTTCGAAACGAGGCCCCGGCTCAGAAGCACGCCGGCGAGAATGGCCAGAATGGCAATCAGCGCTATGCCGCCGACCAGCACGAAACGGGTGCGGCCGCGCTGGAGCTCTTGTTCGGGTGCAGCACCGGCAAAGCCCCAGGAGAAACCGGCGCGCGCCGCCGGCGGAGCTTCCGCGGCGGACCGGGCTGCACGACGTGCGGCAGACAGATAGGAGTCCGTGCCCGCTGCGCTCGCCTGCTGGACGGCATTTGCCGCAAAGGCGTCCGCACCGAAAGCATGTGCGCCGCCCAAATTGAGCTCGAAAGCGGGCGGCAGGTCCGGAACGGGTTGCGCGTTTGCGAATGCGCCGGCGGGTTGCTGGAAAGCCGGTGGCGGTAGATCAGGAAACGGCGGAAGATCGAAGCTGGCCGTGGGCGCCGCTGCAGCTGCTTGCGGTGGCGGAGCAGGCGCCGGCGGCACGGGCACGGGATCGACCGTTTCCAGACGACCGCTCGCTTCCTTCACGGCGGCGCGCAATTCCGCGACCGCATCGCGCTGGCGTTTGTCGGCCGCATCGACGCGTTGCGTCAGGTTGCGCAAATTCTCTTCGACGGTACCCGCCGTTCCCGCCGTGCTGCGCTCGGTGTTTTCGAGGCGCCCCGCGATATCCGACAGTGCGTGCTCGATGCCCTGCAATCTGCGGTCCACGGTCGGTTCGGAATTGCGGGTCTCGAGCTTGATCACGCTCTCTTCGAGGCGCGCCAGGGTGCCCGAGGTCTGCGCTTCGCCGGCCGTGAATCTTGCGGCAAGGCGTTCCAGAGTTTCGCCCAATTGCGCAAGGGCTTGAGCCTGGCGTTGAATCTCGGCTTCTTCGCTCTTGCGGGTCGATGCGTTGGATTCGATGCTTTCGAGCGTCTTTTCCATCGCGCTGGCGCTCGAATGCGCTGCGCGCTCGACCGCGCGCACGCGATCGTCGATGGCTGCGATCCTGGTGTCGAGCGCCTTCGACGAATGGTCCATCTCGTCGCGCGCTTCGAGCAGCCTGCCGGCGACGGATTCGACATTGTTGGCGAGTGCCGCGATCTGCGTGGCGGATTGGTTGGCGGTCTCCGCAATCTGATCGGCCACGCGAGACAGGCCCTGATGCAGACCTTTCACCGCATCGCGGAGTCCGTCGCTTGCCGGAAGCCGCTCCACGCGCGAAAGACGTTCATTCAAACCGACGAAATGCGAACCCAGCTGGTCGAAGGCTTGCGCTTGCTCGCGCGCGGCAACATTGATCTCGGTGGCGGCCTTGCTCATCGCGCGGCTGTTCTCGGATTGGTTACGCTCGGTGGCGTCGAGCCTGCGGGCCAGTCCGCGCAATTGTTCTTCGATTCTGCGAGAGGCCTGATGCGTCTCGCTTTCGCTGCGGGAGACCCGCGCGAGCATGTCGTCGGTATCGCGGCTTGCGGCAGATGGCATCGGCGGAGCTTCGGATTGGGCCACATAGCCGCCATTGGTCCCGTGCCGCCAGGCCTCGCGCATCGCCTCGGCCGGTTCGCTGCCTTCCGAAAGGTTGCGCAAAATGCGGCGGGTCAGCCATTCCCCGACCGAAAGCCCCTCGCGGCGCGCGGCAGCCCTCGCGGCCTCGCGGGCTTCGGGAGGGATGCCGGCAACGTTCCAGGGAAGATCAGGCTGCATTTCGGTTCGCCATGCGCCGCACCCGTTAACGAAGGTACTGGTGCCCAGAATCTGTGTAAAGAAACGATACCCGCCCATTCCCAGGTGGTCTGAGCGAAGCACGTGCCTCGCGGACATAGTTGACCAAGAGCGTTAACGGCCGGTTAGCGGGGTGTAACACCGGCTTTGTGCAGCTCTTCGGAGAGGGTCCCCGACAACCAATCCCACGCCATCCGGAAGTCGGAGAACAGCGACCACAGCGGATAGGTGAAGGTGGCGGGCCGGTTCTTTTCGACGAAGAAATGCCCGATCCATGCCGGCCCATAGCCCGCCACGAGCGCAAGCAGAACGAACCAGGGATTGAAGGTCGCGATCAGCGCCAGCATCGAAATGAAGGCGAGTCCTGTCCCCAGGAAATGAATCATCCGCGTCTGCGGCTTGGCGTGCTGCCGGAGATAGTGAGGCCAGAAGTCGCCATAGGTTCTGATTCGTTCGCCGGTCGGCATGAGGTCACTCCCAGTGCGATGGTCGCGGAGTGGGCAATGGAATGTTTGAGCCGCTTTGTAGCGGCGGTGCAGCGGGACCGGGCGCGATGGCCGATTTCGGATCGTTGAACTGCGTGACGGGCCGCGATGCCGGCGCCGGCTTGGGCAAACCGAGGTCGGTCGCAAATAATTGCGTGACGTAGATCGTGTCGCCATTCACTGCCGCGCCCACGCCGCTGCGATCATAGCCGGCAAATGCCAGATTGTCCTTGTGACTCTGGCTCGCAAGCCAGGTATCGACGAAGCGACGGGCGAACACATCGACATCGACGCCCTGCGCTTTGAGATAATGCTGGGCGGCGAGGTTTTCGCCCAATATCCCCTGAAAGTCCGCGTCCTTGTCCATGATGATGGTGGCGGAGGTTTGCCCGTCGGGCGAGGCGTGTGCGAAATAATTCTTCGCCGCCATGTCTGCGCTGCGCTCGCGCGCCACGCCGATGAGCTCCGAATCGAGCGCCAGAACTTTCGCCTTGGGATCGATCTCGTGCCTTTCGTCCTGCACCAGATCGAAGATGCGCTGTTCGAGCGCCGCCATCTGCGTCTGCGGATCGGGCGGCGGAGGCGCGACGGCGGCCTGCTGCTGGCCGGCGCAACCCGCGCAGACCAGCAGAAGAAACACCAGCGCGTGCGCGCGCACGGCGCGGCTGCGGGACCTAATGGACAAATTCGAACAGCCCGGCCGCGCCCATGCCGCCGCCGATGCACATCGTGACGACGCCGTATTTCGCCTTGCGGCGCCGGCCTTCGAGAAGGATGTGCCCCGTCATGCGCGCGCCCGACATGCCGTAGGGATGGCCGATGGAAATCGCGCCGCCATTGACGTTGAGCTTCTCATGCGGGATCCCGATGCGATCGGCGCAATACAGCACCTGGCTTGCAAAAGCCTCGTTCAATTCCCACAGATCGATGTCGTTCGGCTTCAAGCCGTGCCGTTCGAGCAGACGCGGCACGGCGAATACGGGGCCGATTCCCATTTCGTCCGGCTCGCAGCCCGCGACGGCGAAGCCGCGGAAGATGCCGAGCGGCGTGATGTTCTTCTGCTGCGCCACTTTCGAATCCATCACCACGCAGGCCGATGCGCCGTCGGAAAACTGCGACGCATTTCCGGCCGTGATGTATTTGCCTTCCTTGATCTCCATGCCGCCGCGAAACACGGGTTGCAGCGCCTGCAATCCCTCGAGTGTCGTGTCGGGACGATTGCATTCGTCGCGATCAACGATGACATCGACGATCGATTCCGCGCCTGTCGCCTTGTCCGTCTTCTTCATTTTGGTCGGCAGCGGAACGATCTCGTCCTTGAATTTCTGCGACTGCTGGGCCGCGGCGGTGCGGCGTTGGCTTTCGAGCGCATAGGCGTCCTGGCGCTCGCGGCTGATATTGTAGCGCGCGGCCACGACCTCGGCCGTCTCGATCATCGACATCCATAATGCCGGCTTCACCTGCATCAGATGTTCTTCGGTGAGGTTCTTTGTGTTCATGCCGCCCATCTGCACCAGCGAAATGGATTCCACGCCCGAGCCGATCGCAATCGGCGTCGCTTCGGTCATCACCTGTTGCGCTGCCATGGCGATCGCCTGCAGGCCCGAGGAACAGAAGCGATTGATCGTTGTGCCGGCGGTCGTCACCGGACAACCGGCCCAGATGGCCGCCAGTCGCGCAATATTGAAGCCGGTCGCGCCTTCGGGATTGGCACAGCCCATATAGACGTCTTCGACTTCCTTGGGATCGATCTTGGCGCGCCCCACCGCGTTCTTGACCGCGTGTCCGCCCATGACGGCGCCATGGGTCATGTTGAATCCGCCCCGCATGGACTTTGCGAGACCGGTGCGAGCAGTCGAGACGATAACGGCTTCCTTCATGGCAGTTCTCCGATGTGAGCGGCCGGCACGCTAGCCTTCTCCGGAGGGACACGAAAGCCCCGGTTCCGATAGTCGGATGGTCACAAAATCAAATATAGGCGCCCAATTCCGACAATTCTGCCGCAATGGCGGCGCGGCGGCGATTGACCACCATGTTGTCGTGGAGCGTGCGCACCGTATTGCTGCCCGTCTTCACGAACAGGAACGGGAAGATGCCATGGAGCATGCAGGCGAGCCCCGCCAGGATCATGCGGCTGCCGAACCGACAGGCGCTGCCCATGTGTTCCTGATAGGTCTCGCCAACGGAGCGCGGGTGGTCGAGGAACAGCCGGTCGATCATGGGGGCTCACGAATCTGGACACCGCCCAACCGTAAGCCTCCGCATGGGAATATCATTGCCGATTTTGCTGTTAT
>Ga0302324_100011178_pt1 | contig 18470 bp, 18 predicted proteins | sample Palsa_T0_1_FD_201949 | JGI IMG/M metagenome (GOLD analysis project Ga0302324, IMG submission 201949) | Peat permafrost microbial communities from Stordalen Mire near Abisko, Sweden - Palsa_T0_1 | ecosystem: Environmental > Terrestrial > Soil > Palsa > Peat permafrost | place: Sweden: Abisko... | reverse complement strand
TACTTCAGAAGGTACATCTCATGACTGCTGCAACCAAAACGCATCGCCTGATTGAAGTCGAGTGGCCTGAATTTGCGCCAGCCGAGCGCCCGCCCGCCATCGAGGCCTCGGAGTTGGAGGGACGGCTCAAGGCGCTGCGATCGGCCATGGCCTCGGAAGGGCTCAGCCACATCGTCGTCTACGCCGATCGCGAGCACTTCGCGAACCTGACTTACCTCACCAATTTCGATCCGCGCTATGAAGAGGCGATTCTTATCGTCGCGCGAGACGGCAAGCCCCTGCTCGTCGTTGGCAACGAATGCGAGGGCTACGTGGGCGTGAGCCCGCTCCACACCGCTGGGAAACTCCGGATTGAGCGCTTCCAGCCGTTCTCCCTTCTCAACCAGCCGCGTGATGCCAGCCGTAAGATGCAGGATATCTTCGCCAGCGAAGGAATTGGCAAAGCTGCGAAGGTGGGCTGCGTAGGCTGGAAGTACTTCGACGATTCCGAGCACCCGGATGGCGCCCATGCCATCGATATTCCGTCCTACCTGGTCGATACACTGCGCGATCTTGCGGGTCGCGAGGCGGTCGTCAACGCCACCGCCCTCATGATGCATCCCGGCTACGGGCTGCGCACGCAATGCTCGCCATCGGATATCGCCTATTTCGAGTACACGAGTGTGCTCGCCTCCGAGGGCATGAAACGCATGCTCTTCGGCCTTCGGCCGGGCATGACCGACAACGAGCTGGCCGCGCTTTGCGGCTACAACGGTGAGCCGCTGTCCTGTCACATGACCCTAGTGACCGAGGCCAATCGGAATCTCGGTCTGTCGGGCCCGGTCGGCGCCCACATCGCGCTCGGATCGCCGTTGGCGACGAACATCGCCTACTGGGGCAGCAACAGCTGCCGCGCCGGATGGGTGGCCAGGTCGGCTGAGGATCTGGTACCGGCTGCGCGTGACTACGTCAAGGCTTTCGCCGGTCCCTATTTCGAGGTCATGGCCGAATGGTTCGAGCTGCTCAGCATCGGCACGCCCGGAAGAAAACTCGCCGCGCTCATCGCCGAGAAGCTGCCCTTCGAGCGCTTTCGCATTTTCCTGAACCCGGGACATCTGATTCACCTCGATGAATGGCTGAGCTCCCCGATCTACGCGGGGTCGGATGTTCCGCTGCGTTCCGGCATGGCCATCCAGGTGGACGTGATCCCGTCCTCCCCGGCTTACTTCTCCACCCGGATGGAGGATGGCGTTGTGCTCGCCGACGCGGAGCTGCGCCGAAGCCTGCGGGCGCTGTATCCGGCCTGCTTCGCCCGTTGCCAGAAGCGTCGTACGTTCATGACGGATGTGCTCGGCATCGACTTGCCAGAAGAGGTGCTGCCGCTCTCCAACGTGCCGACCATCGTCGCCCCGTTCTTTCTGCGGCCGAATCAGATCTTCGCCGTCCACTGAGCGGGCGCGGCCGGCGCGCGGCAGCGTCACGCTCACGCGTCGTCAGTACCTGCAATGTCTGGCGATGATGCTCTCGGCAAGTTCCTGTCGGCCGGAGTGCGGCTTGGGATCGAAGCCCTGAGCGGCCGCATGATCGGCCAGGCTACCCAGGCTGAACTCGCCGCTGTCGATGCGACGTCCGAGCTCACCGCTCCATGCCTGGTAACGCTCCTGGCGCAGGCGCTGCAGCTGGCCCTCGCGCACGATATCGGCCGCCGCCAGCAGTGCACGCGCGAGGGTATCTATGCCGCCGATGTGAGCCAGATACAGGTCTGCGGGGTCCACCGACTGGCGGCGTAATTTGGCGTCAAAGTTGAAGCCGCCGCTCTCGAATCCATCGTCCTCGACCAGTTGCACCAGCGCCGGGACCAGCTCCTGTGCATTGTTCGGAAACTGGTCGGTGTCCCAGCCATTGCGCGGATCGCCGCGATTCATGTCGATCGAGCCGAAGATGCCGTAGGTGCGCGCAGCGGCGATCTCATGCTCGAAGTCCAGTCCGGCGAGGGTCGCATGATTGACCTCGATGTTGACTTTGACTTCCTTGGTCAGGCCGTAGCGCTGCAGGAAGGCGAACACCGCCGCGGCGTCGCGATCATATTGATGCTTGGTGGGTTCAAACGGCTTGGGTTCGATCAGTATCGTCCCCTTGAAGCCGATGCGGTGTTTGTGCTCGACGACCATGGCCAGGAAGCGGCCGTACTGGTCGAGCTCGCGTCTCAGATCGGTATTCAACAGCGAGTCATAACCCTCACGTCCGCCCCATAGCACGTAGTTCTCACCGCCCAGCCGCTGGGTGGTCTCCAGGCAGCAACGAACTTGCGCCGCCGCCCAGGCAAACACCTGCGGATCCGGGCTGGTGGCCGCGCCGCCGGCATAGCGCGGATGACTGAACAGGTTGGCGGTACCCCACAGCAGCCTGACGCCCGTGGCGGCCATTTTATCCGCCATGCCCGCCTCGATACGCCGCAGGTTCTTTTCGTGCTCGCGCACGCTGGCGGCCGAGGCCATCGCGTCCACATCGTGAAAGGTGAAATAGCGCACCCCAAGACGAGCGAAGAAATCAAAAGCGGCATCGAGCTTCTCATCCGCCATGGCCTGGGTCACCGGGATTCCCAGCCATGGGCGCGGCAAGGTGCCGGCACCGAAGATATCCGTACCGGGCCAGTTGAACGAATGCCAGTAGCACACTGCCACCTTGAGCCAGTCCTCCATGCGTCGGTCGAGCACCACGCGGTCCCGGTCGTATACGCGATAGGCGTACTCGTTCACGCCAGCCGCTCCTTCGAAGCGCACTGGTTCGATCCCTGAAAACAGACTCATCTTGCACACCCCGCGAAAGTATCTTTCAGATCCCGATAGAGCCGCATGAAGGTGGCGCGACGCTCGGCAAGTAATGCCGCCAGCCCGGCGTCCGGTTGGATCACCTGCACCATCGCCGGCATCGCGCATACAGCCTGCGGCGGCTCGCCGGTCAGAGCCAGACGTGCCAGACGCGCCGCTCCCATCGCGGCGCCGATCTCGCTCCCCTTGCGATAAGTGAGCGTGCGATTCAGGGCCGCCGCCAGCAGCGTCCCCCAATAGGCGAAGCGCGCGCCGCCACCCGTGACGCTGATCTCGCCAACGACGCCGCCGTTCTCGAGCAGCACGTCCATGCCATCGGCAAAGGCCAGCGCCACGCCCTCGAGCACCGCCAGGGCAAGATCGGCGCGCGCGGTCTGTGAGTTCAGACCGAAGAATACTCCACGGCAGTGCGGATCGTTATACGGGGTGCGCTCGCCGGACAGATACGGCAGGAAGTAAGGCGCCCCTGGGCACAGACCTCTGGCCTGTGCCGCCGCCACCAGCTGTTGCAGGTCGGATTCACCCGTCAATCGCGCCACCCAGTCCAGAGCGCTGGCGGCGCTCAGCATCACGGACATCTGATGCCATAGGCCGGGCAGGCAGTGGCAAAAAGCGTGCACCGCCTTGTCCGGATTTGGCCGAAACCGCTCGGTCACGACGAACAACACGCCGGATGTCCCCAGCGAAAGAAACGCCTGACCCGGCGCGATGACGCCCATGCCTACCGCACTTGCGGCGTTGTCGCCGGCTCCCCCGGCGACGATGACCGGCGGCAATTGCAACTGTTCGGCCGCCTCCGGTGTCAAGCTGCCCGAAGGCGCGCTACCTTCCACCAGCCGCGGCATATGCGAGCGATTGAGGCCGGTCGCCGCGAGCATCTCGTCCGACCAATCCCGTCTGCCCACGTCCAGCCAGCCGGTTCCGGCCGCATCGGACATGTCGCTGACCGCCTGCCCGGTCAATCTCAGCCGCACGTAGTCCTTCGGCAGCAGTACTCGGGCGGTGCGGGCAAAGATCTGCGGCTCGTGGTGGGCCACCCACAGCAGCTTCGGCGCCGTAAAGCCCGGCATCATCAGGTTGCCGGTGATGGCGCGCGAGCGCGGCTCGCGCCGCTCCAATTCGATGCATTCGGCCGCGGAACGGCCGTCGTTCCAGAGAATTGCCGGACGCAGTGTTTTCCCGGACTGGTCCAGCAGCGTCGCGCCGTGCATCTGTCCGCTCAGACCGATGGCACGTACCGCGGCGCGCGCCGCGGCGGGCAACGTGCGGACCGCGGCCACCGTCGCCTGCCACCAGTCCTGCGCATCCTGTTCGGCGTACAGCGGCTGCGGCCGCGCGACCGTGAGCGGCGTCGAGGCCTGTGCCACGGGCGTTTCGCGCTCATCGACCAGTACCGTCTTGACGCTCGATGTGCCGATGTCGATGCCGAGAAACACTTTAGGCGACTCCGACTTCGAAGTGCACCCGGATTTCGAATCGCCCGCCCGGGGCTAGCACCGTCGCCTCGCCGGCACCACGGTTGAGCGCCCCGGCCGCCGCGCTCTGCGGCTCAACGCAAAAGAAATCGCGCCCCGGGGGCGCGTAGACGTGCAGGTAACGGCAGTTGGTCGCCCGGATTCCGAGCCTGCAATCGGGCCAGAGCAATAGCGCGCGGCCGTCCCAATCCACGAAGCATTGATCGAGCGGCACCGCGGCGATCGATCTGGCGCGACCGAACGACCAATCGATCGGCGTCGCAACCTCCTCGACCGGCAACGAGGCGCTATCTGTCAGCCACACGCGCGGCACCGCGGCCTGAAGCCGCGCCAGCCCCGGATCGCAAAAGTAGGGATGCAGCCCGAGTATCACGGGCATCGCCGAGGGTGAAAGATTTTCGATTGATAAGTTGACCGCAAGTGCATCCTGGCTCAACTGCAGATGCTGCCCGGCTCGGTAACGCCATGGCCACTCGTCGCCGCCACCTTCGAACACCAGCGTCGCACTTGACGCAGTGGCATCGACTACTGTCCATGGCGCGAGCCACCCGTACCCGTGCAGCGGATGCGGCTCATGCCGACGGTTCTGTCGCAACTGCACTGCGCGCGCATCAAAGCGGAAGCGGCCGTGCGCAATGCGGTTGGCGTAGGGAACCATGGGGAAACAACCCAGCTCGAACGGGTCGGCGCCGGCGCTTTGCGGTGTCGGTCGAAAGATCGGTCGATCGCGCCAGCCGAACTCGCGTATCGCGCCGCCGTGCGCCGCATCCAGAGTAAGCCGCGTATCCCCATGCTCAAGCAGCAGATGGCCACTGTCGATTTTCATGTGCGCTGAGGAGAACGGCTGCCTCGATCGGTGGTGGTCCGTGGCTTCACTGTGGCCGTTATGCGCCCCGCCGCAGTCGCCCCATGGATTGTATCGCATTTATATTATAATATTTACTCTCGCGGCCTGACGGACATCCAAGCGCCATGACGACCGAAAAGAAACCGCTGCGAAGCCGCCAAAGCTACGGCCACAGGAACAAGGATGGCTTCATTCACCGCAGCTGGATGAAGAGCCAGGGACTGCCCCCGGATGTATTCGACGGCCGGCCGGTGATCGGAATCTGCAATACCTGGTCCGAACTCACCCCCTGCAATGCGGGGCTGCGTGACCTCGCAGAACGCGTCAAACGCGGCGTGTGGGAAGCTGGCGGGCTGCCGCTCGAATTCCCTGCCATGTCGTTGGGCGAAACGCAGATGCGCCCCACCGCCATGCTGTTCCGCAACCTGCTGGCAATGGAGGTCGAAGAATCCATTCGCGGCAATCCGATCGATGCCGTCGTCCTTTTGGGCGGCTGCGACAAGACGACGCCTGGACAGGTGATGGGCGCGGCCAGCGTTGATCTGCCGACGATCGTCGTCTCGAGCGGCCCAATGCTGAATGGAAAATTCCGGGGCTGCGATATTGGATCCGGCACGGATGTGTGGAAGTTCAGCGAGGCGGTGCGTGCCGGCGAGATGTCGCTCGATGATTTCCTGGCTGCCGAATCCGGAATGTCGCGCACGCCCGGCACCTGCATGACCATGGGCACCGCCTCTACCATGGCGTGCCTGATGGAAGCGATGGGCGTCGCCCTGCCCTACAACGCGACCGCCCCGGCGGTCGACGCACAGCGTCGTCGAATCGCGCATGAAAGCGGGCGGCTGATCGTTCAAATGGCGCGTGATGATCTGCGGTTGTCGAAGTTACTCACTCGCACCGCGTTCGAGAATGCCATCCGCGTTCTGGCTGCGATCGGGGGGTCCACCAACGCGGTACTGCACCTGCTCGCGATCGCCGGCCGCGTCGGCGTAGCTCTCGAACTCGAGGACTTTGACCGACTCACGGCGGACGTCCCGCTGCTGGTCAATCTGCAGCCCTCCGGGCGGTTCCTGATGGAGGACCTGCACTATGCCGGGGGTCTGCCGGCCGTGATGAAAGAACTCGCCCCCTTGCTGCATGTCGACGCGCCCACGGTCTGGGGACGGACCGTGGGTGAGAGCATCCAGCCGGCGGAGTGCTTCAACCGCGAAGTCATTCGAACGCTGGCGGAACCGGACAATGCCGTGTCCGGAATCTGGGTCCTGAAGGGCAATCTGTGCCCGAATGGCGCCGTGGTGAAACCAAGCGCAGCCAGCCGCTCGCTGTTCCTGCACCGCGGCCGCGCCGTTGTGTTTGAATCGATCGAAGACCTGCGCGCGCGTATCGACGACCCGGACCTCGATGTCGAGGCGAGCTCGGTGCTGGTGCTGAAGGGTTGCGGACCAAGGGGCTACCCGGGCATGCCCGAGGTGGGGAACATGCCGCTGCCGCGCAAACTGCTGGAGCGAGGCGTACGGGATATGCTGCGAATATCCGATGCCCGAATGAGCGGCACCGCCTTCGGTACCGTGGTACTGCACATCGCACCCGAAGCGGAAGCCGGCGGGCCACTGGCCATGGTCCGGGACGGCGATGAGATTTTATTCGATGGCGCCAACCGCCGGCTGGAACTGCTGATCGGGCCGGAAGAACTGGCGGCCCGCAGCGCGGCGTGGAACCAAAACCGCCCGTTGCCGAAGTATTCGCGCGGTTACTACCAGCTCTATGTGCAGCACGTGACGCAGGCTGATCGGGGTTGCGACCTCGATTTCCTCACCGGAGCCAGCGGTAGCACGGTAGTCCGGGAATCGCATTAATGCGCGATGCGAGCTTCGTCGCCGGCGACTGGGGCACCAGCCATCTTCGTCTATTTCTCTGCGATAGCGACGGCCTCGTGCTCGATAGCGGCCATGGTCCGGGTGCTGCCGATGCCGGCGGCCGCTTTGCCAGCATATTCGAGAGCCAGTTGTCACCGTGGCAGCAGCGTCACGGGCCGTTGCCGGCGGTGCTGTGCGGCATGGTGGGATCGAGCATCGGCTGGATGCAGGCCCCCTACGTCCCTTGTCCGGCGCTGCCCGAAAAGATTACCGCTGCGTGTGTGGCGCTGCGCGGCGGCGGCGTTCATATCGTACCCGGCGTGTCGTGCCGCAACCGCTTCGGCGCGCCGGATTTCATGCGGGGCGAGGAAACCCAGATCCTCGGCGCATTGAGCATCGCCCCGGGCTTGCGCCACGGCCATCACCTGCTGTGTCTTCCCGGCACTCACACCAAGTGGGTGGTGCTGGCCGACGGGGCGGTGCGCGAATTTCTGACGGCGCCCACGGGCGAACTGTTCGCCCTGTTGCGCGATCACAGCGTATTGCTGCGCGATCACAGCGTATTGCTGCGCGATCGGGCCGAGGCCGGTGCCGTGACCGGCGGCGGTGCATTTGCCGAAGGGCTGGCGCAGTTCAACGAGTTTCCACGGGCGCAACTGCTGCACCGGCTGTTCGAATGCCGAGCTCGCCGCCTCAACAGCGATCTGTCTCCGCAAGCCACCAGCGCTTACTTGTCCGGTCTCCTGATCGCAAGCGATATCGGCGGGGCACTTCCCCTGCTGTCGGCGGCAACCGGCTCGCGCAGCGTGCACCTGATTGGCTCGCCTCATCTCACGCAGCTGTATGCGACGGGCCTCGCGTCGCACGATTACACCGCAAGCCGCCTCGATGGTGCCACGGCATCGCTCGCCGGACTTTTGCAGGTGCATCGACTACTGACACCCCGGCCGGTGATGAATGCAGCCCACTGATCTGCCGAACGGCGAGCATGCACTGGTCGCAATCCTGCGCGGCGTCGAACCCGGGCGAGTCGTCGGAATCGGCGAGGTGCTCTACCAGGCGGGCATCCGCATCATCGAAGTACCGCTGAATTCACCCGATCCGTATGCCAGCATCGCCGCCCTGGCTGCCAGCCACCGGCTCGATTGCCTCATCGGTGCCGGCACCGTGCTGACGATGGATCAGGTGCGACATACGCAGGAGGTGGGCGGACGGCTGGTGGTGTCGCCGAACTGCGATGCCGGGGTGATCGAGGGCGCGCTGCGGCTGGGCATGCAGGTGATGCCTGGATTCGCGACCGCGACCGAGGCCTTCACGGCGATCCGTGCCGGCGCCAGGCATCTGAAGCTCTTTCCAGCGGTCAGCTATGGTCCGCGCCATCTGCAATCGCTGCGCGCCGTACTGCCCGCGGAAGTCAGCGTCTATCCGGTCGGTGGCATCGGCGCGCCGGATATAGCGGGCTGGCTTGGCGTTGGAGCGGCCGGCTTTGGCTTTGGCTCGGAGCTGTTCCGTCCGGACTACAGTCTCGCCGAGATCGAACGGCGGGCAGGATTGCTGGTCACGGCATTCCGCGTCGCGCGCGCGCAGGCGACGTGACTGCGATGAAACCGGTCGATATCCTGGGCTCGCGCAATATCGTGGGTGAGGGGATCCTGTGGGATTCGCGCCGCGAACTGCTTTGGTGGACCGATATTCAGGGTCGGGAACTGTACCAATACGACTGGACGGACGCGGCACTGGAGGTGCTGGATACACCCGAACGAATCGGCTCGTTCGGCTTCGTCGCGGGAAGCAATCGGCTGATTGCCGCCTTTGCCAGCGGTATCGCGCTCTACGATGCCCGCGACCGGACGGTCGAGTGGTTGGCACGCCCCGATACCATCGTCCCCGGAATTCGATTCAACGACGGCCGCGTCGACCGTCGGGGGCGATTCTGGAGCGGCACGATGGTTGAAGATGCGCGGTGCACCGCCAGTGGCAGCCTCTATTCGGTGGACAGCGCGAGCGGATTGCGCTGCCACGTGCGCGGCATTGGCATTTCCAACGGGCTATGCATGAGCCCGGACGGCAGCCGGCTGTATTTCGCCGATTCATCGAAGCGCACCATCTTCACCTACCAGGTCATCGAGCCTCAGGGAGATCTGGGCCCGCAACAGATATTCGTGCGCACCCCGGAAGGGGCCCTTCCGGACGGCGCCGCCGTCGATGTCGATGGGTGCGTCTGGAGCGCGCACTGGGGCGCAGGCTGCGTCGTGCGCTATACGCCCGATGGTCGAATCGATCGCACCATCCACGTGCCGGCGTGCCAGCCGACCTGCGTTTGCTTCGGTGGACCCGATCTGGACGTCCTGTGCGTGACCAGCGCGCGTGAGGGCCTGAGCCACGCCACCTTGCAGTCCGAACCGCACGCCGGCGCGGTTTTCCTCTACCGTACGGGCGTCCAGGGCCTGCCTGAGCCGGAGTACCAGCAGTGAATAGTCGTGATCGAGGCCGGAATCTGACGTTCAGCATCGCCAACCAGATCGGCATCGCGATCATCACCGGCGTCTACTCCGCCGACAATCCCATCCCGATCGAAGCGCAGTTGTGCCGGCAGTACGACGCCAGTCGCCCGGTGCTGCGCGAGGCGGTCAAGATGCTGACCGCGAAGGGGCTGCTGGCAGCCAGACCGCGCCGTGGCACCTGGGTGCAGCCGGAAGAGCAATGGAATCTGCTCGACCCGGACGTGCTCGGCTGGCTTCTGGAGCGCAGATTCTCGCGCGCACTGCTGGTCGAGTTCACCGAATTGCGCCTGGCTGTGGAGCCGGCCGCGGCAGCGCTCGCGGCCAGCGTTGCAGGTGCCGCGGAGAAGGCCGCCATCGGCAACGCGATCGCACGCATGCAAGCCGCCGATCGCGGCGATGACGATCCGCTCGACTCGGACATCGCGTTTCACGTGGCCGTGCTGCGGGCGAGCCGCAATAGGTTCTACACTCAACTCACGGGCTTCACTTCCACCGCGCTGCGCTTCAGCATCCGCATGACCAACCGCTACAAGGGCGTGCGACTGGGCAGCGTTGCCGAGCACAGGAGAGTCGCCGATGCGATCATCGCCGGCAAAGCCGCTGAGGCCGGCGAGGCCATGCGCCGGCTGATCCAGGAAGCGCTGGACATCATCAGCAGACGCGAGGCGTCTCCGGCGACGCGCCGCTTTTCGGCGGTCTCAAACCGCTAGCGGATCGTGCCGATGACGCCCATCAGGATTGCTATCGTCGGCCTCGGCAAGATCGCGCGCGACCGGCATGTTCCCGCCCTGAGCGCCAGTGACGCGTATCAATTGATCGCCGTTGCCAGCCCCCACAGCCGGCTCGATGGGCTGCCGCACTACCCCGACATCCAGGCGATGCTGCAGGCGCTGCCGCAGGTTGCGGCGGTCGCGCTGTGCACTACGCCCCAGGCGCGTTACCAGACCGCCCGCTACGCGCTGGAACAGGGCCGGCACGTTCTGCTCGAAAAGCCGCCAGGTACGACCGTGGGCGAGGTGCTCGAGCTCGTGCAGCTCGCGAGGCAGAGAGGCGTCGCGCTGTTCGCGGCCTGGCACTCGCAACACGCCCGCGCCGTCGACGCCGCCCGCGTCTGGCTCGCCGACCGCAGGATCCGCAGCGTCAGAGTCGATTGGAAGGAAGATGTGCGCGTCTGGCATCCCGGTCAGACCTGGATCTGGAAAGCGGGCGGTCTGGGAGTATTCGATCCGGCCGTCAACGCACTGTCGATCCTGACTCGCCTCATCCCCGGCGGGCTCAGGGTCAAGGATGCGGAACTGTCATTTCCAGGAAACTGCGAGACGCCGATCGCCGCGCGGTTGCAGCTGGCGAGCGCCGACGGGGCTCCAGTGCGCATGGAGCTCGACTTTCTTCAGCCTGGAGTCCCACGCTGGGACATCGATGTCGAAACGGATACTGGCCGGCTCAGCCTGCTGATGGGCGGCAGCGTCATGAAAATCGATGATCGGCCGGTGGAAACTCCCCTGAGCGAGGAGTATCCGAGCTTGTACGCGCGCTTTGCGCAGCTGATCGGTAGCCGAAGCGTCGATGTCGACCTGGCGCCGCTGCAGCTGGTGGCAGACGCGTTCCTGTGCGGCCGACGGGTAGAGGTAGACCCCTTCGTCGAATGACGATGATTCGTGATCCGGGATGCGTCAGACCGGGAGTTCTCCTCGCCGAAATATGCAATCCGCTGCCAGTAAATTGACGACGCGCGAGCGGGATTTTGCACCGGCCACGCGTGATATCGTGCTGTAGGCAGATAAGGTCGTGGACGAAATGACGCAAAGTCCAGTGCGCGAGGGTAGCTAGTCTGACCGAGTAAGCGGCGAGTCTGTGCTGCCGGGCCGCATCGTAACTTGTGGCGCAGTGACGTCGGATGCACGCCGGTGATTCGGGCGCGCGCACTTACGGTGACACGGGTGGTGATCCGACAGCCCGGCGCAGCAGGCTGACGTTAGATTGAAGGTCTACGGATACCTGAGAGAAATACCATGTTCTTCAAGAAAATCGCGTTCTCAAGCATTGCGATCGCCGGCTTGGCCGTTGGATCTGCGGCTCTGATGGCAGCGGCCCCGTCCGGCGGGGCGCCATCTGGCGGAGCTGGCCAGCAGTCCGGTACTAGTGGCCAGCAGTCCGGCAACGTTGGCCAACCGCCCCCCAATGGGGTGCAGCCGTCGTCCCCTGCCCAGACCCCCGGCAGCGGAAACAACATGACGCCTCCGAATGGCGCGAGCACAGGATCGTCATCGTCTTCCGGCAGCCGCATGGGTGGTTCTTCTTCTGGCGGACGCATGGGTAGTTCTTCTTCTGGCGGACGCATGGGCTCGTCCTCCTCCTCGTCCTCGTCCTCGTCGGGCGGCCGCTATTAGAAGACCACGACTGGCCGGCGCCCACCTACCGCGTACTGCGGTCAGACCACGGTCAGAAAGGACACGCCGTGCGTGCCGATGAAGCCGTCCCCACGGCGCCGCCCGGCGCCCGGGACACCGTAGCTATCGGCGCTCACCCGACGCACACGATTGCGGTGCCACGTCGACACCAGCTCGCTCAGCGGCAACACCGCCTGCACGTCGTCTCCGTATAGCGCACGATGCAACGCCGGCAGCCGATACCACGGTGTGCCGGGGCGCTCGTGATGCGCATTGTGGTAGCCGAAATTCAGGGTCAGAAGATTCAGCCAGGGCCGGCCGGCGGACACCAGGTTGGAGTAGGTGTTGGCCTGTTCGTACGCCCGATCCCGGTCCTCCTTCGGCACCGCCTGATCGGGATCAACCACATACTGCTCGAAACTGTGGTGAAAGGCATCGAAGAAATTCAGCACATGGAGCATCAGGCCGTAGGCGAGCAGATAAAGCACGAACGCCTTCAGGGACCAGACCGCCAGCGCGGCCAGCAACAGCGATCGGATCACCAGCATCCCGAGCGCCCGCGGCAGGTAGCGGCGCTGGCTGCGCACCAGGATTGGCCGCCAAGCGATCTGCAGGTGCAGCAGGATTTCGGTGGCCGGAATGTAGGCCCACTCAGCGATCTTCAGCAGACGGCGCACTGCCGGGCGCCGTCGTAACAGCCCCTTGAGGTCAAAGCAGATCAGGTCGACGCGGTCGCGGTGATGCCGGATGTGCATGTGCCTGATGCGCTCGAACGATACATAACTCGAACCGGCGATAAAACCCAACCACTCGCCGACACGCTGATTGGCGCTGGCGCTCGCGAACAGCGTCTGATGCGCAGCTTCGTGTATCAGATATGCCGCCACCACCATCGTGTGACCGCACAACAGCACGCCGACAATGTTCAGCAACACATCGTGCGCGCCCATCAGGATGAACGACGCGAACCAGCCCAGGGTCGTGGCCAGCAGCACCAGGGTGTTGGGCAGCGCCCCGGCCGGCTCGCGAAACAGGCTTGCCCTGGAAAGCGTCTGCAGCATTATCCGACGAACCCTCGCGGCGGGCAGTGGCTACGGATTTACCTATAAAAATGGAAGTGTATGGCTCTGCGCGTTCAATTACCATGGCCTTCGCCCGACGGCACGACTTGAGCCGTGGCTGCGCCATTTGCAGGCGTCGCGCGCAGCCGCTGCACATTCTAGGTGCGCGCCATGCGGGGTGGTATTCTGGATCACGACGATGAGCGCCAAGAACAAGTCTCACAATCCGCCCAGATCGACAGCGGCGCGGTCAGCGAGCCGGCAAAAAACCACACGCACCCGCTTTCTGCTCGCCTTGCGTGAACTCGACGACGCCTGGGTGGCAGCCTTTCCCGAGACCGGTTTCAGCGACGTCTATTTTTCGCGGCTTTTCACCGAGCTTTGGCTGCGAGCCGATACCGCGGTCACCAAGACAGACGCCTACGAACTGGTCACCGGCCTGAGCATGCAGACCGCCATGAAATATGTACGCCGCGCGATCGACGAGGGTTATCTGGAGGAACTGTCGAACCCGGCCGACGGCAGATCACGGCTGCTGCGGATGTCGCCGCTGCTGCGCGAGCGCTTTGCACAAGTCATCGATCGCGCGAACAAGGCCTTCACCGCGGTCCTCGGGGAGCGGTGATGACCGCGGCCACCGCGACCCAACGCTCGGTAAGCTATTGATCGGAAATGCGGAAATGCACGTCGGTCGACTTCATGTCGTTAACGGGATTCATGTCCTGGGGGCACGCCGAAAGCACGATGATGAGTGCCATCTCGGCACGTAGCGACACATACTGACCGGCCTGGCTCGTAGGCCTTTCGAACTTGAGCGCGCCATCGGCCCGCCAGGGCACATTCATGAAGAGATTCAGCGGACTGGGCGTGGCCGTGCTCCAAAGACCGATCGCCTGTAGTGCGTTCCTCAGGTTGTCGGCGCAGTTGTCGTGGTAACCCACCGCGCCCAGCAGCTCATAGCGTCGTGCATCGCAAGCTGCCATGAGCGTGTCGTGAGCGCCGGCGGTTGTGTCCTCGAGCAGCGACAGGATAGGACGGCGGCGATTGGTAACCAGCGCGTCGCCGACCGCGGGCACCAGCTTGCACAGCGCCACCCGGCAATGTTCCATCGACAGATGCTCGTCGAAGTCATCCGGATTGAAGGCCCAGGTATCGACCACCTGTTTGCCACTGGTGTTGATGATCGTGATGACCTGACCGCGCTCGACTCTCGCGGCAACCCCCCGACGGGCCGGCACGCGCTGCAGATCCGAGCCACCCGGAGCGACATTTCCCATAACTTTCCTCGCAACAGAACCCATGGAGTTTTCCTTCGCATCCGGCAACATTATATTGCTCAGTCTCGCGATTCACGGCACGATCCACTGCCGATCGCGCCCGCAGGCGGAGGATTCACGTGACTGATCTGCAAACGCGCACCCAGTTGGACATCGATCGCGCGGATCTTTCGGCGCAGCAGCTGGATTTCAAATCCATTCCAGTCATCGATATCGCCGATCTCGAACATACCGCGATCGATCGGCGGGGCGCGGTTGCCGCCCGGATCCGGGACGCCTGCGAGCGCGTCGGATTCTTCTACGTGACGAACCACGGTGTCCGGCAAGGATTGCAGGACGATGTCTACGCCGCCGCCAGGGAGTTTTTCGCGCTGCCCGCGCCAGAGAAGCTCGCGGTGGACATTACCAGGAGCGACCGTCACCGGGGTTACTGCGCGAAGGGCGTCCTGAACGCGGACATCAACAATCCCGATGCGGTTGACGTGCAGGAAGCGTACGAGGTCTCGGTCGAGCTGCCAGCCGATGATGCGGATTACCTTGCCGGCAATCCGATGTACGGACCCAATCTCTGGCCCGAGCGGCCAGCCGCATTTCGAACCGCAGTGTCCGGCTACGTGGATGAGATGGTGGGCTTGGGCCGGCTCCTGTTCCGCGGCTTCGCACTGGCCCTGGGGCTGGATGAGCATTGGTTCGACGACAAGATCACCAAGCCGATGGGGCAACTGCGCGTCATCCGCTACCCTCCTCAGGAGGGGGCAATCGATCCCAACCGGATCGGCATCGGCGCGCACACGGATTACGAGTGCTTCACCATCCTTTCCCAGACTGCTCCCGGCCTGCAGGTTCGCAACGCCGCGGGGCAATGGGTTGCGGCGCCGCCGATCGACGGTGCCCTCCTCATCAACATCGGCGACTGCATGGGGCGCTGGACCAACGATCAGTTCAGGTCGACCCTGCACCGTGTGATCAATCAGTCGGGCGGCGAACGCTACAGCCTGGTGTTCTTTTACGGCGCCAACTATCACGCCGTGGTCGAGTGCCTGCCGTCCTGCACGGACGCGGCCAGGCCCGCCAAATATCCTCCGGTGCGGGCCGGCGAATGGACGATTCGAAACATCCAGGCCGCCTACGCGTACAAGCCGAAGCTGGTGTGAGCAGCCTTCAGTGCATGGCGACACCGCCATCGACGTTCAGGCACTGACCGGTGATGTAGGTCGTCTTCGGATGAGCCAGGAACAGCACCGCATTGGCGACCTCGTCGGGTTTGCCGATGCGCCCAGCGGGGTTACGCACCTCTTCCTGCCTGACCTGCTCGCTAATGCTCTCCCACCGGAGCATCGGCGCGTCGATCGGTCCAGGAGCAATCGCATTGACCTGGATGTCGGGTCCGAGTTCACGGGCCCAGGAGCGCGTGAGCGTCAGGATGGCGCCCTTGCTTGCCGAATAGCAGCCTTGTCCGCCGCGACCGATGAAGGCCAGTTCCGAGGCTATGTTGATGATGCGGGAACCTGCCTTCATGTGCTTCAGGGCTTCGCGGGTTACCAGGATCGTTCCCCTGACGTTGACACCGAAGATCCGGTCGAAATCCCTGATCTCGAAGCTGGCCAGTGGATGCTCCCCATCGGTACCGGCACAGTTCACTAGTACGTGGATCTTGCCCAGCTGCGCCGCGCCGCGCGCCACGGCGCCGATCACATCCTGCTCATTCAGCAGATCCGCACTTATGACTGGAATCCCGTCGTCGGCGCCTGCAGCCCGATCGATTCCCACGACGGCGGCCCCTGCAGCCGCGAACGCGCGGACGATGGCATGACCGATGCCGCCGGCGGCTCCGGTCACCAGCACGCACTGACCCTGAAAATCACTCACCGTGAGCACTCCGCTCGATCGCGCGACGGCGCAGGTTGCGCGCGATCATGGTATTTCCTGCGGAATCGGCCCATCCACCGCGTCCGCCGTCCTGGCGGATCTGCCAAAAACAACGATCACGAGACTCGAGGCGAGCACGCCGGCGCCGATGTACCAGGCCTGATACATGTCCTTCGGATCGGCGGGCTCGGCGCCCGCCGAGTACATCAGAAAGCCCAGGACCACCATGGCGAACACCGGCAGGATCGAGGCCAGGCTGGCCCGCCACGGCGCGTGGCGCGCAAACATCAATCGCGTGAATGCCGCCAGCGCCGACATGTACGACAGCGCCAGCGTCACCACGATGGCGTTGTAGTAGAACATTTCACCGGACAACGGCTCGAACCACACGAATCCGATCGAGACTGCTGCGATCACCACCACGCTGATCCACGGCGCGCGATGGCGGTTGGTGCGCCCGAAGAGGGACGGCAGATAGCCTTCCTGCGCCATTCGATAGGCGGTGCGGGCGCCGGCCGTCATCGAGACCTGCAGGCCGGCCATGGCCGAGGTAATGACGACGAAGATGGCGACCCAGGAGAATGCCGGTGGCAGGTATTCCCGGGCAACTGCGCCGATCGGGCCACCGTCGCCGTTCTCCGCGATCCTGGAGAGGATAACGACCGGCACGGCACGTTGCCAGCCGATCGCCGCAATCGTATAGACCAGGAACGCCGCGGACAGCACGATCAGCAGCGCGCGCTGCACCGTACGCACCGGGATGCGCGCCTCCTCGATGTAATTGATCGCCGAATCGAAGTTGGCCAGCATCCACATGCCCAACAGAACCCCGGATCCCAAAACCGACCAGTTTGCCGGAACGGCGTAGAGGCTGCGCATCGGAACGTGCACGTGGGGCAATATGATACCCATCACTCCCAGGCCGACGATTACCGACAGCTCGCACACGAGGAATACCGTCGCGATCCGCGCCGTCAAGGTGACACCTCGAAGGCAGATGAGCGTAAAGACGATGACCAGCAGGGTGCCGATGAGGTTTGCAGCCAAGGGGCCTCTGAGTGCGGGCGCCAGCGCCTGCAGGTATTGCGTGCCGATGATCGCCGTCAACGGCACCACCGCGACGCAGGCGATGATGTAGGCCCATCCGAGAATCGTGCCGGCGATCGGATGCAGAAAGCGGCTGCTGAAGGTGAAAATGCCGCCGGCCGACGGCGCTGCGCGCGTCAGGTAGACCAGGCACAGCGCGAGCACCATCATCGGAAACACGAAGGAGATCAGGATGGCGAGCGGCGCCGCGCTGCCGACCACCAGGTAGAGGGTCGACATGGTCGCGGCCGCGACCCACGCCGGCGCGTTGAAGGCCATCGCGGCCAGCGCAACATCACGCGTGTTCAGCGCGTTCTTCTGCAGCGTGGTCCTGATCTCACGGATCGCCCCGTGACGATCATAGCCGAACATATCCAGGATCATGGCGGCCCGTCTTGATCGAACTCGGCGCGCACGGCGGCCGCGACGCGGGCGATCACCTCCTCGGCGATGCGGGTGCCCTTCTCCCGGCTGGCACCACGCGCCGAGGACAGCACGCCCGACGCCGGGACCCATTCGGTGCGCGTCGGATACATGTCGTACGGGGGAAACTGCGCCGCCGGCTCATCGGGAATGTGCTCGATGCGTACCAGTTCCGGATGCAGGTGCAGCATCAGCGAGGTCTCGATCACCGCCGCGTGTTCGAGCGCGAAGCCGGGGAATCCCTGGGGAAAGATGGCGGCGAGGGTCTGTTCGGTGCAAAAATCCCAGTACTCCAGCCGCATCACCGAAAGATGCGGGCCGCCGCATTCGCGCAGGGCGAGATCGATCCCCTCGATGAGAAACCACTGGTTCTCGTAGTGCCCGTTGACCAGCACCAGGCGTTCGACACCGTGGCGCACGAATTCGCGAATCGTGTCGCGCACCTGTCCGATCAGCGTCGCGGCGTCGAGGCTCGTAGTACCGCAGAAGTGCTGCCCGCCGCCGCACTTGGGCTGTGATTTATAGCCGTAGGAGAGCGCAGGGGCGACGATACCGCCGACCGCGGCGGCCGCCCCCGCGGCGATTCCCGTCGCCAGCATGGCATCCGTGCCGAGCGGCAGATGCGGGCCATGTTGCTCGAGGGCACCCACCGGCAGAAATACCGGTGCATTGGTCGTGCTTATGCGCTCACGATACTGCACCCAGCTCATGCGATTCATATGTACTTCGGCCATCGCTACCTCCAGATCAATTCATGACCTCGCCGTGACTGACCACAAGGGCCTGGCCGGTAATGGGAAGCGCCCCGTCGCTGGCGAGAAACAGAAATGCACCCGCCAGATCGGCCGGTTGCAGGAACGTCGGCGTCGCCT
>Ga0302324_100011177_pt1 | contig 18472 bp, 13 predicted proteins | sample Palsa_T0_1_FD_201949 | JGI IMG/M metagenome (GOLD analysis project Ga0302324, IMG submission 201949) | Peat permafrost microbial communities from Stordalen Mire near Abisko, Sweden - Palsa_T0_1 | ecosystem: Environmental > Terrestrial > Soil > Palsa > Peat permafrost | place: Sweden: Abisko... | reverse complement strand
CGAGGCCCCATACCAGAAGACTCCCGCGATTCTCTGTGACGGCAATATGGTTGATGTCGACGCCGGCATACTTGCGTGGCGCACCCTGTGAAGCGCCGGTGATGAGCGTGATGGGCGGGCAGTCGCGCGGTAAATTTGCGAGAAAGGAATCCAGGTAGCGAGCGATGCCGCCGACACCGTAGAGCTGGGGGTAGACGATTGCGATCACGCGGACAAACCGCCGAGCGCATCTACCTCGCCGATTAGCCGCGCCCAGGTAAATCGGTGTTCGACCGCAGTGCGCGCGGCCTCTTCGAGCCGCCGCTTGAACGCAGGGTCAGCGAGCACCTCGCAGACTGCGCTAGCAAGGGCGTCGGGCTCGCCTGCGGGGATCAAAATCCCCGTGCGACGGTGCTCGATGATTTCGGGAAGACCGCCGACCGCCGAGGCGACCACGCAGGTGCCGCTGGCCATTGCCTCGAGCACGACAAGCCCAAACGGCTCCTGCCAGATGGAGGGCACTACGACAACATCGCAGGCGGAGTACAAGGATCTGAGCATGGCCTGCGGTACGTAGCCCGTAAACACGATGGCCTCGCCGAGCGGTTCGGCGAGGCGCACGAGTTCGAGCTCATAAGGAGTCTTGATGGCTTCTCCGAAAAACGAGGAGCCGACGATGATCAAACGCGCCTGCGGAAAGCGCACCCGGATATCGCTGAATGCCTTGATGAGAACATGCACTCCCTTAATCGGCGTCACCCTGCCAACAAAGAGGATGCGCTGGCCCCGGGGTCCGAGGTCAAACCCGTCGGGCGGCGCCGCGGCGGCGGCGCTGGGCGTGAAGAGCGCAGGATCCGTGGCGTTCAGGACGGTCTTGAATCGATCTGTGAATTCGGGAAACGTTGCGATTGCTCTGCGGCGGATGTAATCACTGACGAACAGAACCAGGTGGGCCTTTTTTAACGCACGACGATACATCGGGCGAAACGCGCCAAGCGTCAGGTGATCATTGTGCATGTGCAGGATGATGCGCTGCTCACTGCGCATCGGCATGAATAGCAGGATATTGGGTTCGTTGTGCAGATGGACGATGTCGAAGTTGCGCGCCGCGCGGGTCGCGCGGCGTGCGTACGACCATACGTTCTGTATCTTTGCAAGATAGCGCAGTGGATTGCGGCGGTGCAGGCGTTCTTTGAGCCGGTAGAAGAATCGCTCGATTGCCGTCCAGGGAACGCCAACATACTCAACGCCGGGTGCGCCGGCAACACCTGCTGGTCGTGAAATCACCGCGATGCGGGGCATGCGCGCGGCCAAACGCGCCGTAAAATCGTGCACCCACTGCTCGACGGCGCCGCCCAGTACCGGCGGAACCGGAAGCATCTCCGGTACAACAACTACGATCGACGCTGCTCGATGAGATCCTGTCTCTGGGGCGGAGTGGTCGAGCGGCGTTGGGTGCCGCGAAGCAATCATGCCGTACCAATTAAGCAGCAGTTCGCGGCCATGGCGCAGACTACACAATGAGGAGTGTGAATCGCAACGCACTGCGCGATGATGAAGTGAGCCGAAGGTAACACTTCTCGCTATACTCCGCGGCCAAATACCGGCGTGTCGCCGGGTGTTGAGTGCGTATCAACCCCGCGGCGAGCGCGCAAGTTCGGAGCAGCAATCGAGCGTGAGAATCTTAGTAATGGGAATTCGTGGTATGCCCAATGTGCAGGGCGGCGTCGAGACCCATGCCGAGCATCTCTACACGCAACTTGCGGCTTTGGGCTGCGACGTAGAGGTCCTTGTACGATCACCGTTTGTCCCGCGCGGCCAGCGGCGCGTGGGGCGCATTCGCCTGCGTCGCATATGGTCGCCGAAACGGCCGGGGCTAGAAGCATTCGTTCACTCTATATTGTGCGTGATCTACGCAGGCTTCAATCGTCCGGACATTCTGCACATTCACGCAGTCGGTCCAGCGATTGTCACGCCGATCGCGCGCTTAATGGGCTTGCGCGTCGTGGTTACTCATCACGGTCCGGACTATGTGCGCGACAAATGGGGACGGTGTGCGCGCTGGGCGCTGCGTACCGGTGAGCGCGTCGGCATGCGCTACTCCCACGCGCGCATTGCGGTCTCCAGAGTCATCGCGAACCTGATTCAATCGAAATATGGCTGCGCGGCGGACGTCATTCCAAATGGCGTTGCTCCGGCAGTGCCTCAGGTCGGCACCGAGCACGTGCAACGATTCGGATTGGCTCCCGGGCAATATTTTTTGCAGATCAGTCGGATGGTGCCTGAAAAGCGCCAGCTCGATCTTATTCGCGCGTTCGCGCTCGCTCGACCGAACGGCTGGAGACTTGCCCTCGTCGGCGGTCTTGAGAGCGATTCGTACTCGCGCGCTATCGAAGCCGCGGCCCGCGAGGCGGGCGTGGTTGTAACTGGCTTCCAGACCGGCGCAGCGTTGCAACAGATCTATTCGCATGCCGGGGCGTTTGTGTTGCCGTCGTCGCATGAGGGCCTGCCGATTGTGTTGTTAGAAGCCATGAGTTACGGATTGCCGGTGCTCGCCAGCAGCATTCCGGCGCACCTGGAAATTGGTCTCGACCCGGCGAATTACTTCGCGGTCGGCGAGGTCACGGCTCTCGCCGAAAAGCTCACGCACGTGGCGCAGGCGGCGCCCGATGTAAATGCACGCGCGGCGCTCGCCCGCCAGATTGCCGCCTCGTATGACTGGCAGAAGATTGCCGCAAGGACGCTTGAGGTATATCGCAGGTTTTCTGACGACGCACCCGAGAACACCCTAGAGCATTAGAACGGCGCCCGTCGCGCGCCGACCATACGCTGGCATTGCGGTTCGCTCACGACCCGCAAGACACGAGTGCGAGACTGGAGACGCTGGAGTCGAACTTCGTCGGCCAGGGCAGGGCTCCAAAGGGCCGGACAATGATTGGGTTTTTTTCGCGCCGCAGTCGTTCTACGGCCAAATCCGGGCCTGGCACTACTGCGCCATCGGACCACAAGGGCTCATGGTCCGGAAAGTAGTCGTGCAGCAAGATGGCGCCGCCGGGCTTTAGGAGCTCGAGCGCTGCCGGGATCTCTTGGTAAACGGCGGTCGCCGCATGATCACCGTCGAGGAAAATCAGATCAAACATCTCCTTGCACGATTGCAGGTAAGGAATCGACGGGCTCGCGACGAATGTGACTAGATCCTGGCAGCCAATCGTGCGCATCACCTCCGCGGGGGACTGGCTGCAGCCGATGCGCTTCCATGCACCGCGCGCCGGATCGTTGACCTCGGTAATGTCCACCGTGACGAGTCTTGGCTTGGCGGCGATGTCATGCGTGCGCCGCAGAGCGAGCGCAAGCATGCTGGTCGAGGCGCCGACGTGCGTGCCGACTTCCAATATTGAATGCGGCTGGAGCGCGCGTGCGAGGTAATAAAGTGCGCGCCGATCTCCCGGATTTACCGCGCCGCTTCCACCGCCAAATTTAATGGCGGCCATTGTTTGCTCGACCTGCTGCCATTCCGCGCTCAGGTCGGCCGCCAACCATTTCTTGATCGTGTCGGCCCCGAAGATTCCCAACCCGCCTGCATTGCAGCGCCGCGCCTCAAGTGCATTGAGCTCGCGCTTTTCGCGCCGAATGCCCAAGGCGTGGGCGAGCCTACGTGGCAGCAGCTTTTGTTCGATCTTAGCGAGCATGAGGTTTTTCCATTTTGAAAGTTAGGTTAGCATGAATCTATTGGCGCTTAACGGCACGGTTTTGTGGCCAAGTCTGTATACGCCGGCCGCATCGCATTCATCCTCAAGGTCGCCGGAGCGCCATAATCGCAACGTCGCCGGTGGACGTCGTCCACTCGGATTGCATGCGCACAGGAGAAGCGGCGAGCGCGAGTCGCTTGGCGAGCTCTGCGGCGCGATACGGCTCGATCAAGAGCCAGGCCGTGTGATCAGCCGGGACGTGGGCGGCGAGGTCTTGCAGGGAACTGATCAGCGGTCGATTTCCCCAGCGCTCAATGGTGCCGGCGCGACACGCCCACGCCTCGTAGCGCGGATCAGTGCGCTCCATGAAGAAGAATCGCTCGGGCGGGTAATAGAAGTCCAATCCGGGAAAACTGCTGATAATCACATCGCCACGCTGCGCATTGCTGGCGAGCCACTGCGCCGCACCACGAATGTCGGTTCGGGGATGGTAGTGGGCGACCTGCCACTCGTTTAGTCCCAGGCGAAAGTTTACGGCCGCCGAATCAATGTTCAGCAAGCGCCGCGGCTGAAAGTCTTCGGTAAGTGCAAATCCGCCAGCGCACAGCAACACTGCAAGCAACGACGCATATGCGCAAGGTGCCCCAAGCGCCCGCGTCGCATACTTGACCGTCGTCAGTGCGATGATGATTGCGAGCGGATACAGGAAGAAAATATAGCGTGTCTCATGTCGCGGTGGGTGACTTGCGGCCGCCGCCAGGAGCAGGCACACCATCAAAACGAGTAAGACACGTTCCGCGGGAGCTATGGCCGCGGGGCGAGCAACCGCTCGCACGCACGCCCCCGCAAGGACTACCAGTAGCGCCGTGGCAAGAATCGGATCGGTGCGCCCCCACGGGATTGCGACTTCACGTATGAGGTCTGGGAACCTCACGAATTCGTAGCCCAGAAGTACCACAGTGTGAGTAGGGGAGAGCGCCTGTCCTAGCCAGTCATGGGTGCTCAAGGCAAAGGCAATCCAGAACACCGCGCTGAAGACGATTGCGGTGCGGAACAGGCGCAAGTCGCGCCCGATGAGCTCGCGCCACTCCAGCATCGACAAGAGCAGCATGATGAGCACGATGTACGCGACGAGCGCGAATTGCTGCAGCAAGGCGCATGCGAGGGCGGCCAGCAAGCCGACAAGAACGCTCGGCGGGACGCGCAGCCTCACAATTTGATACGCAGCAGAGACACTCGCGATGAGGGGAAAGATTGCTGCCAACATCCACAGCGGGTGCAAACGCAGCGTCGCCCACGGTGCGACACCGGCGTCGAGCGGACTCTTTGAGGGCAGATCGATATCGTTATAATCGGCGGGCAAAGTCGGTTCAGCGCCGAGCGAGCGCAAGTCGGCGGTCGCAAACCAATAGATGGGTATAAGTAGAAGGGCAGTTCCCGCCAGATACATCCAGTCGCGGCCGCGCAGTCGTCCGGAGGGGTTCTTGATGAAGGGCGGTAGCATGTTTGCCAGCGCAAGAAGTACGCCACCTTCCCAAACGAGCACGCCCACCACCGACAGCGTAAGCATCGGCACGAGCGCTCTGCGTTGGCGATCGATCGCATAGGAGAAGAAGAAAACGAGATACCAGGCGAAAAGAGCCTGGAATGGCGCGTACATGCGGCCTAGGCGGGCGACTTCGACCTCCCACATCGACAACGCCATGATCGCGACTGCGACGAGGCCGACGCTTCTTCCGCCAATTCGCCGGCCCAGAAGGAAGACCGCCGGCAGTGCGGCGAGGCTTGCAAGCGCGGCGATCAGGCGTGGCGCAATTTCCGGCGATGCACCCGCAATTTGCAGCACCGCGGCCAGGTACTGCAGTAGCAGGCCGCGCGTATAGAAGCCGCCGCAGGCATACCGCGGGATGCCGTAGTGGAGAATGTTCTGTACCGACTGCGCAAAGTAGTACTCGTCAATCGCGAGTGGCCATTTGCCGAGCCCGACAACGCGTGCGAGCACGCCGCAGCACACGCAAACGGCCGCGAAGGCCGCCAGTGCGATTAAGGATCGCGACGGGCGGCCGATAGTCGGAGGGTTAACCATCGCGTCGTCGCAAACAGTGGGCGCAGCGGCGGGTCAGGATATTGCAGCCGTACGGGACTCGTGTGGAAGCTGCCGCGCCGAGTTCTCGGGATACTGGATTATTTCCGCAGCCTGATAGTCTTTCAAGTGACGGGCCTGCGTGAAAATAATGAGCTCGGCAAGCAAGCCGAGCGCGAAGAGCTGCAGGCCCAGAACGACGAGCAGCGAGGACAGCAGCAGCGCTGGGCGATCGGCCAGGCTTCGATTAAACACCAATCTGCCGAACACCAGGTACAGCACGACCAGCACTCCGGCTCCGCACATGCTTGCGCCAATCATGCCGAAGAAGCGCAGCGGCTTCTTAGTAAAGCGCACTAGGAAGAACACCGTAAAGACGTCGAGCACGAGGTGTGCATACTCGCGCGGTCGATAGACACCTTCGAAGCGGTCGCGGTCCGACTGCCGCAACGCAACTTCGGTTACTCGGAATCCCTTGCGGTCGGCGAGCACAGCCAACAGGCGATGCTGATCGCCATACAGCGACAGTTCCTCGAGTACGCGCCGCCGCATTGCGCGTGCCCCGCATCCGAGGTCGTGCAGGCGCATGCCCGTCACCCACGCAACCATTCCGTGGAAAACGGCACGGCGCGCCCTCTCGAGAAAGCCGCCCGAGCGCGGCCAGCGCCAGCCGATGGCGACGTCCGCGGATTCGAGCGGCGTAAGCAGCTTCGCAACGTCGCGGCCGTCGATCTGATGATAGGCAGGTAGGGTGAGGATGAGCTCGCCCGCGGCACGCTCGAGCCCGGCCATGAGCGCAGTCGACTCACCGAAGGAACGGCTAAGGCAGACTACTACTACGTTCGCCGTTCCCTCACTGATAAGTTGCTCAAGTTCCGCCAGCACTTGTGCGTGCGGTCCATCGAGTACAAATATAAATTCGCGCGTCAGGCGAACTGACTCGAGGCCCGAAACGTACTCGTCGTAAAGCTCGCGCACGTTCGCGCAACGTTTCCCGACGGGGATGATTACGGACAATTCGACTTTTGCGTCGCGTTCCGTCATCGCGCTTGAATCTCGGCGGCCGCCGCGCGCGTGTCCAGGCGCTGGGTGAGGCGCGCAAAGTCATGTTCGCGCATGCCGCTCAGGTTGTAGACCAGCTCGCCAAGCGCGCCGCTGCAGAAAAGTATAAACGCCGACGTAAGGAAGATGACGCCCGAACCGGCGATGGGCAGCGAAGTGGCTGCGTGATACACGATCGACATCGTGAGTGCATAGACGAGCGCGACGGTGCCGATGAGGAACAGCGGCAACGCCAGGAAAGCGAACCACAAGAGCGGCCGCGCAGCAAAGGAGGTGAGCGTCTTGATGACCATCAAGTCGAGCAGCACCTTGTAGATTCGCGATAGCCCATATTTGGACGCACCAAAGCGCCGGGCATGATGCCTGACCTTGACCTCAGCAATCCTTGTTCCTGCAATGGAAGCCATGGCGGGTATGAAGCGGTGCATCTCGGAATACAAAGGAATGTTCTTAATAACCGACGCACGGTAGGCCTTCAAAGAACAGCCATTGTCTTTAATCGGGATTCCCGTCACTTTGCCTATCAACCAGTTGGCGATGACCGACGGGACCTTGCGCGAAACGAGCTTGTCCTGGCGATCGTGTCGCCAGCCGACTACGACGTCGTACCCCGCATCAATCTTGCGCAAGAATTGCTCGATGTCGGCGGGATCATTCTGCAGATCGCCGTCCATCGTAACGAGCACCTCGCCGCGTGCATATTCGATGCCGGCGGCCATCGCCGCGGTCTGCCCATAGTTGCGCCGGAATTGGACGACCCGGATCCTGTGATCCTTGCGTGCCAGCTCCACAGCGCGCGCCAGCGTTTGATCTTTGCTGCCATCATCCACAAAGACCATCTCGAACGGGATCTGCAGTGGCGCTACGGCGTCAACAATGGCGGTGTGCAAGGCTCCAATGCTGTCCTGTTCGTTATAAAAGGGGACGATGACCGAGAGCTTGATTGGGGGGCGCAACCGCTTGTTCTCCTTTGGCCGCCTATCATAAAGGGCAGCGAAGTCACGTTATTTCGAATGTATCACAGAAGCGCCTTGGACTTGTCCATTACCCCGATAGGTGCATGGTAGACTGCGCTCGCTCACTCGAATGGTGCAGCTCGAGTGTCTTTGAGGCGCACAAAGTACCGGAGTTTTCATGAGCGCAACGCAGGTTGCCGCCGAGCTAAGCATCGTAATACCAACGCTCGGCAGAGCTTGCCTCAGAGACAGTGTACGTGCGATTGCCACGGGTTCCATAAAGCCGGGCATGATCGTGCTATCCCATCAGGGCGCGCCGGGCACGATGGACGAAATGCTGCGCGAATTCGCTCAGTACGGCGTTCCGGTGCAATACTTACGCTCCGATCAGGTCGGAAAGGCCACGGGCCAAAATGCGGGGATTCGCGCGGTCACGACCGAGTATTTCGGCACCACCGACGATGATTGCATCGCAGATGTTCGCTGGGTGGAATCGATCTGCCTAGCGCTCGAGAAACACCCAGGGGAGATCATTACCGGGCGTGTGCTCGCGAGCGAGGAGGGCGCGCCATCCACCAGCTCATTTGAAACCGAATCCGTCTACAGGAAATTTCCGCTGCGGGGCGGCCACTTCACCGGCGGCAATTTCGCATCGTCCGTCAAGCTCTTCAATGATGTGGGACCCTTCGATGAGACGCCGCTGCTGCGCTTTTGTGAAGACATTGCCTGGTCATATCGCGCGATGGCCAAGGGCTATTTGATCCGGTATGTGCCGGCGGTGACCGTGACGCACCTTCATTGGCGAGACGAGGGTGACATGGCGCGCGTCTACTCGCAGTATGCGCGCTCGCAAGGTGGGTGGATGGGCCGCGGCTTTCGTGCCGGTGACCCCTGGTTTGGCGCGCTCTTGCTTTATGAATTGACGCGCGGCGGCAAGCGATGGATTGTGGGAACGATGCAGAATGATCCGTTGCGCAAAGTAAACGGTCGCGCCTTCGTGGTTGATCTGTTGCGCGGATTCTCCGCGGGACTAAACGGACGCTGAATGTGCTAGGCGGATCTTGCCGGATCGCGACGAGCGAGGTGATCTGTGGATGCGGCGCTGTCGCGCGTCGCCAGATGCTTGCGGCGCATGATGTACGTCGGCCTGCCCTTGGACTCGATGTAAGTGCGCCCGAGGTATTCCCCGAGGACGCCGATGCCAAGCAGCTGTAAGCCGCCGAGGAACATGACGGCTACAAATACCGAAGCGTAGCCGGGAACATCGATGCCTCTGATTAGGGTACGCAAAACGAGGTAGCCGCCGTAGGCAAAGGAGCCAAGAGCGGTTATTCCGCCGATGTATGACCACACGCGCAGCGGCGCCGTCGTGAAGCTCGTGACCCCTTCGAGGGCAAGATTCCACAGCCGCCAGCCGTTGAATTTTGTCGTTCCCGCGGAACGGACCGGCCTTTCGTAGTCGATCACGACGGAGCGGAATCCGACCCAGGCAAACAGGCCCTTCATGAAGCGGCGCGACTCCGGCAGCCGCCGCAACGCCTCTATCACTGCCTTGTCCATCAGGCGAAAATCGCCCACGTTTTCGACGATCTCAGGCTCAGAGACGAGGTTGTGCATGCGGTAGAACGCCGCAGCACTCCAGCGTTTGAGAGCCGAGTCGGTCTTGCGCGAGGTGCGACGGGCAAGCACGACGTCGGCTCCATTGCGCCACTGCTCAAGCATCTGCCGCAGGAGGGGCGGCGGATCCTGCAGATCGACGTCCATCGGCACCGCGATGTCACCGGTGCAACTGTCCAACCCGGCTGTCAGCGCAGCCTCCTTGCCGAAGTTGCGGCTCAGGTCGATGACGCACACATCCGGATCAGAGGCGCGGAGCTGTAGTAGCGCGGCGAGGGTGGCATCGGTGCTCCCATCGTTGACAAACACAAACTCGAGATGAAGGTTCGTCTCACGGGATAAAGCTTGTCGGACAGCCGGCACGAACAGCGGAACCGCCTGCTCTTCGTTGTAGACAGGCACTATGATCGACATCAGTACGGCGCCAGTGCGCACGGCGCCGTCAAAAGACAAAAGTTCCACGGGCGGACTCTGCACGGGTTCGACCATTTTAACTCCCGCAACCTAACTAGCCCGACATCGCGCGCGTACATGTGGTGGAATACCTGCCGACCGGTACGCGTATATGCACAGCCTGGTCAACTATACTAGCGTCAACCGGTCGCGCCTGTGATACAGCAAGAGAATCCGGAAATCCCCCGCGCGCCCGCTCAGGCCGATTCGCGCGGCGCCCTTGCAAGCCAGTTCATTCAGTTCGCCGTGGTCGGTGCCGCGGCTACCGCGCTTCAGTATCTCGTATTGATAGTTCTCTTCCAGCTATTTCAAGCAAGCCCGGTATCCGCGTCCGCGATCGGGTTTGTGTTCGGAGCGGTTTGTAGTTATTTGCTGAATCGGCAATGGACGTTTCGATCGCAAGGCGCACACCGGCGACTGATCATGCGCTTTGCACTGATGGCAGCGGCCGGTTTGTGCATGAATAACGCGGTCATGTACCTCGGCGTGCGCGTATTGGGATTTTATTACTTGATTGCACAATGCATCGCCACGTGTGTCACTTTGGGGATGAACTTCGTTGTAGCACGCATCTGGGTATTTCGGCCGTAGCCCGGATTTCGGGTCACCGATAACTGCTACGCTTAAGGTAAGGTCTGCACGCCCGGGTCTGAGCTGACGCGGGCGTTCGAGCCGGAATCCTCCTCAAGTCCGGAGACGCCAGTTCGGTGCGTGTATAGACGGCATAGGGGTATGGCCGCAAAAATCGCCAAGATCGGAACGAGCGGCACGCTGTAGCGAGCCTGCGCGTGGATGGTCATGTAGACCAGCACCGTGTAAACGATGAACCATACTAGCAGCGACATCGCGGCGTTGTGCTTGTCGCGCCGATAGACCAGCACAACGCCGATAGCTGCAAGAATCATGTACGGCAGTTGCACTGCCAAATTGGCAATGGTCGCCGCACGATTCTTTCCTGCGAACCAGAAATTCAGCGCGTTAGCGCCTGCGCAGCGAGCAAACAGCGAAGGCGATTGCACGTATTGCTGCATCACCTGGCGAGTCAGGAAATTGCCGAAATCCACCTCGTCGTGGGGGTCGTAGAAGAATTGATAGTAGCCGGGCTGAAAGTGATAGCCGCGCTCAGTAGCCAGTTTGTTGCGTTCTGTCGCGGCCTCCGAGTCGAGCTCCTGCAATCCCTTGCGACCATCCTCATGCGTGCATATGTAGTTGCCCGCCTGCATCGTGACGCCTTGGACGCTGGCGGTTGGTATGAATTGCCCGACGAGCCGGTAGTTGCGAATGATCCACGGCGATAACACGAGCGCCGCGCAAGCCAAGACTACGGCGGTGTGCCAGGCGGTGCGTGCGAGAGGCCGCCACCGGCGCACCAGCACCAGATCCTTGAAGAACAGGAATACCGGAAAGGGCAGCGCCGTGCTTCGGACGCAGGAAACAATCCCCAAGAGCACGCCCGCGCGTACGTAGCCGGGTGTGGTTCTGGAGCTTTGCGCATGACTCAACGTTAAAAAAAAGCAAAGCAGCAGAAAGACAAAAGGTACCTCGACCCCGCCGCGCAGCTCCGCGATGAGTACTCCGGGATGGATCAAAAAGAGGATTGGCGCTAAAAGAGCGATCCAACGAACCGGCGACACCATGCGCGCAAGACGACTCACTAGAAACGCGGACAGCGACGTAAACACGAGATTGGCGACGATGGCGGCATTGTCATGATACCTGTCGGTCAAGAAGCGCAGGCCGGCGAGGAAATATGGATAGCCCGGCTCACGCATCAGCGTCAAAGCGGTGTCTGGTGTGAAACGGTAGCCGTCACCCTCGAACAGGCTCTTGGCTATCCACGCGTAGTTATCCGCAAGTCCGATGCCATAGAACGCGCCAATGCGGTTCTTGAAAAGCGGGATGACTACGAGAGCAAGTGCCAACTTCAATAAAAAGGCACAGAGGACGACTATCCGGAGTCGCCGTTGCTCGAGCTTCAGATCCTCCGCGACGGTCATGGATGGGTCGGACTTCGTTTGGGAGGTGCTTACGCTCGACGCGGGTGCCGCTTCGGCATTCTTATCGCAAGCGCTGCGCGCCAGCGGCGCTTGCCATGTGCCCGATGGCCACGCCGGCAGAGGCGGGCGCCATTTCAAGTGGCGATGCAACGGCGGGGATTGCGGCAAAGGCAAGACGCATCCGCGTGGCGGCAATCAGTCCGGACATATACCAGAACAGGTACGAGAGCGAAGGGTAAATGTGCGAGGTGATGTAGGGCATGGCGATTGTCATTAGTACCGTAATGCCCGCCCAGCCGACCGCAATGGCACCCATGAAACCGCGATCTGTCTGCGCCACCGCTAATGAGTCGCGAAATATGAGCCAATAGAGTAGGAATACCATCGCCACGCCGAGAAGTCCTATCTCGAGCAGAAAAATACTGAGCGAGGATACGAGAAAGCCTTCGAAAAGTGCGAAGTAGGCGCCTACGAATTGCGGCCCAAGTGAAGAATGCGAGGCATTGCCAATACCAAGGCCGAAGACAAGCTGAACCGGGTCACGTGAGAGCTGTTCCAGCGGCACTTTGATCGAGTCAACTCGACCGGCGAGCTTTACTGCTCCCACGGTCGCGTGGGTGTCGACGTACTTCGTCATTACCTTCTTGTTCGTGAAGAAATCCTCAATGCTGACGTAATAAGGATTTTTCCTCTGGACGTAGTCGTATATCGGCGCAAATGCAGCTACGAAGCCGGCAAAAAGCACCACCGTCACGAAAAAAATGCGCACGCGTCTGCCCGGCGCGGCGCCGACCAAGGCCGACGTTAACAAGGCGAACGGCAGCAGGATGAGAGTTCCCTTGGTCTCGTTGATGGTCGTCGCTGCGAGCAAATAGAAAAACAAAATGAAATAAGCGGTCTTGGAGATGCGGTGCCGCAGCGTAAAGCCCGTAAGCACGCACACTGCGCATATCAGATACATCGACATGGGGGAGGATTGCACCAGGGTGCCGACGACACTGTCACCGCTGTACCTGTTGGCATCCATGACGATCATGCGCTGATGTATTGCGAACGGCAGCTGCACAAAACCGACGAACAGCAGCAAGCGCATTTGCTGCCGAATTTGCACCTCCGAAAAATCATATACGGCGGGCAGAAAGAACAACGGCATCGCGCGAAAGTAATAGCGCAACCCGGCAAAGAGAGGCCCAGGCGCCTCATTGTTTGCAAATGCACCGCACACGATGACGACTGTGACGACGCCAAATGCCAGCCAATACGATGAGCGCACGTACTGGAAACGCTGTCGGGCACCGACGGCGACGACATAGAGCAGCGCCAGCGCCGAGAGCAGATCCGGCAAAAAAGACACCATCTTCGGCACAACATGGCTGACGCCGAGCTGATCGCCGAATGTTATCGAGAGAATGAGCAGCAGTACGAGGTAGTGCATATGGCGCGACGGCGGATGGCGTCGTTCAAGCTCTCGCGGAGGTAGACGTGACGCAAGTCCCAGTGCCCCGCAATTGGCGCTGGATCATGATATAAAAAAGCTGCAGGCGCCACCAACCATACCGCATTCCTGCTGAGGACGCTGCCGGCCTAAAGGAATTCAATCGCGGAGACCTCGACGGTCACTCGAGCGGCTCGCTGCCGCGCTCGCTGTGCCAGCGGGTTGGTCATCAGAGCCCGCGGCACGCAATTTGCGGCGCGTCTGGTTCTCGAGTAGCTGCATCAAGGCGGCGATGCCTTTCTTGCTCAGGTGGTCTGGGTCCTTGAAATAGGACGCATCGGCAAAGACATGCCGATAGTCGAGGATGTCGGCAACGCCCACGGCGGCGAGTGCACGATCGATAACCATGTCATCTGCGGGTGTCTCGCTTTCGAGATAGGCAGCCGTCGAGGGATAGCGCACCGCGATCACATGCACGCCATGCGCCCGCGCAAGGTCGACAATCCGGACATACCACTGAAAAGGCTCCGAATGAGCGCCAATGCCTCGATGGTCCCCGATGCCGGTTTCACGCGCGATGCGTTCGCGCTCCTCCTGTGGCCGGCTCGACCAGCCAGCATCAGTATCTTCGTCGTCGCCCCCGCGGGGAGATCGCTTCCAGCCCTTAGCGATATCCAGTTTCAGGTACTGCACGAAATCATCATTGAACAGCGGCACCAGATTGAAGACGGTGGCTAGGCGCCCGTGCTCGAGGCCAAACGGCGAGCCGGTGCGCAATAAGTACATATCAGCGAAGGCGCCATTCGAGGACTGCAGACGCCCGGTACCGAACATGTGCGCATCGGCGGTGAGGAATAGTGTGTCGATCTCGTTGGGGCGCGAAAGCAGGTAACGCAGCTTCGCGTAGATTTCGCGCAGGCCATCGCCGCCGAAAGCTACGTTGTAAGCATCGTCGGCAAGGATCTCATTGTCGAGCTGCGCGACATGGGAATCGCCGACAAATACGGACCTGACGTGCTGATGTTCCGTAAACCCTGCAACCACCGCGTAGTATTCGTGTTCGCGCAGAAAGTAGCCGCTCGTCTCGTAGGTCAATAGGTTAGCCGCAGCGAAGATCCCAATTGCGACTGTGATCTTGATAGCGAGGGTGCGCCAGGTATTGCGCAAGCGCATGCTCAGAACTGGAAGTAGATGAAGTCGAGGGCAGATCCGGTGTAGCGAAAGCACAGGATCAGACCTACGACGCAGGCATATGCCGCCCAGCGTGTGGCGAGCGGCCGTGATTCGACCTGCAGCGCGAAGCCTTTGTCACGCTGGATGAATTCAAAAACGTTTAACGCCACGATCGCCGCTCCCGCAGTCACAATCGCGCTGAGCAGCCCAAACTGTCGGAGTACAGGCGCAGGATTGGTTGCGATTGAGCCTGAAAAAATACTGCCGACCATCAGAAAAGCTGCATGGATAGTCTTGGAGCGGAAGAAAATCCAGGCGAGGAGCGTCAGGAAAAATGTGAGGGCAACGCGCGCCACGACGACGAATCTGTTGCGAGTCAAAGTCTGCGCGGTCGCTGAGGATTCCAGGCGCTTGGCGAAGAAGATATTCGGTAAATAATACAGTCCGTTGAGAAAGCCCCACATCGCGAATGTCCAGTTGGCGCCGTGCCACAGACCACTCACGGTGAAGGTCAGAAGGATGTTAAAGGCATAGCGCAGCTTGCCCACTCTGCTGCCGCCGATGGGAATGAATACAAAGTCCCGAAACCACGTCGACAGCGAGATGTGCCACCGTCGCCAGAATTCCGGGATGCTTTGCGAGAAATATGGCGTCGCAAAGTTCTGCATGAGCTCGAAGCCGAAAAGACGTGCGCTGCCAAGGGCAATGTGCGAGTAGCCCGAGAAGTCGCCGTAAATCTGGAAGGCGAAGAAGAAAGCCCCGATCAATGCCACGCTGCCCGGTAGGTGCGCATGGCTGTCGAAGATCCTGTTTGCCACGATCGCGCAGTTATCTGCGACGACCAGCTTGCAGAACAGTCCCCAGGTGATCTGACGCAGACCACGGGTGACATCGTCTGCGCTGATGTGATGCGTGTGCTTGAATTGCGGCAGCATGTGGCCGGCACGCTCGATGGGTCCGGCAACCAGCTGCGGAAAGAACGCGACATAGGCAAAGAAGGCGATCGGATCGCGTTCCGGCTTGACCTGCCGACGATAGACGCCGACCGTGTAGGTAAGCGCCTGGAATGTGTAGAAACTCAGACCGACCGGCAGGATGATGCGTAATACCGGCGCCTGCACATCAAGTCCGGCGGCGCTAGCCGCATCGGTAAGCGAGGAGATGAAAAAATCGTAGTATTTGAAGAAGCCCAGAATCCCTAGATTGACGGCTAGACTTGCCAGCAGGACGAAGCGCCGTGCGCGGGGTGTGGGCGTGGCGTCGAGGGAGATTCCGACAATGTAGTCGACGAGCGAGCTTATGAAAATGAGGCCGAGAAATCGCCAGTCCCACCAGCCGTAGAAGAAATAGCTCGCCACCAGCAACACGAAATTCTGCGCGCGCAGCGAGATGCGGCCGCCCAGCAGATACAACAGCCACACGCTCGGCAGGAAGACAGCATAAATTACTGTGTGAAAAAGCATGGCGCCGCGACCTTAGCGGCTGGCTGAGGGCAGCACATCAGCGCGCGCGCGCCGATTTGCCAGACAGACCATGACGATAAAGCTATGGGCGGCGCGTAAGAGCCTGTTCTCCATGCCATAGCATCCTAAAGACTAACGCAATGATTTGACTGCGAGTGCGTCACACCCTCTCATCGTTATGTCAAGTCGGCTGGGGGAATTGCCTGATTGCGCCCACTCGATTCCATGTTCAATTTGCGGGGCTTACGGTGAGCGTCGCCTCGACCAGATTGATTGAGTCCATTGCGGTCCCTGCGGGCGGAAATGATGCATCGGCGGGTGCGATGCCGCTCGATGAATACGTCGCCCACAATGCTTGCCCGGAGGCGCTTGTCCACGCATTGACGATGTGCACTCCCAAGGACTCGCCGGCGGCGGCTCCCAAGTTCGCCCATCCACCGCTTGCGGTGGAGGCGTCAATGTTGTTGTATGAAATCACCGCCCATGGCCCCCATGGATTCGGGGACTCATAAAACGAGGTCTGCGCAGCATAGTTACCTTGAGCAACGGCGATGTAGCGATTGAGGGGGGCAAGATATACAGCCTCCTCGATTGGAGCTGCCATCGGACACACGCCGCGACATCCGACCTGATTGGGATTGCGGTCGATGAACACCGGCCGCATCTGCTCGGTGCGGGAGCTCCAGATGGCGGCGCCTCGCGCATCGAGTCCCGCGAAGTACTGATAGGCGGACTCGATAACTAAGCTGCTCTTCGGAACTCTCGCGAGATACGTCTCGGCCGGCGCGGTCGAGGGGACATTCCCCCAGTAGCTCGAAGCGTCCATGCCGTAGAGGTAGACGTAATCATCGATCGCACCCGCATTGCCCGGCCCGTAGCTGACAAATCCCTGTGGGCAAAATGTTCCGCGTACTACACGCTCGCCGCCCTTTGACTCGACCCCGCAAAAGCTCCAGTCGCCGTCCCGCCAGGAGTAGGCATTGCCAACCGATGAGGCAATCTCCAGGTGATTCGGGCTACCCGAGGGCTGGTGGGGATACTCGCTCTTGAGATCAGTTGGCCGGAAGATTCCCGCGATCGCAAAAAAGTCCGCGCCGATGGCAATAATTGCGCTTGCCTTGCCGGTGATGCGAGCGGGGTGCTCCGCGCTGTAGCCGCCGTAGATGTTGCGTGCGGTGGCACTCGTGGGCGGAGGCTCGCCCGAAACCTTCGCGATGCCGAAACTCGCCCGGCCGCGATAGTTGTCACCGCCAAAGCCCCCGCCGTCACCGAAGAACATATAGACGTCGCCGTCGGCGCCCCAGGTGGCCGGCCACAAATCGCTGCCGTTTGCCTGCGTGTAGCCATTCGCCCATTCCCAGCTCATGCCCGTAATCAACTTGCTTGGACAGTAGGGGGCATCACCCGCAGCGGACGCCGCCGCCGTCGTGACCGTGGCCGGTTCGGAGGCGGCGCTATTACCGGCGCTGTCAAACGCGGTGATGACATACGTGTAGGGCGTGGATGCGGCCACCGTCGTATCATAAAAATACGAGTCAAAAGTCGTGCCGAGGAGCGCCCCGTCTCTTGCGATCCGATAGCCCGCAACGCCGGCGTCATCGCGCGAGGGCGCCCACTGCAGGCCAATCACTGCCGCGCTCGAACAAGCGACCTGGATTGCCGCCGGCGCCGTTGGCGCCTCATTGTTCGACACCGTCGGCACGACAAACACCGAGTACATGCTGTTGTGATCATCGCTGTCGGCGGCAACGTTGCTTCCCAACACGACAAGCGCACCACTCGGGTAAACGTTGCTGTAGATTTCGAACTCGCCAGATCCAATGCGAAGCTGTGTGGCCGTGTCCATGAAGGCGCTCGTCAGCCATTCGGGCTCGGAGAGGGTCCGCGTGTCGCGTGCGACGTAGACCGTCGAGCTCTGCAGCACCCGAAAGCTCAAGAAATCTGTACTGCCGGCGGCGAGGCCACGATCCCCGTCAGCGGTCAGTATCTGAATGGCGCCGCGCAGCGCCGCTGGCAGCGAGACGGCCGGTAGGTCCCGGCGATCGACGTACGCTCGCTCGCCTTCCAAGGCGCGCACGACGCGGTACGCTTCTCCGGCACGACCCTGCGCGGGCGCATTGTTCACGTGCAGATCCGCGATTAGCACTCCGCCGGGGCGCACGGAGGCGCATGCGCACAGCAGCGCAAGCACCGGACAGACGGCTAGGACATTTCGCGCAAGGTTCATTAAAGGATCAGTCTACCTCTGCGCTCAGACCGAGCGGTGGCGCAAGAATAAAGAGTGCCCATAGCTTGGTCCGTGGAGTAAATACGCCAACGCCTACCGTGTGCACAACACCGCTGCAATGCACCGTTGGATGCGGGGCACCCGCAGTTTAAATAGTGCTTCCGTCACACTCCGGATTGCGGTAAATGTCCTTTTGGCTGCCGTGTCACTCCTACCGGTTGGTGACTTCAAGGACGGAGCCCATCATAACGATTAGGTCACGGAACCGAACCACGGCGGCGAATATCGTTGCGGGATCGAAGGCCGCTGCTATAAGGCTTATGACAACAAGATCAGCC
>Ga0302324_100011176_pt1 | contig 18472 bp, 16 predicted proteins | sample Palsa_T0_1_FD_201949 | JGI IMG/M metagenome (GOLD analysis project Ga0302324, IMG submission 201949) | Peat permafrost microbial communities from Stordalen Mire near Abisko, Sweden - Palsa_T0_1 | ecosystem: Environmental > Terrestrial > Soil > Palsa > Peat permafrost | place: Sweden: Abisko... | reverse complement strand
AATATTCTCGGTCTAGTCCTGGTTCCTTTTTTTATTGTCGGTTGCGCGCGCCTTAAACCGGCTCCAACGAGCCCGGAGTCGTCAGGCACTGCGGCTGTTGCACCGGCAAAAGGATCGGCGGCCGAATCCAGCTCGACGCCTCAAGCCGAACGGCCGGTAGATACCCCGCCGCCGGCCCAGTCGGACCTGCGGCGGCCGTCACCCGCGCATGCAGCTGCGGCTGTCACGGCCGCAGGCACGCAGGCAGAGGCCAAGAAAGATCGTCCACCAGCCTCAACAGCCAAAGGGCCCGGCGTCGACCAAGCCGCAGATCTTCTAGGTGGGTCGGCGGGGCCAGCTGCAAAGCAGGCCCGGCCTGCGAAAATTCTGGATGCGCCGGTGCAGAAGCAAATCGAGAAGCCACAGGCGGCGCCGACTCTTGATCTTGCGTCTCTCGAGCAGCGACTGAGGGATACTCGCGCCATCGGCGTGTTCACGAAGCTTTCCCTCAAAAACCAGGTGGATGATTTGCTCGAGCAGTTCCGGGCGTATCATAAAAAAGAAGCCCAAATCTCGCTGACGGAGCTGCGACAGCGATATGACCTTCTACTGCTGAAGGTGCTCTCGCTGCTGCAGGACAACGACGCGCCCCTCGCTGTCGCCATTTCGTCGTCGCGAGAAGCAATTTGGCAGATTCTTACGGATCCGGGTAAGTTTGCGAAAATTGACGTTCAATGATTAGGAGACCTTATGAGCCAGCGCACAAACGTTTCATATTTGGCGGCAATCACAATGGTCTGCTTTGCGCCCTTACTGGTTGCCGAGGATGCGTCGGTAGGTAAGGACCTTAAAGCTACTATTGCGTTGCAAGGGCAGCCCTGCGACCAAGTTGTCAAGTCCAAGCGCAACGGCGATAGTGATTACTTGGTTACCTGTAAAGATGGCCACCGTTACCACGTTTTTGTGAACGCGCAAGGACGAGCCGTTGTCGAAAAGCAATGATGGAGCGACTAACGCTGTCGATTTTCTAGCCTAGATCGGCAGCGTTGAGTCTAGCTATATGCGGATATGGTAGCGACGCGTGCTTCCGGCACGAATACGCACGGCCTGCAGGCGTCGTCACTTGTAGTGCTTTCGTTTTAATAAGAGTGCGCCGCCACGTACCATCGGCTGGTGCATATCTGGTCTCAGGCATTGCGCCGTTGGCGGTATCAAAGCTTCGAGGAATAGGTCAGCGTGCCTCGCCGCAGCACATATTTAATTGATTTTTAATGCCAACTCTTAGCTTGAGGTGTATCTTTCTTCGATAGGCGGAACGCATTGCGCTTGGAAGCGCACTTTTGGTGCACCCGATTCGAATGTGCTCGCCTACCCAAATCAACTTACTAAGCTAACAACGGGGGATGCCACATGAATACGACTCTGGTCAGAGTACTGGCGAGCGTGTGCCTCGCGGGCGCGCTAGGCCTTGTGACGACGTCTGCGAGTGCGCAGTCGAGCGAAGTCAAAGAGAAGCCGCGGATCTACACGTACGTATCCAATTGGGTGCTGCCGCGCGGGAAGTGGGCAGACATGGAGAAGAACAATGCGTCCTCGCAGAAAGTTATCGACGCTGCGCTAGCCAACGGCATGATCTTCGCGGCTGGCAACGGGGAGGCCTTGATACATACCGAACATGGCGCGACGCACTATGGCTGGTGGTGTGCGACATCCGAAGCCGGAGTGCTGGGTGTCCTCGACGAGTTCTACAAGAACGGCTCTGCAACGAATGCGACCTTCGCAAGCGCAACCGGTCACTGGGACGGGCTCTATGTGAGTCGTTTCTATAACTACAAGAGCGGTCCTTTGAAAAATGGCTACGACCATGCGTCGTACTACAAATTGAAGCCGGATGCGCCCAGCGACGCGGTACCGACGTTGAGCAAGGCGCTGTTCGTGCCGTTTTTCGACAAGCTCATGAGTGACGGCGCGGTTGTTGCGTACCAGATCGCAGAAGAGGCGATACACACGCAAGATCCCAACGGGTTCTTCATATTCTATCTCACGCCCGATGCGGCAAGTCTCGACAAAGTGAACGCCGCATTGACTGCTGCCTTGGGGAAAGACCCGCTGGGCGGCACCGCTTTCAGCTCGATGGTCGACTTCGCGCCGCATCGCGATGACCTCTCGCGCACTAACGCGATATTCAAGTAAAAATTCTCGCGGATCGGAGGGGCGCGCATGGGCGCGCCCCGAGGGAAATGCGGCTCCGACAGCGCAGCATGCGCCGTCGGAGCCGGGTGTTTGGATAAGACGTAGGTCCCCGCATCGCAGAGCTTGTGTGCTCTACCCTTGGGCTTTGCTAAGCGCAGCGTGGTGTCGAGCTCGCTTATGACGGTCTCGTACTCTTCAATATCCGCTATAGCGACTGACCCGCTTTTTCTGGCGGGAGCTGTGGTCGTGATCGGCTTCTGCGGTGCCCGCTATTGGCAAGGACGCAGTACGCTGGCTTATTTCATCATCCAGCTTTTCGTCTTTGTCATCTTTACCGGACTACTGCTGGCTGGGGGCATTGTTCCCTATCGTCCAGGCGTCTCGGACGGGCCCGAACCCACTCGGCTCTATGTGGGCGTGCTCGAGGTTATCTGGTGGCTTGGCGCGGCGTGGCTCGCCGTGGGTTTTTTGCGTGCGTATGTCGTACTGGAGCGGCAGCCGCGCGGCACGAAATTGGTTCAGGACCTCTTGGCCGCGCTGATTTACCTGGCGGCGGTCTTCGCAATCGTCGCCTATGTCTTCGATCTACCGATAAAAGCGTTGCTGGCGACCTCCGGTGCGTTGGCGATTATTATCGGTCTGGCGCTGCAAAGCTCGCTGGGAGACGTTTTCTCCGGGATTGTCCTTAACATCGAGCGCCCTTACCGTGTGGGCGACTGGATCATTCTGGACGACAACCTTCAGGGTAAGGTGATCGAAACCAATTGGCGCGCGACACACATCCTGACGGGAAACCAGGATGTGGCGATCATCCCGAATAGTGTCATCGCGAAATCCAAGCTCATCAATTGCAGCACGCCAACCAAGATCCACGGCGCCAGCATCCGAGTCAGATTGGAGCCCTCGTTGACGCCCGCGGCGGGCTGCAATTTGTTGAAGGAGGTGCTCCTCGGCGGCACGCACATCCTTCGGACGCCTGAGCCGAGCGTCACCATCAAGGATCTTAGCGCTGAGATGATCGACTTCGAGCTCTCCTACTCGGTTTCAGAAGTCGGCGCCGTCGACCGCGCGCAAAATGAGCTTTTCAACCGCGTCTATCGGGCGGCGGCGGCGGCCGGAGTCAAATTTTCGCCACGGTTTGCGAGTTCGCGGGGGGAGACCGCTCCAGAGGTCGAAGAGGAGTCGGGAGTTCCTGGACGCCTGCTTGCGGGCATCTCACTGTTTTCAACTTTGACCACCGACGAAAAAACTGCGCTGGCTTCGCAGATGCAGCGAAAGCTTTATAAGCTAGGGGAGGTCATAGTGAAAACGGGCACGATCTTGGAAGCCTTGTGCATCGTCAGCGATGGGGTTCTGGTTGGTACAGTCGAGGCAAATGGCCGCAAGATCGAGATAATCCGACTGGCGCGGGGCGACTACTTCGGGGAGGTCGGACTGCTCACCGGTAAGCCACTTGTCGGCGAACTTACCGCACTGACTCGGGTCGAGACCTATGAGATCCCGAAGGCGGCACTTTCCCCGCTTATTGAGGCCCGGCCGGGCTTGGCAGAGGAACTCAGCGAAATTCTCGCGAGCCGCCAGCTGGCAAACCGCAGCGCACTTGACCACGACGACGAGTCAGAGCGGCACGAAGAGGGGATGGCAGAGCGGGTCGCCGCCGATATCCGACGCATTTTCTCACTGCACTGAGTGCAGGTCTTCGGCGTCACGTGCACCACGAAGAGCGGCGCGAACCGTGCCAGCGCGCCGGCCCACCGTTCTGTGCGACCATATTGCACCTGCGCGAATCCGGCCCCTTGAAGCATCAAGCGGGCGACGACCCACGCGCGGCACAGACGCGTAGATGAGGAAGTTCACGCGCTTCCGAGCACGAGCAACGCCGCTTCGACGCGATCATCTGGAACAAGCAATTGCACGCCGGCTCCTCCGCCTTCCATTCCCAAGCTTATGCCGACGACGAATGATGGTATGCCGGCGGCGTCCAACGCGATTCTCGCCAGATCGGCTTCCACGCTCGTAGGGTACGTCTTAATGGTTTTCATGGATTTTGGGTCGCTCGATTGACCAAAAGACTAAGCTACGCTCATCAAGAGCTTCTTTGCCGAGGTTTTCGACTGCACTGAGGATTAGCCACCCACTGGGAGGCGCCGCACAACTGTGGACGGCAACGGTGCAAGCTCTCCCAGCGCTTGCCACGGCAACTGTGGTCAATGCAATTACCGCTGCGGAGCACCGTCAGAGGCACAGCTTTGAACCAGCCTAGGTGTTTGCACCCAGGCTCGGATGCCGGTCCACGTTCGATTCTGTCCGGGCATTCTTACGATTATCGAGGCTCACTGCGCCCGCACCGAAATGCACGATTTGCAGGAGGCCGCCGACAATAATGAAGTTCTTTAGGAAGTGGATCATCTGGTTTTGGTCGGCAAAGTTGCGATGGAAGAACACAGCAGTTGCGACAACAAAGACCGCAAGGATCAGTGCTACCAGACGGACTCGATAACCGAGAAGGATTAGGAGGCCGCCTCCAGCTTCAATAGCGACGGCGACGAGCCACGCTGCTGCAGGAACGGGAAGTCCCACTGCTGCGATCATCGCCGTCGTCGCGCCGTAGGCTGCGAGCTTGCCGAGCCCGCTCATAAGAAATATCGCGCCAATGAGCGCGCGGCCGACAAAGGGCAAATAGCGGGTGTTGTCGCTCATGATTAATTTCCTCCGTTCGAATCTACGTGCAAGTGGTTGGCAGTCGAATGGTCATCCACTCGGACTGCCCCGAAAGCCCCTATGCGGCGCTTCCGGACTACGGACGCGAGCATTAGTCGCACTCCTATAGGGAAGGCCTGAAGGCCGAACCGTATTCCCGGCTTCTCAGTCCGAGCTCCCCCGGCGTCTTAACTTGCGATACAGGTTAGTGGATCGAGGGCATGATTAGTAGCTGCACGGGGAACACATCATCCTATTAGGTGAACGACTGAACATGGGTCACTTCGTACGGCGGTCAGGGACATTGGTTTGCGGACGTCACAGGGTTTCGTTGTGCCATCCGCCCCCGAGTGCCTTGAACAGATCGATCTGAAGTTGGATCAGGCTGGCATCGGACGATGCGACCGCGGCGTCAAGCGCCACAAGGGTCTGTTCCGTGGTGAGCAAGTCGAGGTTGCTCACGGATCCGGCCGCATACTCGTCATGCGCGATGTCGAAGGAGCGATGGATTTTTCCCTGCGCATCAGCGAGCGCTTGCCGCCGCTCGAGCGCTGCTCCGTATTCAGCCAGTGACTGTTCGGTTTCCTTGAGAGCGGTGAGTACCACCGAATCGAATGCCGCCAGCGCAGCTGCCTGCGAGGCTTTGGCCTGGCGTACGCGGGCGCGTGGGCCCGCCTGATTGGGAAATGTCCAGCTGATCGAAGGTCCAACGCCCCACGCGAGTCCGAGACCTGTCGTCAACTGCGAGGGCTCAGTCGCGGCACCTCCGTAAAAGCCGGCGAGGCGAATGGTCGGGAAGAGATCAGCGGTCGCGATACCGATTTGTGCAGTTGCCGCAGCGAGCCGACTTTCCGCCTGGCGAACATCGGGACGACGGCTGAGCAAGGCTTGTCCGTCGCCTACCGGAATAAGGGAGGCTACTCGTGGCGGCGTGACGCACTGTTCGAGTTCTCGCGGTGCATTTGCGGGCGTCCGGCCCAGGAGAGCCGTAAGCTCGAAAAGCGCTGCCTTACGCTCTCCTTCGAGCTGGGGAATGCTCGAACGAACCTGGCCGACGAGCGCCTGCGCGCGCGTCACATCGAACTCCGAACCTCCGCCGACTTCGTAGCGCTGCTCGGTGATAGCTGCTTCGTGGCTCACGATGTCGAGTGAATGACGTGCAACGTCAAGCTCCTCTCCAAGCGCACACAGTGCCGCGTACGAGCGCGCCGTGCTCGCGGCGACCACGACACGCACACTGTCGCGAGCGGCGGCAACGGATTCGGCATTGGCATTGGCGGCTTCAATGGCGCGGTGGATACGACCGAAGAGATCGACCTCATAAGCCGCCTGAAACACATCCTCGTACAACCAGATTGTCTGAGGAGGCCGAGCGGTGAGTTCGAGAATCTCGTCTGTGACCGGATCGCGACCGCGCACGGCGCCGGCAGACACATCGGTCGACGGATAGCGATGAGCATGCACTTCGGCCACCGCAGCGCGCGCGCCGATCAGGTTGGCGTCAGCGGCGGCGAGGTCACGGTTCGCATGCAGCGCTTCCCGCACCAGATCGTCGAGACGTGGATCGTCGTACAGGTGCCACCACGCATCCGGTGGTGGCATCGGAGTCTCAAGTGCGGTATTCACACTCGCCAGCGGTGCGCCCGCGCCCTCGGGCATTGCTGGGGGCCGATAATTCGGCCCAACGCGACACGACACGAGGAACAGGACCACTGCCGCTATCGCACCGGCGCGCAACGAGTCGTTTGCCAAGCCGATCATTGCGGTTCTCGTCCCTGCACACGAAAGAGCGGCATCGGGGATGCCGGGCCTTCGGGTGCTGCGCTTCGATAGACGACAAAGAGCAGCGCTACAGCGGAGAGCAATGCCACTACAACAAAGCAATCCATGACAGCTTGCGTGGTAGCGGCAGCGCGCACTGCGTTACCCAGCACGAGCACACCACGATTGGCTGCATTGTCGGGGTCTGCCACACGCGTCGTCACGTTGCCGTAGGCGCGGATGCGCTGAATGACCTGCGCATCACCGCTTTGCAGGTGCAGGCCAATCAAGTTGGAAGCCACCTGCTCACGTACCCGGGCCAGAGTCGTCACGAATGCCGTGCCGATCTCGCCGCCGAACAATCTCGCCGTTTGCAGCATCGCGCCGAAAGTCAGGGCATCCTGCGGCCTGAGGTGCAGGACTCCGAAGAAGATCACGCCTGAAAGCGCGAAGCTTTGCCCAAGCGCCTGCAACAGCTGTGAAGGCAGGAACTGGTAAGAGCCCCAGACGGGCGTCAGGTTGTAAGCCACCATTAAACAGGCGATGCCGATGAAGATGAATCCGATGGAGCTCACGAGCCTCGCATCCGATCGCCGCAGCATGAGGGCCGCAAGGGGACAGAAAATAAGCTGTGGAATCGCGATCCAGATGAGGGTGTCGCCTACTTCAAGGTCGCGATAGCCGCGCACCGATCCGAGGTACAGGGGAATCAGGTAACTGGTGGACAGAATCGTCAGGCGAAGGAATGAGATCAGCAGAAACAGGCCGGGAATTGGTGCGCCGAATACCACCTTGAGGTTGAGGAGAGGGCGGGCGGTGCGGGCTTCGTGCACGAAGAACGCCACCAGGATGAGCGCTCCGGCGCCGAGCAGTCCCCACACCAATCCCGAGTTGAGCCAGTCGAGGCGGTTGCCCTGGTCAAGAGCGGCATAGATCAACGCAAGTCCAGTACCGCCCGCCACCAGAGCAAACACGTCGGTCGGCGGCCTCACCGTGATCGCCTTGGCGGCGATGCCCCGCCGCAGACACAGCGACATCAGCAGGGCAAGCGGCACGTTCTGCCAAAAAATCCACCGCCAGGAGTGGTGTTCGACGTACCAACCCTCGAGCGATGCGGAAATGTTCAGCGAGAGCTCGAGGTTCAGCGCATAGATTGCGATCCCGAAGGCCCAATATTTCGGCGGCATATTGAGCAAAAGGAAACTCAAGGTCAGGGGAATAAAGAATCCGCTCGCCAGGCCGCCGAGGAACTGCATCGTCAGCAGCATGGGTAAGCTCGCCGAGTACGGGATGATGAGCGAGATCACCGCAAAGGAGAGCGAGGCCCAGATCAGTACCCGCCGCGGGCCGTAGGCCGCGCCCATCCAAACTGCGATGAGCGTAACGAACATCTGAGCCACGGTTTGTGCGGTCGTGATCCACGCACCTTCATCGAAGCCAGCGCCAACCGCACCCCGTATATCGGCCAGACCGAAGGTCGACAGTCGGGCATTCAAGGTCGATATGAACGTCCCCATCAGCACCGCCGCGAGCCCGAGCCACGGAATCGATGTTGGCGGCGAGGGAAGAGTTGGAGCGAGTAGCCCTGATTCGGACGCCGGCGGAGATGCGTTCATTTGCGCTTCCCCTCGCGCGCGTTGACGCGTGCCTCTACCGACATGCCCGGAACTAAGCGATCGGCGAGTCCGTCCGCATCGTCAATGAGGATCTTGACTGAGATGCGCTGCACGACTTTGGTGAAGTTGCCCGTCGCGTTATCAGGCGGGAGCAGAGCGAATTCTGCGCCCGAGGCCGGCGCGAATGCCTGCACATGCCCGCGTAACGTATGTCCTGGAAACGTATCCACGGTGATTCGCGCCGGTTGACCCACAGCCATGTGAGTGAGCTGCGTCTCTTTATAGTTGGCAATGACCCATACGTCAGGCAGCGGAGTAAGGGTTGTGATCTGACTTCCGACGCCTACCAACTGGCCGGGCTTGACCTGGCGCTGTCCGATTACACCATCCTGAGGTGCGATGATCGTCGTGTATTGAAGGTTGAGTCTGGCCACGACGAGCGCCGCCCGAGCGGCGTCGGTGGCTGCCTCGCTCTGTGCGATTTGTGCTTCGAGGACCGCGAGCTGGCGCTGCGCGGCATCCGCCTGGGCTCGATTCTGCATGAGTTGCGCCTCGAGCTGCGCGCGGGTGGTCTCAAGCCTTTCCCTTGCCTCGGTGGAGGACGAACCGGTCTGAAGAAGGCGCTGCTGGCGGCTAAGATCGCGCTGGTTCTGTTCATGCAAGGCAACGGTCGATGCGACCACTGCGCGTGCGGCCTGGATATTGGCGAGTTGCAATTCGTGCTGTGCTTGCAGTGCACTATGCTGTGCCGTGGCGCTCAGAATGTTCGCTTCCGCCTGCGCGACGCCGGCGCGGTAATCATCGTCGACTAAACGCGCGAGTACTTGTCCTTTGCGCACTCGTTCATAGTCACGGATGGGAAGCTCGCGAATATAGCCCGCTACTTTCGCGGATATGGGCGTTAGGTCGGACTGCAGGTAGGCATCAGTCGTTCGTTGCCAACCCTCCCCGCCTTCCCATTGCGTCCAGTTGGTCGATACGATCACGATGATCGCAATGGCCACAACGAACACCAGAATGCGCCATGTGAATTCGAAGACCTTATTCCACTCGATCTGATGGATACGACTCATGGTTCAGTATTCCTGCTCTTCCAAGACGTGACTTGGATCGGCCATCTACCAACTTGCTTCTGCGCGAGGTTGAACGAAACAATCATGGGTAACCAAGAGAGCTGCTTCGGCCAGAAAAACCGCATTAGCGCGATGGACTGCCCCGTCAAGCGCGCGCATTACTCCGATTCTTATAGACGCAAAGATGGGTATACGCGGCAGACAGCAACGGTGTGCGTAGTCGAGCCTTTGTGCCACGCCGCAGAAGATCACCGAGGATCTGATCGGCTTCCACGCGGTTTCCTTCTTGCAGGTCCCGGTAAAGGGACGAGGTTGTGGGCGTGCCGGGTAAGAGCAGCGTTTGAGTCGTGGCTTCGAGGAAATCCTTGCCGAGTGCGACGCCTGAGGCCTCGACAACCGAAACCACCTCATTCAGGAAGTCGGTCAGGAACTTCGCACCTCCCTCTGCGGCTTCGATTTCACCCGTATTACCCCTCATGAGACACGTGACTCCGCCCAAGGTCGCGAGCAACGTCCATTTCTGCCACATCTCGAGCGTGATCGTTTGAGAGAGCCGCGCGTCAAATGCCGCACCCTGCATGAACTCGTGCAGACTCGTTATACGCTGCGAGCGGGAGCCATCCATTTCGCCGTAAGCTAATTCTTGCAGCTTTGTCAGCTGCACAATGCGACCCTGTCCGTCGAGCATGGTGGCAGCCTTGCATACGCCGCCGATGAGCGGCCCGACGCCAAAGCGCGCGGCGAGCGTGTCCATATGCTGCATCCCATTGAGCACAGGCAGGATCATCGTGCGGTCGCCGATCGCCGGAGAGAGATCGGAGATCGCTGAGTCGAGTGAGTAAGCCTTTACGGACAGAAACACGACATCAAACGCGTCGTGAATATCTTTGCTCGCAATGAGCCTCGGCTGCATGGTCGTATCGCCGAGCGGGCTTACGATCTGCAGACCGTTCTTACGCAGCTGTTCGGCTCGGCCCGGGCGAACGAGAAAAGTGACGTCTCGTCCAGCTTGTGCAAGCCGGCCACCAAAAAGCCCACCGATCGAACCGGCGCTTACGACGAGCATTCGCATGCGACTGACTTTTCCCCTTCCCACGCTAGACTGTCTACATGATACATAGCGAGTAATGCAGATTGGCGCATCGTGCAATGCCGCATTTGGCTCAGCGATTTTCGGCGTGCGCCCGTAACCGAAGCATGTACGCGCCAACCAACGGGCCTGGCACGCGGATCAGGCTCGTACAAGTAGGCGCATCGTCGGACAACGCAGCGATCGACCGCTGGATTATAATAGGGCAGGGCCCTGGGAGCTTGCATTGGCAGATCGACACTGGAGGGGTGAGAGCTCCTAGCGCACAGTTTCGATACGTAACCGCGCTCCGAAAGCCTTCGACATACTGTCGCTTGTTTGCAAATCAGCCTTGCATGAAACGCTCGTCGATCTCGACGTCGAGCGCTGTGACGAGCCGGTTCGTTTCATTGGCAAGGCCTACAATGGCGAGAAGCTCCGAGTATTGCGCCTCCGTCATACCCTTGTTGCGCGCCGCGGCGCCATGCGAGGCGATGCAGTAGTGACAGCCGTTCGAAGCGCTTACTGCAACATACAGCATCTCCTTGACGAGCGGATCAAGGGCGCCGGGCGCCATAACTTCTTTGATGTTCGCCCAGAGCCGGCGCAGCGTCGGCGGGTCGTGCGCCAGCACCTTCCAGAAATTGTTCACCCAGTCCGTCTTGCGAGTGGTCATGATGTCTTGATAGGTAGCGCGGACCTCTGCGGACGCCGCGGCATACTCGATGGGTTCTCGTCGCGCGCTCATGAAGCGGTCTCCTCAATAGACTGACGGGGCAGGGCGGGATTGCCTTCGATCAGGGCAGAAGCACGGTCGCGCCGCTCGTGCGGCGCGCTTCGAGCGCCGCATGCGCTTCCGCTGCGCGGGCAAGCGGCAGAGCGAGCCCGACGCGCGCGATAAGTACTCCTTCAGCGAGCATGCGGAACGTCTCGGCAGCCATCTCCTCAAGCGCCGCCCGCGTGCGAATGTAATGGAAGAGAAGCGGCCTCACGAGCGTCAGGGAGCGCACCGCGAGCCGCGAGACCTCGATGGGCGCCACGGGCCCGGAGGCCTGGCCGAAATTCACGAGCGTGCCGCAGTAATCAAGACAGTCGAGGGATCCGGCGAAAGTATCCGCGCCGACGGCATCGTAGACCACCTTGACACCTTGGCCTCCCGTCAACTCGCGCACGCGCTCGACGAAATTTTCCCGGCGGTAGAGGATGATGTCGTCCGCACCGCACTCACTCGCGAGAGCTCCTTTTTCTGGAGTGCCGACGGTGCCGATCACGCGGGCGCCCAAATGCTTTGCCCAGCGGACGAGGTTCTGTCCGACCGCGCCCGCGGCCGCATGGATAAGTAGCGTCTCGCCGCGCGCTACGCGATAGACGTGCCGCAGCAGCATGCAAGCGGTCATCCCTTTCACCGCAAGAGCCGCCGCCGCTTGGTCGCTGACGCCTGCGGGGAGGCGGATGGCGCGACGGGCGGGCAGGAGGCGCGCCTCGGCGTAAGCGCCATAGGTCTCATCGATGTAGACGATGCGATCGCCGGCCACGAATCCCTTGATGTCGCTACCGACGTCCTCCACGACACCCGCGGCTTCGAGGCCCGGGATACCCGGGGGCGTCAGAGTGCGGTAGAGGCCGGTGCGCACGTACGTATCGTGGAAGTTCACCCCGATGGCCGTGTGGCGGATTCGCAGCTCGTCGGGAGCGGGCCGGCCGACAGTGACCTCTGACCATTCGAGCTTCTCCGGGCCCCCATACTCGCGCAGGACGATCGCGTGCGTCATTCGATGATCCGGGTCCAGCCGAAGGGATCCGTCGCACGCCGTTCCTGAATCGCAAGTAACTCCTCGCGCAGCCCGGCCGCCAGCGCATTCACCTCGCGGGGGCGATACTCGCGCCCATCAGCATCGGCCAGTGCTGCGATCGGCATCACGATGGCCGCAGTTCCGCAGGCGAATAGCTCGCTGCAGCGGCCCTCGCGCACTTGAGTCAGAAGTTCGTCGATGTCCATGCGCCGCTCATGCACGCTCTGCCCACGATGGCGCGCAAGGGCGATGAGAGAATCACGCGTGATGCCGGGCAGAATGGCGCCGTCGAGTTCTGGTGTATGCAGCTCGCCATCGATGACGGCGAAGAAGTTCATTCCGGAGAGCTCCTGAATATAGCGACGTTCCGCGGCATCGAGCCAAAGGGCGACGGTATGCCCTTGGCGCACGGCCGCACTCGAAGCACGCAGCGAGGCGGCGTAGTTGGCTGATGCCTTGCAGGCGCCGATGCCGCCGACGGCCGCGCGCACTTCGCGCCGCTCAATGGCGATGCTCGCCTCGCCGGACGCGTACGACTCCACCGGATTAGCGATCACCATGAAGCGGAACGTGTGCGAATTGCGCAGCAGGTAGCCGCTCTCCGTGCCAAACAGAAACGGCCGCAGGTAGAGCGAGCGACCCGATTCGCCCGGGATGAGATCGACGCATGTCCGCGTCACCGATTCGATTCCCTGGAAGAACAAGCTCTCCGGGACGATCGGCATCGCAAGCCGCTCGGCCGAGCGCGCAAAGCGCTGGCAGTTCATCTGCGGCCGGAAGAGATTCGGCCGCGGCTGATGGATTCGGTAGGCTTTGAGTCCCTCGAACACGAGTTCCGCATACTGCAGCGCTCGTGCGCCCGGCCAGATCTCGATCGGGGCGTACGGGATGAGGCGAGCGCTCTCCCAGCTGCCCTCTTTATAGGACGCGCTGAACATGACCGGTGCATGCGTCGCACCGAAGCCGAGCTTCTCAGGCAAGCGGAAGTTTCTGAGCGCATCAGCAACCCCGGTGTCGACTTCGTACGGCGCGAGCACTCAGCCTCGCAGGTACGCATCGGTGCCCGCCAGCCAATCCTGGCGCGGCGGACAGAACACATCGACGTCGAGGGTGTCCTCGAGCGCGAGCGCGCGATGCGGCAGGTGCGAAGGGATTACAATCACTTCGCCCGCCCGCACAATGATCTCCTGAGACTCATCGGCGCCGAACCAGAACTTGAGAGCGCCCTCGAGGATATAAGTCAGCTGCTCGTTCTCGTGCGAATGTTGCGGCACATCGTCACCTTTTTTGAAGTACACGTGCGCAATCATCATTCGCTCGCCCGTAATGAGCTTGCGAGTCAGGGTGCCTTTGAGCGGCTCCGCCGGCAAGTCCTTCCATCGATAATGCGGCACAGCGACGTCGGTTTGAGGTTTCAAGGCAAGGTGACTCCGTGGTTCGAAGATGCTGAGACTCAGGGCAGAATCGCAACGGCGCGCGCGGGAAATCCGCTACCGTGTTCGGGCTTGGGGAAGCTCACCATGATAAGTGCACCGTACTCGGGTACTTGATCGAGGTTGGCAAGGAGCTCAATCTGATAGTGATTCGTTCCGAGTAGGTACCTCTCGAGCGAATAGTCGTCATGAGTGGTCGCGAGGCCCGGATCCGTATCGGTGGTCTCGTGGCCGGAAGCCGCGATGTGCCGCTCCTCATAGAGGAGCTTGAGTACCGGCATGCTCCAGCCTGGGTAGTGCGCGACTCCTTTTGCATCTCGGTTCTGCATCGCGGCATCATCGGGCCAGCGCTTCGACCAGTCCGTGCGCATTGCGACAAACGCATGGGCGGGGATCCGGCCATGGCGGGCCTCCCAGGCGCGCACGTCCTCCAGCGTCAGCGTGTAGTCGGGATTTCGCGCGACCTTGTCGTGCACGTCGAGTACCACGAGCGGCATCAGCATGTCCTTGGGATCAATCTCATCGACGCTCTTCAGCCCCGTGTGGAAATGGGCGGGAGGATCGACGTGCGTGCCCCATTGCCCGACGTGGCAGAATTCCTCGACATGAAACCCGTCCTTGGGAATCGTGTAGAGGGTGCGCACGGTCATCTCGCCGAATCCCTTCCAGTGCGGCGTCTTCGGACCGAACGCGTGGGTGAGGTCGATAAAGCGTTTGCCTGCGAGTATTGAGTAAATCGGCAGCAACCCGTCTGCAGGCGCCGGCGGCGGTTCTGCTGCAGGGCAGACGCTTGCGGCGCACAGCGCGCCGATAAGGAACGTGCCGAGCGCTTTCGCGATGGGAAAAGGTGTCATCAAAGCTCCTCGGCACGCGTCCGGCGCACCAGCAGATCAGAAATGATAGATCACATGGACTTTCCACCAGCGCGGATCGCCGGGATAGAGCTGCGCTAGCCCGTTGATTCCAGTGTTATCAAACCCCATCACGCCGTAGTGCTTGTTGGCGAGATTCTCAACCGAGGCGCCAATTTCGAGCCGGTTAGACTTCGGCGTATAGAACACGCGCGCGTTCACGAGGCCGAATCCCGACTGCTCGACAATGGGAAGCTCGGTGAGATTGAACCAGAAGCGCGAGAGATAATTGCCGTCAACCTGAAACGCGAGCTGGCCCGGTGCCAGGTTGAGGTTATAACGTGCAAGTGCATTGCCGCTCCAGCGCGGTGCGTTGGGGGGTGTCCAGTTGCCCTTGACGCCGGTGCCCCGTGCATCGACGTCCTTTACAAGCGCATCCACATAGGCAACACCGAGGCCAAATTGCCAAGCGGCATTGGGCACCCACTGAAGCTCGGCTTCCGCACCTTTGTGGGTGGCGTCGGCATTCTCGATGAGCTGCTCCAGGGCCACGGTGTAAACGAGCGCCTGATAGTTCCTGTAGTCGTAGTAGTACGCCGCAGCATTGAAACGCAACGTGTGGTTCAAAAGCTCGGACTTGAATCCTACTTCGTAGGAGTACAGCGTCTCAGGGCGGAACGTCAGCGTCGATAAGTCGGCGATCGTGATCGGAAAGAGCGGGGCCGTGAATCCTCCGCCCTTTACGCCGCGGTTATAGCTCGCATACGCGAGCATGTCCTGGCTGAGATGGAAATCGAGCTGCGCCTTGCCGCTCACGAGATCATCGGCGCGACTGCCCGAGTAACTAGTGAGTGTCGTGCCTGCATCGGGGCTTAGCTGCAGGGTCTGCCCTGTGGTGCTTCCCGGGAAAAACTCGTACGGGTACCAGGAGAAGCGATAGTCCTTGTCGTCGCGCGTGAAGCGCGCGCCGAGCGTCACTCCAATGAGATCCGTCGCGCGATATTCGAGCTGGCCGAACGTTGCGTAGGATCTAGTCTGCAGAGAGTAGGGCGAGCGCGTGGCCGGGATGCCTCCCTCCGGGGACGGCCGGAAATCGTTGTAATAGGGGAATGTCCCGTACGGCCAGGCGCCCGGTAGAGAGCCTTCATTTGGGTTCGCGGCGTTGTCGAACGCCGAGGCGGTAAAGAACGCAGGGCCGATCCACCCCTCGTAGTAGTCGCCGTCGATCCAGAGCCCATACACGCCCGCGGTCCAGTTGAGCTTGCCCTCACTGCCGTTCAGGCGCGCCTCGAGGGATTCCTGTCCGACACGACTGCCGTTGAAAAACTCGAACAGTGTAACGGGTGATGCGTCCGAATCCTCCTGGTAGTCCTTGCTGAAGTGCGAGTAATCGCCGATGACCGTCAGGGTCGTGTCGCCGAACGGTTGCGTGTACTTAGCGGTTCCACTCAGGAACTGTAGCCGCGCAAATCCGCTCACGTTGTCGCGGATATTGAACGGTCCGCTCGCCGGCAGGCCCGAGGCATTACAGCCGTCGCATGTTCCGTAGGGGTTGGCGTTGCTTGGAACGTACACATCAACCCCGGGCGCGACGTTGTAGGTCGGTCGCTCCTCCCAAGAACCCGCGTGCACGTCCTCGCGCGAATATCGCCCCGAAACGAGGAGCTGGGCCTGCGCCGGCAGCTTGAACAGGAGCTGGCCGCGCAGCGCATAGTCATTACCGTTCTCGGCGTCCGCGCCGCCGGGATAGGAATTCGTAAACAGCGGATCGTAGTGGTTGCTCTGGAATGAAAGTCGCCCATCGACACCATCCAGGAGGGGACCGGTGACCGCGCCCTCGATGCGTGTCAGGTTGCGCTCCCCGGCGGTAATGTCGACATAGCCTCCGGCCTCGTCGCTTGGCCTGCGGGTCACGAAGTTCGCGAGGCCGCCCGTGGCGTTGCGTCCGAAGAGTGTTCCCTGCGGTCCACGCAGAACCTCGACGCGGTCGATATCGAACAGCGAGAAGGCAAGACCGGCCATCTGGCTCACGTATACATCATCGATGTAAATCGCGGCCGGGCTCTCCTGGTGATCGGCAAAATCGTTCTGTGTAACTCCGCGGATCGAGAGCGAGAACGAGGACGGGCCGTTCGGCTGCGTCATCACCACCGCCGGCATGAATCGCGTGATGTCGGTCGCGGCAACGGCGCCGAGCCCCTCGAGCTCGTTGCCCGATATCGCCGAGATTGAAATACCGACGTCCTGCGCGTTTTGCAGGCGCTTTTGCGCGGTCACGACAATCTCTTGCAGTTCACCGCCTGATGAGGATTGCTCAAGAGATGCGGATACCTGCGCCAGCCCCGAGCCGCTGGTTAGAAGGCCGATCAAGAGCAGTGTGACGGTGCCACGGATACCATTTCTCTGCGTGTTCATTGCTCCCCCCGGTAAGAATATTTATTTTCTAGGCGGATAGCCGACCGCCGCTGTTCTGCGACCGAGCGATGATCCTCGCGGCCTCTTGGGAGCCCCCGCGCGACCAACGCTGGGCCGCGAACCCGGTGAGTCTAAGTGAAACACCAAGTCCCTGAAAAGCTCGCGAAACGCACATCCGAGACTAAGCTCATTGCTTTCTGATCTGAGCGCTCGCGATGCGGAGTGTGGCGCGACCCGATCCCGCGCCTGGCCTTGCCGGTGCGGCTTAAATTCTCGCGCCTACCACACGCCGCCGAGAGCGACGGTGATCGCCTCGCCGTTCACGCCGCCCGCCGCGTCGCTGCATAGAAACGCGATCACCTGCGCGACCTCTCGCGGCTCCAGCACTCGATTCTGCGGGTAGATGGCGGCCCGCTCGCGCCAGACTTGCTCGACGCTGACGCTACGCCGTTCGGCCTCCGTCTTCGCCGAGCGCTCGGCCATTGCGGTTCGCACCCAGCCGGGCAGCACTGCGTTGGATGTGACTCCGAAGGGTCCAGCGTCCTGGGCGACCGCGCGTGCGAGCCCGATGACTCCATGCTTGGAAGCGGTGTAGGCGCTGCCGCAGCGTTCGGCTTTCTCGCCGGCCGTTGAACTGGTAAATACGAGTCTGCCAAAGCCGCGCTTGCACATGCCGCCGACGGTCAGCCGCGCTAACTCAAACGGACCGTCGAGGTTGATGCGCATCGTCTCGCGCCAAACTTCGGGATCCTGCTCCCACACGAGCCGCTCGTGGGCCGAGCCGATGCCGTGATTCACGACCAAAAGCTCAATCGGGCCCAGTCGTCGTTCGGTCTCAGCAACGGCTAGCGCGCAGCCCTCGGCCGTGCCGAGATCGGCCGCGACGTAATCGAGACCAACGGCCGCCAGTTCCGTCGCGCTGCGTGACACCACCATTACGCGTGCTCCCGCAGCCGCCAGCAATAGTGCCGCCTCGCGACCGATGCCCCGGCCGCCGCCCGTGACCAGTGCCACGCGCGCGTTCATCGTCTGGCTCCCGATGCCATTTCCCGGAATCGTTTCGTGCTTGCCACTATTTTTGTCTTTCCCGACTTGGCGAACGCGTTAGTAGCCGGGCTCGCGATGGTGCGCTACTTATAGGCGACTGCGGCGCTCGCTGGGCCAGCGAGCGGAATGATCTCCGTACGCTTGAAGCCAACCTCCTTACACCAGCGCGAGAAATCCGCACCCGTGTAGTCGAAGGCCACTCCGAACTCGATCAACATATTGAGCGACATCATCAGCCCGAAGGCATTCTGACGGCGCGCGTCATCGATGAGGATGATGCGAGCCGGATCCGGCGGTGCAGTCATGGTTCACGCTCGGTTGGTATAGGCAGGACATTGGCGAAGAAACGCGCGACATGCTACTACAGTAAGTGGATCTCACGCGCACAGGCGATTGGCCAGACGGCAGAAGGCGAACACATTGTTGATTGCCGGTCACGACGACAGAACGAGGCCCACGCCGTTTGGGGTACCTGATAACTGCCGCCCGCAGGCCCCTCCACCGACAGGAGTCAAAATGGGCTCAGCTGTTTCCCGTGCTGC
>Ga0302324_100011175_pt1 | contig 18473 bp, 5 predicted proteins | sample Palsa_T0_1_FD_201949 | JGI IMG/M metagenome (GOLD analysis project Ga0302324, IMG submission 201949) | Peat permafrost microbial communities from Stordalen Mire near Abisko, Sweden - Palsa_T0_1 | ecosystem: Environmental > Terrestrial > Soil > Palsa > Peat permafrost | place: Sweden: Abisko... | reverse complement strand
ATCGCGGCCACGGCAATTCCGTGTCCCGAAACGTCGGCCAGCAGCAGTCTGCTGATACGGCCGGTGGCACAGCTCGACGCGTAGTAGACATCCCCGCCGCGCGGGGCCTGTCCGTAGGGCTTGCTATAAACCCATACGTTCAACCCACCGAATTCAACCGCACGCGAAGTCAGTTGGCTCCCGCCCCATACTTCCATGCACTGCATCCGTTGTGGAGGTAAGTCGGTCACGGCTCGGGATTATAGCTCAAGAATTTGTCCCGGTTCTTGGCTAGAGAGTGGCTTCCGGCCATTTCTTTGCGCGTAAGCATGACTGATGAAAGACTAGGCCACATCAACGGTTGGATAGCTTTCGATATATTCCTCTCCCTGTGAACCGTAGTATGTACATCGCCGAGCGATAAAATCGACCTATGACGCAGCAGCCGCTCGAACAGCATCCTTCGCGGTCTGTTTGGAAAAACTGCGATCCCTTGCAGCCAAACCAGGCTGGCGCCCAGCCGCTCCGCTTCGGGAGGCTGACGGGGGCGGTAATATCCCGTGTGTAACTAAACGCTTCAAGAGCATTCTTGGATTCAATTAGATTCAAGAACGACTGTTATTACTAACAGCTTGATCAAAGTCCGGATTACGGTTCTTCTGTTGTCAAAGTTCGAGTTGCGCTGGGCGCAAGAGCTTGGTAAGTCCTCTGATGAGGAGATTAACCGGATGCATAATTTGAGTGCGGCTCGTCCTGCAACTGAACCCCTCTCAGTCGGGCTGTTCAAGGGTCTTGGCAATCGCGAGATTTGTGCAATCCGCACGGCGGCAACCAAGCGAACATTTGAGGCGTCTCAAATCATCAAAGATGCGGAGCAACCTGCGATGCATCTCTTTCTCGTAGAGGTGGGCTATGTGGACTACTTCGTCTTAACAAACGACGGACGAGAAATTTTGCTACGGCGGCTCGTGCCCGGGAATGCGTTCGGGTGCGCCGCTTTGCTTACTGAGCCGAATGGTTATTTCGGTACGGCTAGAGCGGTCCACAAGACTGAGATGCTCCTGTGGGAACACCGAGTAGTACGTCAACTTGCAGCGGCCTATCCCCGGCTGGTCGAAAACGCCCTCCACGCCTCTTTGCACTACCTCGCTTTGTATGCAAAGAGGCACATCCGGCTCGTATCGAACACGGCGCAGGAAAAAGTAGCACACGCATTGACTAGCCTTGGATCGCGGACGGGACACGTGCTCCCCGGCGGGGTGGAAGTGGACATCAAAAACGAGGACCTAGCATCCTTGGCTGACGTGAATTTCTACACCGTTAGCCGGATTTTAGCAGCATGGGAAAGTCAAAAGGTAGTGTCAAAGAGCCGGGGGAAAGTGCTCATTCGGTGCCCTGAGAGGATGCTTGCAGCATAGACCTGGGAAACCTCTCCTCCTCACGCAGTCCTTATCGCATATGTGCGCAGAACGAAACGGTATTACAAACACTTCGAAAACGAATCTTGATCACGGTTCCTCGCTTTTGAAACGGACGGTTCGGCTGCGAAAATACTCTCTAAACGCTCTGTTCGAGCAAGGTTTAATGCCTTGAACGGTCAACCCTTTCTGGGCGGAGCCTTGGGGCCGGTATAACTTTCTGCTGTTGCCTCTCTTGCTCACCTGCCGCTGGGGTCGTGGAGCATCCGGATATGAGTAGCACGCACGCGAGTACTATCAGTAATAGATGTACCCCGTTTTCTATTGCTGAGAATTCACTTGTGCCCGACGCCTGGTAACGATAGCCTCGCAGGATAAATTTCCTCCAATCAATAGAAGGTTTCGTAGAGCCGTTATCTACGTGCGTTGGTGCCGCAGGCGTGCAACGCGAAGTTCATGCTGCTTAGCGGGGGTATCGTCATAAGCGCAAGCGCGGGATGCGGCTTTGCCGGCCAGACCAAGATACTTCGCCTCTGGGTTCACCTAAGCCTGGCGGCGGTGTGGTGCTTCCTGTGCTGCACGTTCGCTTCGGCTCAAACGCAGCCGGTGCAATCCTACGATTTGAATACGTATGTCCCCACGTTGGAAGGGCAGTGGGAGGGGATTCGCTATGCGTCGGATGGGAACGTTTATTTTGCGAGTTCCACGCAGGATGCGCACCACGGCGCTGCTTTTTTCAAATTTAATCCCAACACGAATCAGCTCACCGTCCTCGCTCCGGACATCACCGTAATTTGCGGCGAAGATCCGTACACGAATCCGCAAGGCAAGATTCACAGTGACATCGTCGAGGCGAATGGCTGGCTTTACTTCTCGACGCACTTTGCCAGCGACCTTCCTGGCGCCTACACCACCTGGACCGGATCGCACTTGATCGGTTATCAGCTGTCGACAGGGAACTTTCGCGACTTCGGAGTGATTTATCCCAACTACGATTCCTACTCCGCAGTTGGCGTTGATCCGGTGCGGAATTACATCTACGTTTTTGTCACCGGCGAGAGCGCCGGCCAAGTGTCCTACATTTTTCGCTTCGATGCAGCAACTGGCGCAAAAACCAATCTCGGCCAAGTCGGGGGAGAGTTTGCCGCCTGTTTGTGGATGTTCGTGGACCAGCGGGGTGACGCGTGGTTCTCTCCGCAATACGGGAACGGCGTTTTGTACCGGGTGGAAGGTGCCACGGGCAACATCGATGTTTATCAAAATGAGTTGCCGCCGAACTATCTCTGGAATGAAAACGAGATCGATCCAAGCAGCAGCGATCAGGTAGGGCGCTACATCCAGTGGATGCAGCCGCTCGATGGTAATCGCGCGGTTTTCTCACTCGGCGGCGGCATGCTCTATATGTTCGACTCCAGCACGGTGATCGGCTCCGGCCTGGAATTCACGAACATCCAGTGGATTGGCTACAACTACATCGGCATGGCCGTGGGCAATAATCGCGTCTTTTGGTACCAGCGGGCCAACAACGGTTACGGACATCAGGGCGACGACGCTCCGCCGGGCACCCCAGTCGCGGACTTTCACCTCATGAGCGTCTCGCTCGATCCCGCAACTGGCTACGCGATCACCGACCACGGCCTCATTCAGGACCAGAATGGGCGCCTGGTTTGGCGAGTGCCGAGCATGATGACGGACGGGCACTCCCGCGTGTTCATGACCGGCGATTGGTGGCTTAATCCCGGCGATGTCGGCACTCTCCAATACACCTATACGAATGGCGTCGAGTCCTATGTGCCGCTGGACCGCGGCGAGTTCTTCGCCATGGCTAGCCACGTTATTCAGGACACGCTCACCATTCAATCGACTCCGGTGGCTGGCGCGCCGATCACCGGCACTGTGACGCAGAATACGAATGCCAGCATACAGCTCGACGACGGGACCGCGGTGACCCTCACCGCGCCGGCCACATTCACGTCCGGAAGCAAGGTCTATTCGTTCAGCAATTGGCAATTGAACGGAGTCGCGCAAGTTGGCACTACCATTTCGTTTCAGCTCAACGCCAATGCTACCGCCATCGCGGTTTACACCTACTCAAGAACTTCCACTGTGGCGGTGACGCCTCCGACCACGACTTTATATCAAGGCCAAACGCAGCAGTTTGCCGCAACTGTGCAGAATGTGCCGAACCAGCCGGTGACATGGTCGTTGAGTCCGAATGTTGGAACCTTATCGACTTCGGGGTCTTATGCGGCACCGGCTGCCATCACCGCAGCCCAGGTCGTAGTTGTAACAGCGACGAGCACAGCCGATTCAACCCAGTCTGCCACTGCGCTCATTCAACTGGAGCCGCCGGTTTCTATTTCCGTCGCGCCTGCGACGGCGACGCTTGGCCGCTACCAGCCTCAGCAATTCACCGCTGCTGTGCAGAATTCAACCAATCAATCGGTCGCCTGGACGATCAGCCCGGCTACCGGAACCATCTCTTCCACGGGTGTTTATCTGGCGCCGTCGACGATTGCCGCACAAACGACGGTCACCGTGACCGCGGCCAGTGTTACGGATCCAACGAAGTTTACTTCGTCCGTCGTCACCCTGGTTCCGAGCGCGGACCACTATGTTTCTCCGACCGGGACCCCGGCGGGCAACGGGAGCATGGGCAATCCGTGGGATTTGCAAACCGCTTTGAATCAGCCGTCATCTGTCGCGCCGGGAGACATCATTTGGCTTCTCGCGGGGACCTACAAAGGCAACTTTGTAAGTCTGCTCAACGGAACGGCCACCGCGCCGATCATAGTGCGGAATTTTAGCGGGCAGCGCGCGACTCTCGATGGCAGCGGGTGCGGATTGGTGGTGCTCACGGTCGACGGCACCTATTCGTGGTTCTGGGGATTGGAGATCCAGGATTCCGCGGACGACCGCATCAGCACCGGCGCGTGTCCCGCTTTTGGCGTCGGGGTATACGGCGGTCCTGGAGACCAGTTCATCAACATGGTCGTGCATGACACCGGCGAGGGTTTCAGCGCCTACAACGCGTCTCCGGGCTCCGAGTTTTACGGAAATATCGTTTACTACAACGGTTTCGTCGGCCCCACCCGCAATATGGGCCACGGGATGTATTTTCAGAATAGCACCGGGACGAAGGTCGTTGCGAACAACTTCGTAGGGGATAATGGATTTGAAGGTATTCAAATCTATGGAAGCGGCACGGCATCCATCGTTGGTTTCAACGTAACCGGCAACACTTTGTACGATACAGATTCGTGGCCTACTCCCAATTACCAGTACAACCTGATCATCGCCGGCGGCGCGGAGCGCCAGAATATCCAGGTGGAGAACAATTACAGCTACTTCCCCTCCACGGCGACCACGGGCTCCGTCAACGTGGGCCAGTACACGCCGGGCCTGGACGCAACCATAACAAACAATGTTTTTGCCGGCGGCTACTCGGGCTTCAGCATGGACGGGCAGACCGGACCGGTGGTGTTCACGGGAAACGTGGTTTCCACCAACCCGGCTTCGCCGGCGACGGTCGGGATCGGGTTGTTCAGCGGGCAAAATTTCGCCGACTATGTGTGGAACAACAACACCTACTACGGCGGGGATGTCTTCTCCACAGCCGGCTACGACGGAAACAACTTTTCCGGCATTCAATACCTGACGTTCCAGGGCTGGCAGTCGTCGACAGGATTTGACGCCAGTAGCACTTTTACCCCGAGCGCTCCCACGGGATCGTGGGTCTACGTTCAACCTAATAATTACGAACCCAAGCGCGCCAATATTACAGCGTATAACTGGAACTCGTCTGCGAGTGTCAGTGCGAACCTGTCGGGAATCCTCAGCCCCGGCGACCAGTATGTGATCCAGGATGCGCAGAATTTTTACGGGCCGCCAGTGGCCGGCGGCATATACCCCGGGGGTTTGACGACCATCCCGATGGTTGGCTTGCCCAAGGCCGCGCCCATTGGATTCCCGGCGCCGGCGCACACGGCGCCACAGTTTGGCACCTTCGTGGTGATGACCACCACGTCGCTCTCCCCCGTGGGGCTTTCGCCCGTCGTGGTGACGCTCCATCAAGCCCAGTCGCAAACGTTTACCGCGGTGGTGCTGAACTCGCCCGGGCAAGCGGTCAACTGGTCGATCAGCCCGCAGGTGGGGAGTATTTCCAGCGCGGGTGTTTACGTTGCGCCCGCTGCGGTCGCAATGACTCAGGTGGTCATCGTTACGGCCACCAGCGCTGCGGACTCGACTAAATTCGGCACCGCGACGATTACTTTGGTGAGCACTGCGAATGTAGCTTTCGTGGGTACGGACGCTCTGACCAAAGGAAATTGGCAGAATGTGTACGGAACGAACGGATATTCGCTCGCGAACGGTCCCCAGAGCCTTCCGTCCTACGATTCGGCCTTCACGGTCCAGGGCCAGTCGAACTACACGTGGACGTCTAATACCACCGACGTGAGGGCTCTGCAGAACGGCGCGATGCGGCTGGCGGCAGCCTGGTACAGCGCCACGACGTTCAGTTCCGACGTCAATCTTACAGATGGCAACACGCACCAGATTTCGCTCTACGCGCTCGATTGGGACAACTATGGCGGCGGAAGAACGGAAAAGGTGCAGATCATCGACGTAGGCACAAACATCGTTCTGGACACGCGCACGATTTCCGCTTTCACCAACGGGATCTATCTGGTCTGGAATGTATCGGGGCACGTAGAGATCCTCGTCACCAACACCGGATCGAACGCTGTGTTGAGCGCGGTGTTCTTTGACCCGGTTTCTACCGGTAAGATCACGCCGACGATTACGTGGGCCACGCCGGCGCCCATCGCGCAGGGCACCGCGCTTACCGCCACACAGCTGGATGCGACGGCGACCGTAAGCGGGGCGTCCATCGCAGGCACCTTCACGTACAACCCTGCCGCGGGCACAGTGCTTAGCTACGGGACCCAGACGCTGTCCGTGACGTTCATTCCCAGTGACACGACGGACTACCAGGCGGCGAGCGCCACCGTCACGCTGACCGTGAATCCGGGCGCGCCTAGCGCACAGGCGAGCTTCGTTGGCTCCGATACCACCACGCAGGGAAGCTGGAGGGTCAAGTACGGAGCAGACGGATTTGCCATTGCGAATGATTCCCAGAGTTTGCCGAGCTACGATCCCACTTTTACGCCGGCGGGACAGTCGAACTACACGTGGGCAGGTTCCACGACCGACCCCCGGGCGCTGCAGAACGGCGCGAACACGGGAAGAATCGCGGCGACATGGTTCAGCACCTCAAGCTTCAGCTTTGACGTCAATTTGACCGATGGAAAGACGCATCAGGTCGCGTTGTACGCGGTGGATTGGGACAACTACGGCGGGCGCGCCGAAAACGTGCAGATCCTGGACGCGGGCACAGGCACCTCGCTCGATCAGCGCAGCATTTCGCAATTCGTTAACGGCATCTACCTGACCTGGAACATCTCCGGGCACGTGAAGATCAACGTCGTGCTGACGGGCGGCGGGAATGCCGTGGTGAGCGGGGTATTCTGGGGCGGGGCGAGCACGACGCAGATCACGCCTACTCTTTCCTGGGCCGCCCCGGCTGCGATTACTTACGGGGCTGCGCTGAGCGGTACGCAGTTGAATGCCGCCGCCAGCTACGGGGGGGCGGGTGTGCCGGGTTCCTACGCTTACACGCCTGCGGCGGGGGCGGTTTTGGGAGCGGGAAGCCAGACGCTATCGGTCTCGTTCACCCCGACTGACAACGTGACTTACAAGCCGGTCAGCACTACCGCTTCGCTGGTGGTGAATCAGGCTGTGCCGGTGATCTCCTGGGCTACGCCGGCCCCGATTACCCAGGGCACTGCCCTGAGCGGCACTCAACTGGATGCTACGGAGACCGCGAATGGTTCGGCGATCGCCGGGAGTTTTGTCTATACGCCCGCGTCGGGAGCTGTGCTGGGCTTGGGGAGCCAGACCTTGTCGGTGACTTTTACGCCGTTTGACACCATGGACTATAAGCCGGCTAGTGCGACCGTGATGATTACCGTCAACGCGGCCGTATCCGTCAGCTCGCAGGCGAGCTTTGTTGGATTCGACACGGCCACGCAGGGCACCTGGAAGGGGAAATACGGCACCGATGGCGATTCGATAGCTAACGATTCGCAGAGCCTTCCCGGCTACGCGGCACTTTCAATGCTGAGCCAGTCGAACTACACATGGCTACCGAGCTCCACCGATCCGCGCGCGCTGCAGATGGGCAGCGGGACCGGAAGAATCGCGGCCACGTGGTTCAGCGCCTCGTCGTTTACGTTCGATGTGAATCTCACGGATGGGGGCACGCACCAGATTGCGTTGTATGCTCTCGACTGGGATACATATCTCGGAGGGCGTGCGGAAACGGCCGCCGTGCAGGACGCGAGCAGCGGCACGGTGCTGGACTCGCGGGCGATTTCCGCATTTACCAACGGGATTTATCTGGTGTGGAACGTTTCCGGGCACGTGAAGATCGTGGTCACCAACAGTAAGAGCGGAAACGCCGTGGTGAGCGGAATATTCTTCGGGGCGGCGCCGCAGACGGCTCCTTCGTTCACAAGCGCTCCGGCGGCGGCGTTCACGATCGGATCGCTGGGAACATTTAACGTCACGGCGGCGGGCAATCCAGCGCCCTCGATCACCGAGAGCGGAACGCCGCCCGGCTGGTTGAACTTTAACCCGACTACGGACGCGCTGAGCGGAACGCCGCCGAGCGGAACCAACGGGATGTACACGCTGATGTTCAGCGCGAGCAACGGCGTCGGAGCGAATGCTTCGCAGACGTTCACTTTGACGGTGAACTTGGCCCCGGCGGGCGCCACGGCAAGCTTCCAGGGAACCGACACAGCGACGCAGGGGAACTGGCAGGGCAAGTATGGCGGAACTGGGTATTCGCTGGCGAACGGGCCGCAGAGCCTTCCGAGCTTCGATCCTACTTTTTCGGTCGCGGGCGGATCGAACTACACTTGGGCGTCGGGCACGGCCGATGTGCGGGCGCTGCAAGACGGGTCGGGAAGGCTCGCGGCGACCTGGTTTAGCGCGACCAACTTTAGCTTCGACATAAACCTCACGGATGCCAACACGCACCAGGTGGCTCTGTACGCGCTGGATTGGGATAACTACCTCGGCGGCCGGGCCGAGATGGTGCAGGTGATGGACGCGAACAGCGGAGCCACGCTGGACACCGAATCGATCTCCGCATTTACCAACGGAATTTACCTCGCATGGAATGTCTCGGGGCACATCAAGATCGTGGTTACGGTGAGCAGGGGAAACGCCGTGATCAGCGGCGTCTTCTTCAAATAATTCAGCTGAAACTTGGCGGGAACCGGCGCTTTTAGGCAGCCATCTTGAGTGCGCGGATGGTGTTAGTGTGTCGGGTAGCGAGTACACCGGCTGTTTGTTTTGTTTTGCTTACGCTTGGTTTTACCTGGTACCCCTGCTGTCCAAGTTGGGCTCACTAAGAAAATCGCCTCTCAACGCAAATCGTCGCAGAGTTCCACCGCCGCCTCAAAAGCCAATTTGGACAAGAGCGAATGTTGCTGCATTACGCAAACGTCAATGGGTTGTCCTTGCTTTGTTGGTTGGGAGGCCTTAGTAAGGTTTCGTGGCACAGAGATGATTTTAGTTCCGCGATGAAGGGCCGGCACCGCGCCTTTTCCCCTCCGTGGGTGTCCGGTTATGAATGGGCAAGATCTAGAAACCTGCGAGACACATGGAGCGAAAAGTCTGTGATGAGCGATCCATTTCGGCTGATTCGCGGGGGCTGGCTCTGCATCTTGTTGATGATGGGGGCAGCCAACCTCAACGCTCAATCCGGAGGGCAGGTTCTCTATAATGGCATCGCCCTCCCCCAGCAATGGCCGCCGGTGGGAGGGCCGAGCCAGAATTACAATGTTCCTTCCTATATCACCAATCCTCCTGCCGTCATTCCCATAAATACCGGGCGCCAACTGTTCGTTGATGACTTCCTGATTCAATCGACCACGTTGACGCGGACGCAGCACCAACCGCTGATGTATCCCGGCAACCCTATCCTGACCCCGGGCTCTTCGGATACGACGGGGAACGCATTCCCTTATAGCGATGGCGTCTGGTTTGATCCCGCCACGGACCTGTTCAGGATGTGGTTCTACTGTGGAGCGGGAAACATGGTTTGTTATGCCTCCTCCACAGATGGCAAGAGCTGGATTAAGCCTGCCCTGGCAAACGCGGTAACTCCCAATACGGATCAAGTGCTGGAAATTTCCCCGGCGCGCGACTCCGGCACCGTGTGGATGGACCTGGCCGACCCGAATCCGGCGCGGAAATTCAAGGCATTCATCTTCAATGGGTACGGAATCGTCGTGTACTTTTCGCCGGACGGGATCAGCTGGACCCAGCAGAGCCAGTCCCAGTATCCCGTCGGTGTGATCGACGATCGAACCACACTGTTCTGGAATCCGTTCCGGAATGTATGGGTTGATAGTATAAAAAACTATCTCGCTCTCCCGGCTTCGGGGAGCCGTCCTGGCTACACCAGCCGCGTGCGCTATTACGCGGAAAGTCCGGATCTGACGACCTGGACGCCCGCAGATTTTACCGACAGCTTCTGGACCGGGCCGGACGTGAACGATCCGCCATACGTCACCGGAGGGCTGTACCCGCAGCTCTACAACCTGGACGCGGTCGCTTATGAAAGCGTGATCGTCGGGCTGTTCAGCTGGTATTACCCAGGACCGGCATACCCCTCCGATGATCCGAGCGGGTTGCCGGGGCCGGCGCTGGTGGAACTGGGTGCTGGGTTCAGCCGCGACGGATTTCAGTGGGTGCGTCCGACGCGGGGCAGTGGACCCAGCAACGCCTTCATTCCGGCGTCGAACCTGTCGGGAACCTGGAACATGGGCGATACGCAGTCGGCGGGCGGGGGGTTCCTCGTCGTGGGCGATGAGCTGTGGTTCTATTTCAGTGGACGCAACGGCCCGCACGGCGTTAGTACCGTCGGGGCGACCGGTCTGGCGACATTGAGGCGCGACGGCTTTTACTCGATGGATGCGGGTTCGACGCAGGCCGAGTTGACCACGCGTCCTGTGCAGTTCGCCGGCAACTACATGTTCGTCAATGTGAACGATCCCAGCGGTCAACTGCTGGTGGAAGTCACCGACACCAGTGGCAACGTGATCGCGCCTTACTCGAAGGCTAATTGCGTTCCGCTGAGCGTTAACAAAACGCTCCAGCAGGTTAACTGGAATGGCGCCACCGATCTTTCGAGTTTGGCGGGCCAGTCGGTGCGGTTCAATTTCTACCTCACGTCCGGAAGTCTGTACTCGTTCTGGGTGACTTCGAGCCTGTCCGGCGCGAGCAATGGATACGTTGCCGCGAATGGCCCCGGCTTTACCGGCCCGACGGATAATCAAGGCAGCGCTGCGTATCCCACCACCGTTGCCACGCCGGAGATCATTCCAGCCGGCGCGTTATTCAACAATTCCACCACCGTCACCCTTTACACCGGAACAGCGGGAGCTACCATCAACTACACGCTCGATGGTAGCCCCCCAACGGCGCTATCGCCGGTCTATACGGCGCCGTTTTCGTTGACGGCCAGCGCTACAGTCAAAGCCGTGGCCTCGGCTGCTCATATGACGACCAGTGCTGCCGCTTCGGCGACCTTCACCAGGAATAACACCCCTCCCACTATTTCGCTCACATCCCCCGCGAATGGCCAGAACTTGTTCGGAGCCATCACGCTATCGGCGAGTGCATCGGACGTGTTGGGAATTGCAAGCGTGCAGTTTCTCGTCGATGGAGTTTCCGTGGGAACCGTCGCCAGCGCGCCCTACACCCTGGCATTCGATACCGCAACGTTGGCCAATGCCACTCACCAGATCACTGCTGTCGCGGTTGACACGGCGGGCAACTCGGCAACTTCCAGCCCCGTGACAGTGACATTTAACAATGTGGTCAGCGGACCGACCAGCGGGTTGGTAGGTTACTGGAGCTTCGACTCTGCCTATACGATCGGCTCGACCGTGTTCGACCAGTCCGGCAACAGCGGCAACGCTACAGCCTACTCGACTACATCCGTGCCCGGCGAAGTAGGGCAGGCACTGCAGTTCAACGGTTCCTCCAGCTATGCGCAAGTTGTTACCGGTTCCCAGGCATACGATCTTCTGAGTAATTTGAGCCTGTCTCTATGGGTACAAACCACCAATGCGAGCCGCGACGAAGCGCTGGTCAGCAAATATTCGGCGGCAGGATCGGGGTATGGCTACCTGTTGCGAACCACCCCGGCCGGAACGGCGGAGCTTCTGGTTGGCGGCGCCAACGTGATATCCGGACCCGAAGTTGCTACGGATGTGACGAAAATCAATGATGGCAACTGGCATCACCTTGCAGTCGTAATTCAATTGGGAACCAGTGTGACCTTTTATGTGGATGGCGTGCTGAGTTCAACCGTGACCATGAATTCCGGGGCCGGCGCGGCCGCCACGTGGTTTCAGATGGGCTTGAACCCATGGTCTCCCTTCGGCACGTTCTTTACCGGCAGCATGGACGAGGTGCGGGTTTACAACCGCGCCTTGTCCGCCAGCGACGTGCTTGCTTTGGCCGGGCCGGTGGTCGTGTCGCCCCGAAGCGCGACGCTGGTCCAGGGCCAGACCCAGCAATTCACAGCAATCGTAAAGGGCGTAACAAACCAGTCTGTGAACTGGTCCATGAGCGGGACAACGGGAAGCGTTTCGTCCGCGGGGCTTTATACAGCTCCCGCCAGTGTTGCGAACAGCCAGACAATTAACGTAACGGCGACCAGTGTTGCAAACTCGTCTCTATCCGGCACGGCAACCGTTTCTCTGGTTTCCGGTGTAGCTGCTACTACGAGCTTCGTTGGATTCGATACGGTCACCCAAGGCAGTTGGCACGGAGTCTATGGAGGTGATGGGTATTCCGTGGCCGGCGACTCGCAGAGTATTCCCTCCTACGCTACGCTTGCCGTTCAAAACCAGTCGAACTATACCTGGGCTTCCAGCACGACCGACCCACGCGCTCTGCAAACCGGCAGCAACTCGGGAAGAATCGCAGCGACCTGGTACAGCTATACAGCCTTCAATTTCGATGTCAATCTCACGGACGGAAACACTCATCGCGTCGCGCTCTATGCCTTGGATTGGGATAACTATGGTGGAGGCAGGGCGGAGCAAATTCAGATTGTCGACGCGACCACCGGCAGCGTGCTCGATACCCGCAACATTTCGAGTTTCACGCAAGGGGTTTATCTTGTTTGGAACATTTCCGGCCACGTCAAAATCAACGTCATGTTGACGGGCGGCGGGAACGCGGTCGTCAGCGGAGTTTTCTTCGGCGGCAGTGGCGTCACTCAAAGCGCGCCCACGATTACGTGGGCGGCTCCTGCTGCCCTCACCTACGGGACCACGCTCGGCGGCACGCAGCTTGATGCGGCGGCCAGTTTCAACAACGCTGCGGTGCCGGGCAGTTTTGTCTACACGCCCGCAGCCGGCACGGTGCTGACGGCTGGAAACCACACGTTGTCGGCGACCTTCACTCCCACCGATACGATTCATTACACAACGGCCACAGCCACGGCTAGTATCATCGTCAATCAGGCTACGCCTACCATCGCCTGGGCGGCCCCTGCTACCGTAACATACGGCACGGCGCTCAGCAGCACACAACTCGATGCGTCGGCTAGTTTCAACAACGCAGCGGTGCCGGGCAACTTTGCTTATACGCCGGCATCCGGCACGATTCTCGGGGTGGGGAGCCAGACTCTTTCCGTCCTGTTCACGCCTACGGATACGACCGACTACAAGGCGGCGAGTTCTTCGGTCACGCTGCTAGTGACCAATCAAAACATACCGGCCATTAATTGGGCGGCTCCCGCGGCCGTCACCTACGGGACCGCTCTCGGTGTCACGCAACTCGATGCGACGGCCAGTTTCAACGGCTCGACGGTGCCAGGCAGCTCTGTCTACACGCCCGCGGTCGGCACATTGCTGACGGCTGGAAGCCACACGCTGTCGGTGACATTCACTCCCACCGATACCACTCTCTACGCGACGGTGACGGCTACGGTCGGCATAACCGTGAATCAAGCCGCGCCCACTATCACCTGGGCGACACCTTCGTCCATCTCCTATGGCACGGCACTCAGCAGCACCCAGCTGAATGCGTCGGCTAGTTTCAACAGCTCAACGGTCCCCGGCAATTTTGCCTATACGCCGCCGTCCGGCACGATTCTCTCGGGAGGAAACCAAACTCTGTCGGTCACTTTCACTCCTACAGATATGACGGACTACAAGGGGGCGACGGCCGCGGTCACGATTATAGTTACGACTTCGGGCACGCCGTCGAGCCAGGCTACCTTCGTTGGCGCTGATACGGTCACGCAAGGCAATTGGCACGGCGTCTATGGAGGAGACGGCTATTCAGTAGCCGGGGACTCACAGAGTATTCCGTCCTATGCGGCTTTCTCCATCCAAAATCAGTCGAACTATACATGGTCTTCCACCACGACCGATCCGCGGGCTCTGCAAACCGGCAGCAACCTGGGAAGAATCGCGGCAACCTGGTTTAACGGCGCAGCTTTCAACTTCAATATCAATCTGACTGACGGCAACACCCATCAGGTTGCGCTCTATGCTCTGGACTGGGATAACTATGGCGGAGGAAGAGCGGAGCAAATTCAGATAGTCGACGCGGCGAGCAGCACCGTGCTCGATACCCGCACGATTTCCAGCTTCACTCAGGGCATTTATCTGGTTTGGGACATTTCCGGCAACGTCAAAATCAACATCACACTCACGGGCGGTGGCAACGCGGTTATCAGCGGTGTATTTTGGGGAAGCACCGCCATTGGAGTCGGCGTGAATCCGCCGAGCGTCACCCTGGCGGGCGGGCAAGCGCAGCAGTTCACAGCCCAAGTGACAGGCACTTCGAATAAAACCGTGACGTGGTCCATCAGCCCGGCATCGGGAAGCATTTCGGCCACCGGCCAATACGCGGCTCCCGCGATAATCTCGAACGCCCAGACGGTGACCGTAACCGCCACGAGCGCCGCGAGCGGCACCGCTTTTGGCACAGCAACGGTCCAGTTGAGCACGGCCGCAGGCGCCACCGCGAGCTTCACGGGCTTCGACACGGCTACTCAAGGCAACTGGAAAGGAGTCTACGGAGCTGACGGATACTCCATCGCCAACAGTTCGCAGACTCTCCCCGCCTATGCTTCGGCGTTTGCGGCGCAGAATCAGTCGAACTATACCTGGGCTTCCGGCACCATCGATCCGCGGGCCCTGCAAACCGGCAGCGGCTCGGGAAGAATTGCGGCGACGTGGTTCAGCGGCACGACATTCAATTTTCTTCTCAATCTCACTGACGGAAACACGCATCGGGTCGCGGTATATGCCCTGGATTGGGACAACTACGGCCGATCGGAAACCATTCAGGTTCTCGACGCCGCGACGAACGCCGTCCTGGACAGCCGCAGCATTTCCGCCTTCACGCAGGGAGTCTATCTGGTTTGGAATATTTCCGGCAACGTCAAGATCAACGTAACGACAACCGGCGGCCTGAATTCGGTGGTCAGCGGAGTGTTTTTCAAATAACTATGGACCGAAAGCCAGGAGTACGTTTCCGGGGACGCTTGCTCCAACGACGTAACCTGAACCCACGAAAAGCATTCCACCGGCGACGACTGGGCCCGGGCCTGCCATGGAACCTCCTTTTGCCGCGACACCATTCACCGTCTTGAATTCGCGCACCGTGTCATATTCCCAAATGCGCTGGCCATTCTTGGTGGAGTAGGCACGCAGGATGCCGTCCCATCCCCCGGAGAATATGACCGCTGGAATACCGGTAACGGCTGCGGTCTGTCCTCTTACATGGGTGGAATTATGATCGTCGTCCTCAGTTGCAAACCACTTTTTGCTGCCCGTCGCGAGGTTTATGGCGGCGACTCCTCCATCTTTTAGACCAAAATAGGCGGCTTGGTCATCCGCGGCGCCGCCGAATGTGATTTCCCCGGGCGCCAGGGTGTCCGAAAGTTGAGTCTTCCAGACGACAGCGCCCATCCGGCTGGCGTCGTGCGCCCAAACAACCCCGCTTTTCTGACCGGCAATCAGAATCCTGCGTCCATCCGGCAGCACTTTCAAAATCGGGGAGGAGCCGAAGTCAAAGTCGGGACCCAATTTTGCCGGACAGTTCCCACTGGCGTATCCAGGACGGCAGGCATATAGCCAGACATCGTCTTTAGTATCTTGCACGGACCAGATGACTTTCCCGGTGTACATATCGAGGGCCATGACGGCATCGATGGTATTGGGCGCCGGTTCGGTATAGGAATCTCCGGTGCCGATATAAATGGCGTGAGCCTGGGCGTCGACCGTGGGGGAATCCCAGACTCCTCCGCCGGCGGGTGCCCAGCGCTGTGCCCCATTCGGAGTTTTGCCGGCGAGTTTGGGCTGATCGGGTATTACATAGGTCTTCCAGATTTGCTTGCCCGTGCCGGCGTCAACGGCGGCGACGCTGCCTCGAAAGGTGCAGCATGGATAGTTTACGCCAAGGCCGGCCACCCATTCTTCGGTCGAGGCAACCGGTACATATAAACGATCGCGATATAACGCCGGTGAGCCGGTGATTCGCGCGACGGGATTGTCCTCGATTTTTACCTTCCAGAGCAGCTTGCCGCTGCGAGCATCGAGTTTGTACAAGTTCGCTTTGATGTCACCGAAATAAACAGCAAATTTTGAAAGGTCTTTGCCCTTGACCGGAGCGATGCTGATCGCGTTGCGCACTCCAGCATCCGCTTCAAACGACCAATACACGCAGCCCGTTCTTGCATCGAGTGAATACACCATCCCGGTATCGACACCAATGAAGACGTGGCCGGCCCAGACGCTCGGCTGCCCGTACACCGCTTCGACATCGGGAAAGCCGAAGGCCCATTTAAGCTTCAGTTGCGGAACCTGATCCGGGCGCAGCTGCGCAACTCGTGCCGGTTGAAAGCGCGAATTCGCCGTGTCGCCGCCCCATCCGCTCCACGCCGGATCGAATTGGGCGGATCGCAGAGCAGGATTGCTTGTGCATCGATTCGCCCGGGGTGTGGCGCTCGCCCCTTTGGCCAGCCTCACCTTACGGCCACCCAGGTACTCCGCAATCGAAAGCTTTTCATTTTCAGGAATGTTTTGAATCGACGTGTGCGCGGGGAGCTTCGCGATAGCGCTATAAACCGCTTCTGGCGCCATTTTCAGAAGTTGCAGATCGTCGGGGATATTGTTCCGGCCGCTCGAATTCTCATGGCAGGTGGCGCAGTGCCGCTCGTACAGACGCAGGTTGGGCGCCAGTTGACCGAATGCAGGGGCGGTGAAGGAAAGCAGTATCAGAGCCACCGTCACCAAGGACGAAAGAAGGGCTCCCGTCACGCGAGGCATCTGCGCCGGGGTATCCAAGGCGCGGCTCAGGACTTATGAACGCAATAGAAACGCTCGCGCTCGTAGCTTTGCTGACTTTCCAGATTTGCGATGCGGAGAACGCCCGCCACCCTTGGGGTTGGGCATCGGTTCGCGACGCTGCGATGCACGGCATTCCCGCTCATGATGCAGCAGTCGCCCAGTTCGACATCGAGGATTTCTTCCCGGGCTTCTTCGCCGGCCTCCAGTTTCGACTGCATCTGTTTGAAGAAGCCGTTTTTCAGGAAGGTCTCCGTTTCGCGTATGCCAGCTTGATGAGAACCGGGTATAACGCTGATGGTTCCTGTCATTTGGGTTGTGCTGCGATTGACGGGAAACCAGAGCGTCAGGAAATTCTGGCACCAGGGATAATATGCCCCGTCCTGATGCCACGTGTAGTCGAATCGCTCGTCGGACGGCAGCTGTATGATGAGGTACATCGGCATCATATGTAAGTTGGCTTTTTCGAAACCAGTCGCGGAGCAGATGGCGTCAAAAATCCGCGACGAGCCGAGCAGTTGGCAGGCAGCGGCGCTGGAGCCCATCGCCTGGGCGGCCTTATAGACCAGACTGTGGTCTTGGCTCTCACGTTTCAGGATCAGTTCCTCGATCGTGGCGTTCTCGGCGCAGCCAGTCGGAGTGCCCTGTTCAAGCACGGCGCGGAGACAATCAGCGAGCAAGCTCAGATTCTCTGCGCTGAAAACCTTCTTCGCGAAAACATAGCCTTCGCGAGAATAGCAATCGCGCAGGGTTTCATGCTGGGTGACCAAGTTTTCCCCCAAGGCTGCGTTCTGCGATGATGCGATGGTGCCCCTCGCCGATAAGCGCTGCGCGTAACTCTTCTTCGGTAATGTGCCCCGACTGGCACTGCCGCTCCAGTTCGCGTGCGGCCGCTATCACACTGCGACACACGTTTGAACAGTGCAACTGAATAGCAGCTTTCTGAGGATTGGAGGGGCAAACCTCTGTCTCATAAAGCCGTCCCCGCTCCTCCATTTCCTCGATCAGAACGCCCGCGTTACTCTCATGATCCAATTGCGCCGAATTCCATCTCCGCCAGCCGCAAAAGCCTGCCGACTTCAGGAGTCGCTCCACCCGTTCCTTGGAGTACCTCTCCAATATGGGTGTGAATGTGTCGTCGAGAAGCACCCGGCGTTTGTTCGCCGCACAACCCATGTTATCGAGTGCCTTCTCTAGATATTGCTCGCCCAGCAGCGCCGCCAACGGCCGCAAGAGATCGTTTAACGGCCAAAACAATCCTCCGGCGCCGTAAAGCAACAGGTACGTGAATCCGCCTGGTTTGAGCACGCGGTAAATTTCCTGCAAGCCTTTTTCCACGCACGGCGTGTGGTGCAGCACCCCGCTGCAACAAACGAAGTCGAATTGTTCATCGGGGAATGGCAGCTCAAGCGCAGACGCATGCATGAAGCGAACGTTGCTTAGCGGGAAAGCCTCCCTTCTTTTTCTTGCATCGGCGAGGCCCGTCTCGCTGAGGTCGATACCCACAACGCTTCGCGCACCCATCCGAGCCATGGCAAAAGAATACCGGCCGCCGCCGCATCCCACATCAAGGCATACCTTATCTCTGAAGAAATCTGGATCCTCGCCGTTCGCAAGCCAG
>Ga0302324_100011174_pt1 | contig 18474 bp, 12 predicted proteins | sample Palsa_T0_1_FD_201949 | JGI IMG/M metagenome (GOLD analysis project Ga0302324, IMG submission 201949) | Peat permafrost microbial communities from Stordalen Mire near Abisko, Sweden - Palsa_T0_1 | ecosystem: Environmental > Terrestrial > Soil > Palsa > Peat permafrost | place: Sweden: Abisko... | reverse complement strand
GCCGGAAGCGATGCCGGAGTCGGCGGCTCGCGAGGTACGGCGCTTGCGCATGCATCCCGCAGGCGTGTTCGCAGACCGTCTGTATGCCGAAGAGCGGGTCCGTCTCGCCACCGTGGCCTGAGAGGTGAAGATCAGCCTGCGTAGGGCGGTGTGGTCGGCCGCGGCGACGGTCCTCATCGCTCTCGGCGCATACGCGCCCTCGGCACGCGCAGCGGCGGCCGCCCCCGCTGTCACCCTCTATACCGACCAGCTCGCCGATCCTGCCTTCATGGGGCTGGGGACTGAGCTCGATCCCTACGACACGCTTTCGCCGAGTCAGATCGATTGGCCACTGATCACTCAGCGGCTCGACTTCATGAGCCCGGGATTGCTGCGGGTGGTGGAGCCGGCGTCGAGCTACTTCGGCGGCTATGACTCTTCGGGCAACCCCGTCTATAAGTGGACCTCGCCGAGCGTCGAGGAGCTGCTCTCGATCCTCTCCTACGCGCAGAGCCACGGGATCACCGTCGTGCTCGGGGACTGGGGCGACCCCCTCATCGGAGGCGACGCGCGCATTCCCGCCGACTTCATCGGTGAGCTCCACACCGATTACGGCTTCACCGACATCCGCTACTACAACGTGATGAACGAGCCCAACGACGACGGGACGAGCTGTGAGTTCACGTGCTGGGAGGGGATCATGAAGGCGGTCTCCGCGGAGTTCACGCACCTCGGCTACAGCAGCTGGCTACAGCTCGTCGGCCCCGACAACGCCAACTCGTGGGACGACACGCAGGTCGCTCAGGCCCTCGACGAGACCTCCGGACTCGACACCGACAACCCCCTTGGCGGGGACTCGTGGGTGACCGATACGCTGCAGACGATCCCTGGCCTCATCGGGGCCTACGATTCCCACCGCTACGCGACCATCTGGGGGGTGGAGAACGGCGTCTACGGGGATCAGGTCCTGGCTCGGCGCGAGGAGATATCGAATCTCGACTCGCCCGCCAAGCCGTACTTCGCCGCCGAGGTTGGGCTCACCGCGCGCCAGGTGACGCCGTTCATCGCGCGGATCATGCCGGCGGCGCGATCGCTCGAGTCGCTCCTCGACCCGAGCGCCACCACCGCCAGCACCTTCGTCGACAGCCAGCCCAATATCACCTCCTACAGCTACGGCGTGTGGATGGGGGACATGATGATCCAGGCCATCGCCGCCGGGCTCTCGGGCGCGAGCGCCTGGGACCTCGACGACGCGATGCACACGGGCGGCGGCTACGGCGCCAAGAACCTCAAGCAATGGGGGTTCTTCAACACGCTCGGCGGCCAGGACGGCTATCCCGCCTCCGACCTCGCGCCGCGTCCGTGGTTCTACGCCTGGTCGGTGCTTTCCCGCGCCTTCCCGGCCGGGAGCCAGACCCTCGCGGTCCCGAGCACGGGCGTGTACGGGCTGAGGGTGGCGGCGGCGAAGGTCCCGAACGGCACCGGTGATGACCTGTCCATCGCCGTCGTCAACGACTCGGCCGCGGCGAACTCGATCACGCTGAGCGTGCCGTCGGTCACGGTGCCGCTGACCATGGCCCAGTACGACTACTTCCCCACCTCCCGGCCCGTCGACGCCAACGACCTACCGCTGCCGGCGCAGGGCGTTCAGCTCCAGCCTTCCGCCGGCCTCTCCGTGCAGCTCCCCGCCGACAGTCTCGTCGTGCTCACCTCACACGGGTTCGGCACACCGGCGGCGCTCGACGAGGGCACGAGGACACTCGTCGACAGCTTCCGGAATTGGCATCTCGCCTACGCCCATAGCAAGGCACTGAAGTTCGATCACCGCACCCCGTCCGAATACAATTACGCTCCTTCACGCGCCACCCCCACCGGGAAGCACGACCAGTTCATCGCCTACCGCGCGAGCCAGATCACGAGCTTCGAGCTCAAGGCGTACTACCCGAAGAGCCTGCGGATCCTGGCCTACGGATCCGAGGACGGGGTGACCTGGACGCCGATCGAGCTCGCTTCGACCGAGCCCGCGCCCGCCGTAGGCGGGCACGAGATGCTCGCCGAGCTGTTTCCGAGCCAGGCGCTCCCCGCCGGCACCAACCGTCTGAAGGTCGTGCTCGGACCCGCGACCGAGCTGGCCCAGGTGAGGATCATGGCCGGGCGCTCGGGACCGGCCTGCCTCGCCTCGGCCCTGGCCACCGGTGGGGACTCGATCGGGGGCGTGAGGCTCGAGGCGTCAGGCGGTCAGGTCCTCGGCCTGCTCGGCGTTCCCAGCGTGCGCGGCCGCCGGGCGTCGGGCTACTGCGTCACGGGCGGCGGCGACGTCGGGCTCGTGCTCACGCGACGCGACGCCGTGTCGCTCGTCGTCTCGACCGCCGCCGGCTACCGGGTACGCGGGGTCGGTCCCGGCACCCCGGTGGCCACCCTGGAGCGCCGGTACGCCCGCGGCGAACTGCTGTCCGTCGGCCGCGGGAGGCTGCTCGTCTCGAGTGGGGGAGTGGTCTTCGTCATCCACGCCAAAGCGGTCGAGGCCGTCGGCCTGGCGACGCCGGCCTTGCTCGCCGACGCTCGTTCGCTGCTCGGCGCCGTCAAGCTCGCGCTTGCGCCCTGAGTCTTCAGGCCCTAGAGCTCAGGTCGGCTCGCTGAAGTAAGCCGTCGTATTGCTCCAGGTGCACCCTGGCTCGCAGACGGCCTTTGTAACCGCCGTGCAACCATGGGCAAGCGATCCTGCCGGCAGGCGTCGCGCGAAGGGAAAGAGAGGAGCGACATTGCGTGTGCTCGTGATCGAGGATGACAGAGAGCTCGCGGAGGCAATCGGGGTGGGGTTGCGCCGCGCTCAGATGGCGGTCGATGTCGTGGGCGACGGTCGCTCGGGGCTTCGCCGCGCGCTCGTCAACGATTACGACGTGGTCCTGCTCGACCGCGATCTCCCCGGCCTCCACGGTGACGAGGTGTGCGCCGAGATGGTCGCGCAGGGAACGCGCAGCCGGGTGCTGATGCTCACCGCCGCGGCCACGATCGACGAGCGCGTCGACGGCCTCAGCCGCGGTGCCGACGACTACCTGGCGAAGCCGTTCGCCTTCGAGGAGCTGCTCGCGCGCGTGCACGCCCTGGCCCGCCGCTCCCAGCCTGCCCTCCCGCCCGTCCTCGTCCGCGGCGACCTGCGGCTCGACACCGCCGAGCGCCGGGTCTGGCGAGGCGACGAGTTGCTGGCGCTGGGGCCCAAGGAATTCGGCGTCCTCGAGTTGCTGCTCGCCGCCCAGGGCAGGGTGGTGTCGGCCGAGGAGCTGCTCGCGCGCGCGTGGGATGAGGCTGCCGACCCGTTCACGACGACCGTCAAGGTGACGATGAGCCGCTTGCGTCGCAAGCTCGGCGAGCCGCCCGTGATCGAGACCGTGCCTCAGGCTGGGTACCGGATTTGACCCTGCGCCCGCGTCTCAGGGCCAGACTCGGCGCGCTGCGCCCGGGCACCGTGCGCCTCAAGCTCACCGTGCTCTACGGGGCCCTGTTTCTCGTCTCGGGCGGGATCCTGCTCACCATCACCAACGTGGTGGTGCGCGGTACCACGTCCAGCGAGGTCCAGTTCAACGCATTGGGTCCGACGCAGATCGCCATCGCGGGGGCGCCGCCCGCCGGTGCGAATCCCGGACCCGGCTTCCTGACGGTGATCCGCGGCGCCCTGGGCAACCGCGCCGTCGGGGGCAACCGCGCCGTGATCGCAGCGGTCAAGGCGTCGCAGGCGAAACTCAATTACGTCCGGACCCAGGCCAACCAGGTCGCCACGAAGTTCCACCGCGTCCTCAGAATCGCCCAGCGCCAGCCCTCGCACGAGGTCCACCAGCTCCTGATCACCTCGCTGATCGCCCTTGCCGTGATGGCGCTGGTCTCGATCGGCCTCGGCTGGCTCGTGGCCGGGCGCGTGCTGCGCCCGTTACGGACGATCACCTCAGCCGCGCGGGACATCTCCGCCAGTAATCTGCACCAGCGTCTCGCACTAGAAGGTCCGGCCGACGAGCTCCACGAGCTCGGCAGCACCTTCGACGGGCTGCTCGGCCGTCTCGAGGCGTCCTTCGAGGCGCAGCGCCAGTTCGTGGCCAACGCCTCCCACGAGCTGCGCACGCCGCTCGCACGCCAGCGCACGGTCGCCGAGGTGGCGCTCAGCGACCCCGATGCCACGGTCGAGTCGCTCAGGGAGAGCCACCGGCGGGTGCTCGCCGCCGGCGAGCAGCAGGAGCGGCTGATCGAGGCCCTGCTCACCCTCGCGCGCAGCGAGCGCGGCCTCGCCCGGCGTGAGTCCTTTGACCTCGCCAACCTCACCGAGTCCGTCCTCGCCACCCGTCGTCCCGAGCTCGAGCAGCGCGGACTGGAGCTCGAGGTCACGCTCGATGCCGCCCCGGCCTTCGGCGAGCCTCGTCTCGTCGAGCGGCTGGTGGCCAACCTCATCGACAACGCGATCCGGCACAACGTACCGGACGGATCGGTGCAAGTAGCGACGCGCGCCAGTGCGGACAGAGCCACGGTGTCCGTCACCAACACGGGGCCCTACGTGCCGCCGGACGAAGTCGAGCGCCTGCTCCTGCCCTTCCAGCGCCTCGACGGCGACCGGGCGGCGGACCGTGAGGGCCTCGGTCTCGGCCTCTCGATCGCCGAGGCGATCGCTCGCGCCCACGGGGGGAGCCTGGTGGTCCGGTCCCAGCCCGAAGGCGGGCTCGCCGTGGAGGCGAGCTTCCCGGGCTAGGATCCTGATCCGGAATATCAGGGCGCCAGCGTGGCGCTCTCGGGCGTGCCGGCGTGGCCCCAGGCCAGCGTCGAGCCCGTAAGGGTGAGGCCGGTCAGCATCGATCCCATCCCCGGCGCGGTGATCGTGTCGAGCATATGCACCCCGGTGCCGTCGCTGGCCACGATGTCCTCGGTGGTGCACCAGGTCTGCGCCGAGCACGGGTTCCCGTCCACCAGTGCCGGGGTCCAGGCCGCCGGCCCTCCGGTGGGGTTCGAGGAGATGACCACGTTCCCGACCGCGTCCCCGGCCACGCACAGCGAGCTCGATGCACAGTCAATGCTGCGCAGCTGCTGGCCGCCGTCGATCTCGGTGCTCGTCCACGCGCCCGCCGCCGGGTCGGTGGACACGTCGAGCGTCCCCGCTTGGCCGACGGCCAGGCACAGCGAGATCGACGGGCAGCTCACCGCCTCCGGGATGCCGGGTATGACCACGGACGCCCAGGGCGCTCCGCTCGTCGGGTCGGTCGAGGTGAACGCTTCCCCCGGCGCCCCCTTGACGGCGACGCAGAGCGTGGTCGAGGGGCATGAGACGCTCGCCGGTTGCGGCGGGCTTCCCGACACCGTGGCGGTCTGCCAAGCGCCGGCGCCGGCGGTGGGCTCACTAGAGGAGATCGCGTCACCGGAGCTGTCGATCGTCACGCACAGGGAGGGGGACGGGCACGTGATCGAGCCCAGCCCCTTCGTCCCGTCGACGTTGGCGCGCGTCCAGGTGCCCGCGCCTCCCGCCGGGTCGGTCGAGGTGAAGACGTTCCCTGCGTCATCGTCGGCGATGCACAGCGACGCGGAGGGACACGAGATGCTTTCGAGGATGCCGCTGCCGGTGCCGGTGTCCACCATGGTCGGCGTCCAGGTGCCCGCTCCTCCGGCCGGGTCGGTCGAGGTGAAGATGAAGGTGCCGCCGACGCCGGCGCAGAACGACGGCGACGGGCAGGAGACGTCGGTGAGGAAAGGCGAGCTTGGGGTGATCGTCCAGTCCGGGCCGCCGCCGGACGGATCGATCGAGGTCAGGACCCGGCCGGCGCCGTCGACCGCGGCGCAGAACGAGGAGGATGGGCAAGAGATCTCAGCCAGGGGGGAGGTCAGTGAGCCGGGCGGGAGGGCGGAGGTGAGATCGGCGGCGGACACGCCGCCGCTTCCCACCACGAGCTGGCTGATCCCCGCGATGCAGACCGACGAGTCCTCGGAGCAGATCACCGTCTCACCGCCCCGGTCCGCAACGGCGGCGCCGGTCTGCAGATCGAACACGGCGACCGTGGCCTGCGACCCGCCGTAGTGCGGATCGGTGTAGTAGTTGTCAATCGCCGCGTAGCCTCCGCCAACGGCGGCCATCGGCACGTCGGTGTCGTCGTCCTCGCCGTTGCTGAAGCTCTCGAGCAGGCGCTCGCGCCCGTCGGCGCGCAGGCAGCCCATGTAGGCGTCGTTGCCGGGGTTCGAGTCACCGGTCACCACGGCGGTGGCCGAGCTCGCGATCACCGTCGAGCCCGGCGGCGCGGCGCAAGCGGCCACCGGCGTGCTCGGCAGCGGCTGCCAGTCGACAGCGTCGCCGCGGACACGGGCGACCCAGCGGGCGCGACCGCCTGAGGCCGCCACGATGCGGAGATCGTGACCGGCACCGATGAAGGCGATCGACCGGCCGTCCGGTGACCACGCGGGGGTGCTGCCGCGCACGAGGCGCCTCGCCGAGTGGCGACGAAGGCCAACCACGACGACCCAGCCCTTGCGCGCGATCGCGATCTGCGCGCCACTCGGCGACCACGAGGGTGAGCTGCCGGCACCAAGTCGCCGCAGGTGGTGGGGGATGCCGGCCCACACCTGCCCCGCGCGCACGAGCGCGAGCTGCCCGCCGGCGGACCACACCGCATCCGATGCCGTGCCCTCGAGGACCGTCGCCTTGCGGATGCCGTCGATCGCGTCCTCGAGCAGGGCGCCGCCGGACTCAAATGTCACCAGCTCCGGGTTGGCGGTAAACGCCGGGGTCCCGGCGCCACCCATCTGGCAGTTCAGGCACGACCCATCGGGGTAGATGAGGTGGACCGTCGATGCTTGGAAGGCGAGCGCGCGACCGTCGGGGGACCACCGTGGATTCCTGGGCGAGCCACAGCGCGAGCGATTGGTGCAGATCCGCCGTTGCGCCCCACCGTGCGCATTAACCAGCAGCAGGCCGGAACCGCTCAGCGGCTGCACGGCGAGAAGCCCGTCGCGGCCGGGAAATGCCGCCGACGCGGGTGACGCCACGATCGCTGCTAACACCAGCACACAGCAGGTAAGCCCCAAGTACCTCACACCCGCCTATAACGGGTCCGGCGTGGGTAAGTAGCGCAGTCTTCCCCGAGCTAGTGGAGCTCGGCGCTCTCGAGACTGCCGTCGTGGTCCCAGGTCAGTCTGTATCCCGACAGGCTGAGCGCGGTCAAGGACGGCGGCGCGATGGCCGGCTCGCTCGCCGAGTCGAGGAAATGGACCCCCGTGCTGTCGCTGGCGATGATCTGCTCGATGATGCACGAGGTCCCGGCCGAGCAGGGGTTTCCGTCGATGGCCGTCGCCGACCAGGCCGCCGAGCCTCCCGTGGGGTTGGCCGAAGCGACGACATCCCCGACCGCATCGCCGGCGACGCATAGGGTGCTCGACGCGCAGGAGATGCTGCTTAGGTCACGGGCGTTGTCGATCTGGTACGCCGTCCACGCACCCGATGCCGGATCGGTAGAGGCGTCGAGCGCGCCCTCGCCACCGACGGCCAGGCACAGCGACGTCGACGGGCAGTCGATCGCGTCCAGAGCAAGCCCAGTGTTGGTCACGCTCCAGGATCCCCCCACAGTCGGGTTGGTCGAGGTGAACAGGTCGTCGTTGGGGCCAAGTCCGACGCATAGATTCGACGACGGGCACGAGACACTCTGCGGACCCACGGTCCCGGACGCGGTGGCGTTGACCGCTTGCCAGGCGCTGGTACCGCCGGTGGGGTTGGTCGAGGTGACCACGTGGCCGTTGGTGTCGGCTGCGACGCAGAGCGAGACGGAAGGGCACGAGACCGCGGGCAGCTCACTGGTCCCGTCGACGTTCGCCGCGGTCCATTGCCCGGGCGCGCCCGCGGGGTCTGTCGAGGTGATGATGCTCCCGGAGTCATCGACCGCGACACAGAGCGAGGTCGATGCACATGAGATATCGGTCAGGGCGTTGTTGGCACCGTCGGCGGTGTACACCGGGTACCACTCGCCGGATCCCCCCGCCGGGTGGGTCGAAGCGTAGATGGAGGAGATTGCGCCCCCCAGCGCCTGGGTTACCTCGGTGACCCCCACGCACAACGATACGGATGGGCACGTCACTGCCACCAGACCGGGCATGTTCGTCTCCGCCCACGCCCCGCCGGTCGGATCCGTCGAGGTGAACAGGTGCCCAACTCCGTCGACGGCGACGCACAGCGACGCCGAGGGACAGGAGATGCCGGTCAGGGGATTTGACCCGGAGTAGGGTGGAATGGAGTAGTTGACATGCGCCGCCGACACGCCGCCGGGGCCCACGACGACCTGGTCGATGTCATCGCTCACGCAGCTTTGGCTGCAGTTGGCGACCTCGCCCCCCATGCCGGGGACGATGGCGCCGGTGCCGAGGTCGTACACCGCGACGGTGTCCGACAAGTTTCCGTAATGGAGGTCGTCGAAGCCGTTTGCGAGCGCGGCGTAACCGTCGCCGACACCCGCCGCCGACACGCCCTGGGCCGTTTCTCCGGGCGTACTGGAGAGCAACTCGAGAAAGCGCTCACGCCCGTCGCCCAGCAGGCAGCCCATGGCGGCGGTGCTCGCCGAGCTCGAGTCGCTCGTCACCACCGCGGTCGATGAGCTGGCGAGCACCTTCGAGCCCGGGGGCGCGACACAAGCGGCGGGCGGTGTCCTGGGCACCGGCTGCCAGTCGACCGAGACCCCGCGAACGTTCCCCACCCGACGCGCGAGACCGCCGGAGGCGGGCACGATGAGCAGGTGGTGACCGGCGCCGATGAAGGCGATCGACTTGCCGTCCGGCGACCACGCGGGAGCGCCGCCCCGCACGAGCCGTTTCACCGAGCGGTTACGAACGCCGACCACAAGCACCCACCCGTCGCGGGCGACCGCGAGCTGCGAGCCGCTCGGCGACCACGAGGGCGCGCTTCCGGTCGTGATCCGGCGCAGATGGTGTGGGCTGCCTGCCCACACACTGCCCCCGCGAGCGACCGCGAGCTCGCCCCGAGCCGACCACACCGCAGCGGAGAACGGGCCGCCGACGATCGTCGCCTTGCGGATCCCGTCGATCCCGTCCTCGAGCAGCTTGCCGCCCGAGTCGAAGGTCACCAGCGCCGGGTTGGCGGTGAACGCGGGAGTTCCGGCCGCGCCCATCGTGCAGTTCAGGCACGAACCGTCCGGGTAGATGAGATGGATCGTGGGCGCGGTGAACACGAGGGCGCGGCCGTCGGGAGACCACCGTGGTGTTCTCGGCGTTCCGCACCGCGAGCGATCGGTACAGATCCGGCGCTCCGCTCCGCCCTGCGCGTTAACCAGCAGCACGCCGCCACCGCTCACGGGCTGCACCGCGAGCAGCCCGTTGCGGCCGGGAAACGCCGCCGATGCGGGCGACGCCACGATGGCTGCCAGCACGAACACGCAGAAAGCACACCTCAGGCACCTCATGCCCCCCATAACGAGTTCCCCACGGGTTAAGTTGCGCAACACACCGACGCTCGCGCTCACGGATGCGTCAACCGCCAGCTGAACGAGGGCCCTGCGACGGCGCGGGCGGCGACGAGCCGCACCTGAGCACGCTGCTCGCCGGCCGACACGAACGCGGTGCCGATCGTCTGGCCGGCCTTGATCGGGACGGTGAGGGGGTATCGCGTACCGAATACGGTGTGGCTGGGCAGCTCGGGCCAGCCGAGGAACGACACCGAGCTCGCGGCCTTGACGGCGACCCGAGCTCCCCACGGCGTCATCACGTGCGCCAGCGTCGCTCCGCGGCGGACGGCCGTGAGCCTGGCCACCTCGCGGTGGGCGCCGGCGAGGAGCGTCGTGCTCGCGCGGAACACCACTCCGAGGATGCTGGGCTGCGCGCGCGTGGCGACCTGGTGAAGCACCGCTCCCACCACCGTGACCGAGCGTCCCGCCACCAGCTTGCGGGCGGCGAACACGAAGCACCCTCCCGCCTGTGAGGTGGATCCCGTCTTGATCCCGATGATCCCGTCTCTGCCGAGTAGCCCGTCGACGTTGTATTGGCGCCCGGCTACCGGCAGGGTCACCTGCGCCGTCGCCACGATCTGCCGGAAGATCGGTACTCCGAGCGCGAGCATCGCGAGACGCACCTGGTCCTCGGCATCGCTCACGGTACCGGCCGACGCTCCGCTGGCATCCGCGTAGTGGGTGTGCGCGAGGCCCAGCGCGCGGGCCAGCGCGTTCATCTTTCCCACGAACGCGCCCTGGCTGCCCGCATCCCAGCGGGCCAGCAGCGTGGCGAGGTTGTTGCCCGAGGGCAGTAACAGGCCCTCGAGCGCCTGGCGCTCGGTGAGGCGCTCACCGGCCCGCACGGCCACCACGGACTGGCCGGCGGCCCTGTCTGCCCGGTAGACGGCGACGTCAACGGGACGCACGGTGATCTGCGGCCCGCTCGCACCCCTCCGCAAGGGGTGCCTGCGGAGCACCAGGTAGGCCGTCATGACCTTGGCGACGCTGGCGATCGGGGTGGCTCGGCCCGACCCGTGGGCGCCGAGCAACCCCACCCCTTCCACCCCCACGGCGGCCTCGCCGTGGGCCGGCCACGCGAGGGCCCTCGGCTCGCCGGGGAACGCGTGTGCCCGAGCCGCGGGGACGAATGTCGCTCCCGGCGTCCCGCGCACGAGCGCGAATACGACATAGGCGGCAGCGACAAGTACCACCAGGGTGGCCAGCACGCCCCACCGCGCCCTCGGAACACGCCACCGCCGCGCCGGCCGCGATGGCCGGTACGCACCGGCCGCGGCGGGCATGAACGCCCGGCGCTTCCTGCGCCGGGTGGCGAGCTCCAACTCGATCCGCCCAGGGCCGCGAGCACCTAGATGCGACCGGCGAGAGGAACGGCTGCGGCGAAACATGCGCTAAAAGACCTCGATGCTCGCGAGACCCCGGCCTGCACCGATTGTTTAGCAGCCGCGCACAGCACCCGCAAGCGCGTACCGGCGAGCGGAATGGTCACGGCCGGTCGGTCAGGTACTGCGTGATCGCTTGCGTAAACGCCCTCGCGGCGAGTCGCTGGAATGAGGGGCGCACGAGCAACGCCGCGTCGGTGGCGTTGCGCATGTTCCCGCACTCGATGAGCACCTTGGGCACGGTCGTCAGGTTCAGCCCGGCGAGGTCGGAGCGGAAGACGATGCCGTTCGTTCCGTCGTAGGTGCTCTCCGGCATCCCGGTCAGCGCGCGGTAGCTGTCGAGGAGATCGTGGCCGAACCGCTCCGAGGCGCCGATCACGTGGTCGTTGGGGCCGTCGGCGACGGGCTCGAGGATCGCGAAGCCGCGGCCGTCGGCCGGACCGCCGTCGGCGTGGATGTCGACGGCGACGTTCGCGTGGGCACGGTTGATGATCTGCGAGCGCGTAGTCACGCAGGGCCCGACGCCGTCGTCGTTGTGACGGGTGAGGACGACCTTGGCGCCTTCGGCACGAAGGTCGGCCGCGAGGTAGGTCGCGACGTTCCAGTTGAAGCGCGCCTCGGTGTAACCGCCGTCGGTCTCGGTGCCCGTTGTGTCGCACGTCTCCTCGTTACGGCCGTTCCAGATCAGGTGGTTGATGTATCCGGGATCTGTGTAGTTGAGCCCGTTATGCCCCGGATCGATGCCCACCATCTTGCCGGCCAGCGGCGGCGCCCGCGCCGGCGCCGGCTTCCGGGCGCTGGGCGCCTGGGCGACGTGGGAGACCTCGACGCCGGCCTCGGGAACCGTTGCCGGCGCGACCATGTCCGTTCGCCTCCGCGCCGAGTGAACCGTCGGTCCGCCGCCACCGCAGCCCGTGACGATCCCCGCGCAAAGCAGCATCGACGCGCCCAGCCTTAGCGCCGTTACCCGACCTTTTCCGGGGTCAGAACCGGCGAGCGCCTCGTCATGCTGAATCCCCGGCGCTCCGAGATCGCGCGGGGGGTGACGTGCCGCAGGAGCCGGGAGCTGTTGGCGACGACGAAGGTGGAGGACAGGCCCATGGCGGCGGCGGCGATCAGAGGGTTGAGCAAGCCGCAGGCGGCAAGGGGGATGGCCGCCAGGTTGTAGAGGAAGGCCCATGCGAGATTGCCGCGAATCGTGTTCAGCGTCCGGCGCGCCAAGCTGATCGCCGTCGCCGCGACGCACAGGTCATCGCGCATGATGATGAGGTCGGCGGCGTTGAGCGCGACGTCGGTTCCCGAGCCCACGGCCAGGCCCAGGTCCGCACTCGCCAGCGCCGGCGCGTCGTTCACGCCGTCGCCCACCATGGCCACGCACCGTCCCTCTTCCTGCAGGCGGCGGATCACCGCGACCTTCTCAGCGGGGAGAGCCCCGGCCACCACCTCCTCGATTCCGATCACCGCCGCCACCGCCCGAGCGGTCGCCTCGTTGTCTCCGGTCAGGAGCACGCAACGGAGCCCGAGCGTCTGCAGTTGGCCGACCGCGGCCGCGGCCGATGGCCTGATCGAGTCGGCGACGGCCACCGCGGCGATGACGGCCTCGTCGCGGCGGACGACGACGACGGTTCGCCCGAGGCCCTCCCACTCGGCACGACGCTCCGAAAGGCTTCCCGGAACCGCGTCGGCCCGACCGATATAGATCTCGTGTCCGTCCACCGTGCCGCGGGCGCCGAGGCCGGGCAAGGCCACGAAAGCGTCTGCCTCGGGGAGGTCCCCGAGCCGGCGCTCGGCCTCGGCGGCGATGGCGCGCCCGACGGGGTGCTCGGACGCCCGCTCCACGGCTCCCGCCCAGCGCAGGACCTCGTCCTCCTCGACCCCGGAGACGACTTCGAGATCGGCGAGCCTCATCTGGCCCTCGGTGAGCGTGCCCGTCTTGTCGAGGAGGATGGTGTCGACGTGACGAGAGGCCTCGAGGGCTCGGTAGCCCTTGAAGAAGATCCCTTGGTTCGCTCCAGTCAGCGAGGCCACGAACAGCGCCGCCGGGGTGGCCAGGCCGAGGGCGCATGGGCAGGCGATGATGAGGACGGAGATGGCGGCATTGAAGGCCGCGGTCGCGGAGCTGCCGGTCACCAGCCAGGTGGCCAGCGTCCCCGCGGCGATCGCCAGCACGACGGGGACGAACACGGCGGAGAGGCGATCGGCGAGCCGCTGGACCGCCGCCTTCTCGCTCTGGGCGTGCTCGACGAGACGGAGCATCTGGCCGAGCTGCGTCTCGCGCCCGACCTTGTTCGCTCGTACGACCATCCGACCGGTGAGCGAGACCGTGCCCCCGAGGACCGAGTCGCCCGGGCCAACGTCCACCGGGCCCGATTCGCCGGTCATGACGCTCTGGTCGAGCGACGATTGCCCGGATACGACCTCCCCGTCGGTCGCCACCGTCTCTCCCGGGCGCACCACGAAGCGCTCGCCGACGGCGAGATCGGCGATCGGCCGCCGCTCCTCGCGGCCGCCGGCGTCGAGCACGGCTACGTCCCGGGCCCCGACCGCCGCCAGCCCCCGCAGCGCGTTCCCGCTCCGTTGCCTCGACCACGTCTCGAAGTACCGGCCGGCGAGCAGAAACAGGAGCACCCCGGCGGGGACGTCGAGGTAGATCCCACCCCCAGCAGGGTGGGCACGCCCGGTGTCGAGGACGAACATCGAGTAGAGCGACCATCCCGTGGCGGCCAGGAGCCCCAGCGAGACCAGGGTGTCCATCGTCGTCGTGCGGTGGCGAGCGTTGCGGATCGCCGACTGGTAGAAGGGCCAAGCGGCCCAGGTGACCACGGGCGCGGCGAGCACGACCAATAACCACTGCCATCCCGCGAAGCGCTGTGCGGGGTCGCTGGCGAAGCCGATCGATAGCTCGCACAGCGCCATGAACGTTGCTGCGCTGAGGAGCAGCCGCCTGCTGATGGAGCGCAGACGCCGGTCGTAGTCGGTCGCGTCGGTCGCCGCGGGGTGGAGGTCCTCCCCGATGAGCTCGGCGGTGTATCCGGCGGAGGTGACCTCGTCGATCAGCCGCTCGACCGGGACGTCGACCGGGACCACGGCCGTCGCGCGCTCGGTCGCGTAGTTGACTCGCGCCACGACGCCCTCGAGGTCGTTCAGGGCTCGCTCGACGCGAGCGGCGCAGGCACCGCAGGTCATCCCACCGACGGCGAGCGACAGCTCAACCCCCTCGGCGGGGGAGGTGCGCTGCTCGGTTCGCATCTTTACGGAATTACGCACGGACGAAAAGAAGGGATCACAGAGTTCAATTGCCCCCAGAGCAGGGACGGTGAAACAAGAGCCGCCGCAAGCCTAGCGGTCCCGCGGCAGTCTCATGTCCGGCCGCGTATCCTCTGGCCCATGGACTTGGGTTGATCCGACGCCTTCGTCGCGGCGTACGAATCCACAGTGCCAGGGAGTGTCTATGAGCAGCAACGAAGCTACAGCCGCGCCCCCCACCCGGGGGCACCCTCTGACCCTCGATCGCGTGCGGGCGTACTTCTTCTCCGACGCGCGGCGCACGGTTCAGACGCTCCTCGGACTGATCTGGCTGCTCGACGGCGGGCTGCAGTTCCAGTCCTGGATGTACGGAAAGGGCTTCATCCAGATGCTCACGGGGATGGCGCCCGCTCAGCCGCACTGGCTTGCGAGCTCCCTGCTCTGGGGCGCCGGCACCATGCAGCACCATCAGGTGCTCTACAACACGCTGTGCGCGCTGCTTCAGGTCGGGATCGGCCTCGGGATCCTCTACCGGGAGACGGTCAAGCAGGCGCTGATCGTGTCGTTCGTCTGGGTCCTGTTCGTGTGGTGGTTCGGCGAGGCCTTCGGGATGCTGTTCATGAACATGGCCAATCCGCTTACGGGTGCGCCCGGCGGGGTCATCCTGTACGCGTTCGTCGGCATGCTCGTGTGGCCGAACGAGCGACCGGGTGGCCTGATCGGGGTGAACGGAGCGCGTGTGCTGTGGGCGCAGCTTTGGTTCCTGATGGGCGTGCTGTGGCTGCTGGCGGTGAACTCGAGCGCGAACGCCACCTATGGCCTGATCAAGGCGGCGCCCGCCGGGATGGGCTGGCTCGCGAGCCTGCAGCACGGCTTCATGAACATAAGCAAGGGCCACGGCCTGATCATCTCGGTGGTCATGGCGGCGCTCTCGATCGTGATCGGGCTCGCGGTCGCCTTCAGCTGGAGGCCGAGGACGTTCCTGGGGATCGCCATCGCCGTGAACCTCGTCTACTGGGTCGTGGGCCAGGGCCTCGGTGGCATCTTTACCGGCACCGCCACCGATCCGAACGCCGGACCGCTGTTCGTACTGCTCTCCGTAGCGCTCTACTCACTCGTGCCCTATCCGGCCCGCGCTCCCCGGCGCGAGGCCCAGCCCGTGCCCACTTCGACCGCTACCGCGGCCGGCTAGAACGGCTCGCTCGACCCTCACTTCTGCGAGGGTTCGGCTGCCCAACTAGCCGGGCTTGGTAATTTCTTGCCGATGGGAGGAAGCATGCACATGAGCATGGGCGGCGGTCACGGCTCGGCGACTAGTCACAATTCGATCAGTGCCGGGGGCATGTCGATGAGCTCCGGGGGTCACGGCGCTACCAATATCCTCCCCACCTGGCTCGCGGTGATCTGGACCCTCGTCTTCCTCGCCGTCTTCCTGATCCATCTCCGCCACCTGCTTGACACCCGGGGTCAGCGGCGGCTCTGGCACTCCGGGCACGTGCTCATGGCGATCGGGATGGCGTTCATGTTCGCGCCCGCCTCGATCGACCACCTCGACATCCCCGCCAGCCTATGGCAGATCACCTTTGCCGGCGCCGCGCTCGTGGTCGTCGCCTGGATGGTGACCGAGGCCTTGGAGCGCCACGCCATCAATGTGCTCTGGGTGGTGATGGCCACCGACCTCGCGGCGATGGTCTACATGTGGTCCCCGAATGGGTACCGGGCTCCGGTCACCTGGCTGCTCGTGGCCTACTTCGCCGCCCAGACGCTGCTGTGGGCCAGCGATCGTATGCGCAGCATCGACCAGTACACACTGCCCGGCTCGTTCTCGGTCATGTCCGACGGCTCCGTCGGCGCCGCAGCCGCCGCACCCCTGATCTGCTACCGCGACCTGAGAGCGTCGATGTCCGCGATGACGCTCGGCATGGCGTACATGTTCGTCGCCATGCAGCTGCTGATGTAGGACGGACTCACCGACACCTGGGGTCGAGATCAAAGGTGGCGTCGGCCTCGGCGAGCGACAGCGGGCCTCCGGCCGGGATCAACTGGATGTGGTTGACCTCGGTGTTGTCGGGATTATCCGAGGGATCAAAGGGCCGGTAGAGCCCGAACTGCGCGAGCTCGGCCTCGCTGATCCGGGCGGCGCTGGACCGGAGCAGGCTGTTGACGCCGATGTCCTCGGCCTCGCCCAACGTGTGTGGGTCGGTCGCGTACCCGCCGACCGCGACGCTCTGGGCCGGGGTGCGGTAGCCGCTGATGCCGTAGATGGTCACTCCGAGCGCCTTGCCCAGGGCACCCAGCTGCGCGGTGAGCTCCGGAAGCTGGCCCTCGGTCTGGCTTGTGCCCGGATCGGCCACGAAGCCTGGTCCACCCGAGCTGGCCACCGGGGTCGACTCGGCGCTGCTCAGGGCACCGCCGCACAGGTTCATCAGCTTCAGCTCGCGCTTTACCTCGGCGAGCGGCTCGGCATGGGCGTGGACGTCGCCGAAGCTACTGGACGTCGTGTGGCTGGATTGAACGCCGGCGGTCGGCTCGATCACCTGCGGGTGGGCCTGCTGAGGGGACCCATTGAAGCCCGCCCCGTTGGTCGCGGCCTGCGAGCCGCAGCCGGCAAGGGCGCCGAGGACCCCGGCGGCGGCGAGCGTCACGATCTGGGCGCGCGCGCTCATCTTTCCAGCACCACCGCCAGGCCCTGGCCGACGCCGATGCAGATTGCCGCCAGGCCGTGACCGCCGCCGCGTGCTCGCAGCTCGTGCGCGACGCGGCCGAGGATGCGCGCGCCGGAGGCGCCGAGCGGGTGGCCGATCGCGATCGCGCCGCCGCGAACGTTGACCTTCTCGGGGTCGAGCTCGGGCCAACCGGCGAGGCACGCGAGCGACTGGGAGGCGAAGGCCTCGTTGAGCTCGACGACATCGATATCGCCCCAGCCCAGCCCGGCGCGCGCGAGGGCCTTGTTCGCGGCCTCGATAGGGGCGATGCCGAACACGTCGGGGTCGACGCCGTGGGCGGCCCGGGAGACGACGCGGGCGAGCGGGTCGCGCCCGAGTCCGGTCCCTGCTGCCTCGTCGCCCAGGAGGACCATGGCGGCACCGTCGTTGAGCGGCGAGGAGTTCCCCGCCGTCACCGTCCCGCCCTCCACGAACGCCGCCTTCAAGCCTGCGAGCTTCTCCAGGGACGTGTCGGCCCGGATGCTCTCGTCGCGCTTCAGCTCGACGCCGGGAACGGAGACGACCTCCTCGAGCGCCCCGTCGTCGAACGCCCGCGCGGCGAGCTCGTGGCTGCGGAGCGCGAAGGCATCCTGAGCCTCGCGGGAGACGTCGTACATGCCGGCGAGCTTCTCGGCGCTCTCGCCGAGCGAGATGGTCCACTGCTCGGGCATCTCGGGGTTGACCATCCGCCACCCCAGCGTCGTCGAGTAAAGAGTCTCCGACCCGGCAGGGAAGCCCTGGCCGGGCTTGGGGAGGACCCATGGTGCGCGGCTCATCGACTCGACGCCGCCGGCGAGGATCACCGCCGCGTCGCCGCCTTCGATCGCGCGCGCGGCCTGGATCGACGCCTCGAGGCTCGATCCGCACAGACGGTTGATCGTCGCGCCGGGGACCGTGGTCGGCAGGCCGGCGAGCAGAACCGCCATTCGCCCCACGTTGCGGTTGTCCTCGCCGGCGCCGTTGGCGTTCCCGATCAGCACGTCGTCGATCTGCGCGGGGTCGAGGCTCGGCGAGCGCTCGAGCAGCGCCCGCAACGTGTGCGCGGCGAGATCGTCGGGCCGGATTCCCGATAGCGCGCCGCCATACCGTCCGAAGGGCGTGCGCACTGCGTCATACACGTACGCCGCGCTCATCTGCCCCCAAGCTCTATCAGATCGCCGCGTCCGCGACGGCGCTCGCGCGTGGGTCGGATACGCGCCTAATTCTGCACAGGTAGTCCGCAGTTCACGACATTCTCGTGCCCGAGATCGGGCCGTCCCCCGTGTACACAGTTAGGTACACGGCGTACAGCGGACGTCTTGGACCGAGACTGAGGCGATTCACACGACAGAGACAGGCAACGACAGCGTCTACGACCGGATCCGGACGGCGATCCTCGACGGCCAGCTCGCCCCGGGGGCGGTGATGTCCCAGGTCGTCCTCGCTGACGAGCTCGGGGTCAGCCGCACGCCGCGACGCGAAGCGCTGCGGATGCTCCAGAGTGAGGGACTCGTCGAGGCCGAGCCCAATCGCCGCGTCCGCGTCGCTCCGCTCACGGCTGCGGACCTCGAGCAGCTGTGCGTGATGCGGATCGCCCTCGAGTCGACGGCGGTGCGTGGAGCGGCGGTCCTCGCCGGCCATCTGGCGAGCACGGCGTTCGAGGTCATCCATTCGATCGACCCCCACCTCCGATCCCGTCAAGCTCGAGACCGCGCT
>Ga0302324_100011173_pt1 | contig 18475 bp, 14 predicted proteins | sample Palsa_T0_1_FD_201949 | JGI IMG/M metagenome (GOLD analysis project Ga0302324, IMG submission 201949) | Peat permafrost microbial communities from Stordalen Mire near Abisko, Sweden - Palsa_T0_1 | ecosystem: Environmental > Terrestrial > Soil > Palsa > Peat permafrost | place: Sweden: Abisko... | reverse complement strand
ACTCTTCGCCAGCCGGGGATCGTCGGGATTCGGCCGAGCTTCCGCAGCTACGTTTGCGGCCTTGGCGATTTGGCCCCGGGTTGAGGTGAGAAGCCGGGCGGCGAGGAAACCGACTGCGAGCAAAATAAACGCGACGTACAGAAGCGAGAGCGGTAATCGAAAACGGCGGAAATTCATCAGGCTCTTCTCCGAAGCGCACACGATCGACGGCCTTTGCGCTGCACGCATGGTAGAAGCCGCGCTGGCACAAGTCAACGCCGAGTCGTGCGTGCCAACCTCGTTGACAGCCTCGGTTAAGGCCGTATAATCAGGTGTTTAGCGCGGCGATGATCTGTTCACAAATTGCCTGCCTCGATTGGGTTCGGAGAGTTCAAACGCAGTGACCGGGCTGTACAACTCGGCAGTCGTGTCGGCATTGAAGATTGCCGCGTTCGCGACAGCGGACAACCCGTTCTCCAATTATTGGCGGCGTAATACCGATGCCAGCCTGAATCCGTTTCGAGGGCTGTACGCGACCAATACTTTCGATATCGCCATCATGATTCCGTATTTCCTGGTGATGACCGTGCTCGCGGTATACGGAATTCACCGCTACGCGCTGGTTTACAATTACTATAAAAATCGCAAGCACGTCGCCGGACCGCCCCCAGAAATCTCCATATGGCCACGCGTTACTGTCCAACTTCCCATTTACAACGAAAAATATGTGATCGAAAGGCTGGTGGAAGCGATCGCCGCGTTCGATTACCCGCGTGAACTGCTCGATATCCAGGTGCTCGACGATTCCACCGACGAAACGCAGGAAGTCGCGGCGAACTGCGTCGCCCGCTACCGGCAATTGGGCGTGCCGGTCAGTTACATTCACCGCGACAACCGCGAAGGATTCAAAGCCGGCGCGCTCCAGGAAGGATTGAAAACCGCGCAGGGCGAATTCGTGGCGATCTTCGATGCCGATTTTATTCCGCCCCCCGACTTTCTGCGGCGGACCGTGCCGTATTTTGTGGACCAGAAACTCGCCATGGTGCAGACCCGCTGGAGCTACGTCAACCGGCACTATTCGGCGCTGACGGAAGTGGAAGCGATCCTGCTCGACGGCCACTTCGTAATCGAACATTCGTCGCGATTTCGCAGCGGCTTGTTTTTTAATTTTAACGGCACGGCCGGAATCTGGCGGCGCGTCGCGATTGAAGACGCGGGCGGCTGGCAGCACGATACGCTGACCGAAGACACTGATCTTTCGTATCGCGCGCAGCTTCGCGGATGGCATTTCACCTACCTTCCGGAAATTGATTGCCCGTCGGAATTGCCCGTGGAAATGAACGCCTTCAAATCCCAGCAAGCCCGCTGGGCCAAGGGCTTGATGCAGACGGCCAAGAAAATTCTGCCTCGCGTGCTGCGTTCCGATGTGCCGGCGGCGGTGAAAGCCGAAGCAGTGTTTCATCTCACCGCGAACATCAGCTACCCGCTGATGGTTTTTATGTCCATCATTCTGCTTCCCGCTATGATCGTGCGGTTCTATCAGGGCTGGCTTCAGGTGCTGATCATCGACCTGCCTTTGTTCCTTGCTTCCACCTGCTCGATCTCGTCGTTCTATCTTGCGGCCGAACGCGCACTCTATCCCAAGACATGGAAGCGCACGTTTCTCTACTTGCCGTTCGTTATGGCTTTGGGGATTGGACTTTCGGTGCGCAACGCCATGGCCGTAATGGAAGCGATCTTCGGCGTGAAATCGGAGTTCGTGCGCACCCCGAAATACCGCGTGGAAGCCGGAGCGCAAGGCAGCGGTGGGTGGGCGAAGAAAAAATATCACAAAAGCGCAGGCTGGATGCCGTTCGCCGAAGTTGGACTGGGGCTGTATTTCGCCGCCGCGGTTTTCTACGCGCTGCAAAATGAAAACTACGCCACGGTTCCTTTCCTGCTTCTTTTCGTTTGGGGCTATCTCTACACCGGGCTGATGTCGCTGGCGCAAACCTATCTGGAGCGCTTGCGATTTGGCGTCGAGTCCGGCGAAGTTCGCCCCGCGTCCACCGGCGCGCCGGGATTCTAGTTGGGCGTCCGTTGCGTGGTCGGCAGCTGTAGTTCCAAATCAAAGGAGTTCACCGTGAGGCTTCGTACTCTGTCCGTCCGAGCAGTGGCAACCATCCTGGCGGTTTCGCTCTTGTCGCTTTTCGCGGAGGCGCGGTTCCCCCAACCCCCCGCGGAATACCAGGCGCGGCGCGTGAAACTGCAGGCCCAGATCGACGCGCCGGTCGTTGTTTTCGGATACACCAGCCGCGAAGACTCTTCGGAATTTGCGGTCTTCTTCCAGGAACCGAATTTCTATTACCTGACCGGCGATTCCGAACCCGATGCCGCCGTGTTGCTGTTGCCCGCCGCGGCGGGAACCCAGGGCCCGCACGAAATCCTGTATCTCCCTCCGCGAGATCTGAAACTGGAACGATGGGACGGCCCTAAGATGGGCCCGGACGATCCCGGAATCGCGCAAAAGACCGGATTTGAATCCGTCTCCCCTTACGCCCAACTGAAAACCGACCTGGTCGCGCTGGCAAAAACCTACAAAACCGTTTACACCATCCTGCCCCCAAAGGTGGAGGACGGATATCCGCATTTCACCGATGCACTGGCTTTCGTGCACGCGGCGATGCCGGACGCGACGGTGAAAGACATCGCGCCCGCCCTGGGCGCGATGCGCCAGATCAAGTCCCCGGGCGAACTCGCGTTGATGCAGAAGGCCATCGACGCTTCCGTGAATGCGCAGCTCGCGGCGATGCGCACCATGCGGCCCGGCCTGTATGAATATCAGATCGCCGCGAAGATGAAGGAAGTGCACGAATGGGCGGGATGCGAGCGCGAGGCCTACGCGCCGATCGTCGGCACGGGCCTCAACTCAACGGTGCTGCACTACAGCGCGCTGACCGAACAAATTATGGACGGCGATGTGGTGGTGATGGACGTGGGCGGCGAATACGGCGGCTACGCCGCCGATATTACGCGCACCGTTCCGGCCAACGGAAAATTTACGGCGCGCCAACGCGAGATTTACGAGATCGTTCTGGGAGCGCAAAATGCGGCAATAGCGGCCGTGAAACCCGGCGCGAAACTCTACAGCGGCGACGGCAGCTTGATGAAAATCAGCAAGGACTACATCAACACCCACGGCAAAGACGGCGCCGGCAAGCCGCTCGGCGATTATTACATCCACGGAGTCAGCCACCACCTCGGCCTCGACGTCCACGATGCGGGAGACCGCGACCGGCCCCTCGAACCCGGAATGGTGGTCACGGTCGAGCCGGGGATTTACATTCCGGCGGAACAGCTCGGCGTGCGCATCGAAGATGACGTGCTGGTCACCGCCGACGGCTACAAAATTCTCTCCGGCAGCCTGCCGCGCACCGCGGACGAAATCGAAGCGGTGATGGCCTCGAGCAAAACAACTCCTGAAAAATCAAACGGCGGCCAGTAGGCCGCCGTTTTTCCTGCTTTCCGTCTTCCAAATCTAGAACCTTGCTTTGTCTCCGGACGCAGCCGCGTTTTGAAACGCCGGCTGCTCACCAAATGTCGGCCGGTTATTACACCTGCGCTTGCAGGATTTCACCTGGCAAGCGGTCGATGCGTGATTTTGTGTTGGACTGAAAACGCTCCATCGCGCTTTTCATCGGGGGCGGCTGCTTTTCGCCCGGGTCGCCTTCGGCGCGCATGCGTTCCATGCGGATGCCGAGCGTGCGCTCCAGGACCAGCATTTCCGACCGCTGTTCTCTCCCGAAAAGCGTCGACGCAAGTCCCGATTCGCCGGCGCGCCCTGTGCGGCCCACGCGGTGAATGAAATTCTCCGCGATGTCCGGCAGGTCGTAGTTAATCACGTGCGCGATGTCCTGCACGTGAATGCCCCGCGACGCGAGGTCGGTCGCCACCAGAACGCGGTAGCGCCCCTGCTGGAAACCCGTCAATGCCGCGGTGCGCTGCGATTGCGTCCGCCCGCCGTGAATCATGGCGGCCGAAAAACCGTCGCGAGCCAGGGTGATGGCCAGGCGCTCGCATCCGCGCTTGGTACGCGCAAAGATTAAGACCCGGCCGGTTTCCTTGTGCAGCAAACGATGCAGCAGCGGCAATTTCTTGTCGGTGGCCACTTCGAAAGCCTGCACCCGCACATTTTCGGAAGGCTTCAGGATCGATCCGAATGCGAGACGCACCGGATTCTTCATGTAGTCCTTCACCAGATGCGCGACGGATGCTTCCATCGTGGCGGAAAAGCACATCGTCTGCCGGTCTTTTGGCAGCACGGATGCGATTCGCCGAATCGCCGGAAGAAATCCCATGTCGAGCATGCGGTCCGCTTCATCGAGAATCAGCACGCGAAGATCGCGGAAGTGCACCAGCTTGCGCGAAAGAAAATCTTCGAGCCGGCCCGGTGTCGCCACCACAATCCTAGCGCCCTTGCGCAAAGCGGAAAGTTGCAAACCTTCGGACAACCCTCCGACGACGAGAGCCGCGGGGCCCAGCGTCTTACCGCGCAACGCGTTGTACTGCGCGACCACCTGCATCGCCAGCTCACGCGTGGGAACCAGCGCGAGCGCCGTGATCCCTGGAGTCTTTTCCTGCAACATGCGCTCGATCACCGGAATCAAGAACGCTAGCGTCTTGCCGGTTCCGGTCTGCGCGGTCGCGAGCACGTCCTTTCCCGCAAGCGCTTGCGGTATCGCCGCAGCCTGCACGGGCGTAGGAATCGAAAACTTGGCGAAAGCGAGCCGCTCTTTTGTGTAAGCGGAAATCGCCATCTCTGAAAATAGTGATTCTGTATTGCTTTCCATCTGGTATTGCCTCTTTTGGCGGAGCCGTTGCGATACACACCTGCACATCAAGGTGTAAGCTAAATTCGCAAACTGGTCTGGCCAGTTGTTTTAAATTACGCTGAATGACGTACGGAGAGAACTGAAGGGCGGGTAATCTCAGATCAACGACTCACCAGAGGCCGCACTACACAACCGCGGTATTAAGCGCAAATGAAGTCTACCACAATCCGCGAGCGTCTGCCTACTGATTTCGGGTTCTGTTAACTCTTTCGCGCCGTTGAGCTTCCAGGCCCTCGCCGGCCGCGCGGCGCTCCCGGCAAAACGAAACGGCCACAATTCACATCGCATACGAATACCTCTGTATGTCGCCTCACTCGAAGAAGCATGTAGAATATTGCCGGATACGCAACGCGCCTCGCTGCGTTTTCGTCCAATTTCTTGCGTACTCGATCGGGAGGCTTCTGTGAATATCGCCAGGAATCAGAGTCGATTCGGTGGCAATCCTGCCCTTTACATTGCCTTGCTCTCGGTGGCAGGCTTCGCTTGCGCGATGCCTGCGCCGTTACACGCCCAAGCTGGCGGCTTTCACGATGCTCCACCTGCCGCCAGCCGCGTGAAGAATCCATTCGCCGGCAAACCGGATGCGGCTCAGGCTGGCGCAAATCTCTACGCGAAAAAATGTTCTTTGTGCCATGGAGATAAGGGCCAGGGAGTGGCGAATATTCCCGCTTTATCGAAGAATCCTACGCAATCGGCAACCGATGGCGCGATTTTCTGGTTCATTACCAAGGGCGCACCCGGAAATGGCATGCCCGCGTGGTCCGCTCTTTCCGCCGAGGAGCGCTGGCAGATCGTTACGTATCTAAAGTCCCTAGGCAGCGGAAAGGGCAAGGCGCCCTTGCCCAGCGCGAAAGCCACCCCTGACGCGCCTTCCGGGCCCGTTGCAGGTGGTCCAGCTCCGACGCCGCCCTTCACTGATTACCGATTCGAAAAGCCCGGAACCAGCCGCAAGATTACCGTGGCCGATCTTCCTCAACCCTTTGCTTCCAAGTCCGCCGCAAACAGTCCAAAGGTTGTCGCGCGTCCGAATGATGCCTGGCCAAAGGCTCCCGCTGGGTTCACCGTACAGCAGTTCGCGACCGGGCTCGATAATCCGCGTCTGATTATCACCGCGCCGAATGGAGACTTCGTCGTGGCCGAAGGCGATCCCGGCGACATCAAAATTTTTCGCGGAATCACTGCGGACGGCAAAGCCCAGCAGGTCGAAACTTTCGCCAGCGGACTCAAGCGGCCCTACGGTCTTGCTTTTTACCCGCCCGGGCCGAATCCGCAATGGCTGTATGTAGGCAGCGAGGTTTCCGTCGCGCGCTTTCCATATCAAAACGGAGACTTGAAAGCGCGTGGGCCAGCGGAAAAAATCGCCACGCTGCCCGGGCCAAAAGCTCACTGGACCCGCGACCTTGCTTTTTCTCCCGATGGCAAGAATATGTTCGTCGCGGTCGGTTCGGGCTCAAACGTAGACGATCCCGACACGAGCCCAGCCGAGAAAAATCGAGCGGACATTCTGGAATTCAATCCCGACGGCTCGGGCATGCGGATCTATGCGTACGGGATTCGCAACCCTGGCGGCGGCATCGCCATCAACCCCACCACGGGCGAGCTCTGGTGCTCGGTGAATGAGCGCGACGGCCTGGGCGACAATCTTGTTCCGGACTACATCACCCATGTGCAGGAAGGCGGATTTTACGGCTGGCCCTGGTGGTATACGGGCGGCAATCAGGACCCGCGGCTCGCGGGCAAGCACCCCGAACTGAAAGACAAAGTCATCACGCCGGACGTCCTGCTGCAACCGCACAGCGCTTCGCTCGAAATGACTTTTTACAATGGCAAACAGTTTCCCGCCGAATACCAGGGCGACATTTTCGCTTCCGAGCATGGCTCGTGGAATAGATCCTCTCGCGCGGGCTACGAAGTGATCCGCGTGCCACTGCACCAGACCGGACATGCCAGCGGGGACTACGAGGATTTTCTGACCGGGTTCGTCATCGACAACGGTAAGGTTTGGGGACGGCCGGTCGGCGTCACCATAGCGCCCGATGGCTCGCTCCTCGTCACCGACGACGCCTCGAACTCCATCTGGCGCGTCGCGTATACGGGCAAATAGGCGTCTTCAGAAATGACCCAGCCGCCGCGGATGCTCATGCCTGGCCCACCACGAAGCCGCATTGACCCGCTGGCGTTGCCGTCGCTATAATCATAGTTCCCCAAGTGCACAAAACGCGCGCGGAGAGCTGACTCGAGCGCTCGAGGGTGTCCGCAGGCCTTACGCGGGAAACTTCAAACAGAATTCAGGAGCAGGAAATGATCAAGGCGACACAATTGCGCCCCGGAATGATTATCAAGCACGAAGGCGATCTCTGCGTGATTTACAGCGTGGACCACCGCACACCCGGCAATAAGCGCGGCTCGATGCAGACCAAAATGCGCAATCTGCGCAACGGAAACATGATGGACTTCCGGTTCCGCGCCGAAGAAACCCTGGAAAAAGTCGTCGTCGACGAAATCTCGTTCGAATATTTGTACAGCGATGGCGATGGCCACCATTTCATGAACGTCGAGAACTACGAACAGCTCGCCCTGCAGGACGACATCGTCGGCGATACCAAGGATTATCTGATCTCCAATCTGCCCGTAAAAATCGAGTATTACGACGAGAAGCCCATCGGCGTACTGCTGCCCGACACGGTCGACCTGACCGTGGTCGAAACCGAGCAAAGCATCCAGAAAGCCACAGCCAGCGCGGTGATGAAGCCTGCGAAACTCGAAACGGGCCTGATCGTCAACGTCCCGCCGTTCGTGGGCAACGGCGACAAGATCAAGGTGGACACCTCCGAAGCTCGTTACATCCAGCGCGTCCAATAACAACCGGGTACAATACCCGTCCATGAACGGCGCACCCGCCGGAACAACAGGATTCCTCGAAAAATATTTCCACCTCACCGAAAATAACACTACGGTGCAGCGCGAAATGCTGGGCGGCCTGACCACTTTCATGACGATGGCTTACATCATCGTCGTGAACCCACAGATGCTGGCGCAAACCGGGATGCCCGCCGAGGGCGTCTTGTTCGCGACCTGCGTCTCCGCGGCAATTGCCACCCTCGTGATGGGTTTATGGGCCAACTATCCGCTCGCCCTTGCGCCAGGGATGTCGCTCAACGCCTATTTCACTTATTCCGTTTGCCTCGGCATGCATGTTCCGTGGCAAACCGCGCTGGGCGCTGTATTCATTTCCGGCGCGCTTTTTCTGGTGCTTACCATCAGCCGTATCCGCGAACAGATCGTCAACGGCATCCCCAATGCCCTCAAGCATTCCACCGTGGTCGGAATCGGCTTGTTCATCGCGTTTGTGGGGCTGCGCAATGCGAAAATCGTGGTGGCGAATCCCGCGACGTTCGTGGGCCTCGGCAATTTCGCGGACCGCGAAGTTCAGATTGCTTGTTTCGGTTTGCTGCTCACGCTCGTTCTGATGGCGCGAAAAGCCGGAGGCGCCATCCTTCTTGGAATCATGGGAACCACGCTCGCCGCGATCGCATTTAAGCTGGCGCACTGGCCTTCCGCAATTCTGTCGATGCCGCATCCCGCGGGCACCTTCCTGAAACTCGATATCCGCGCCGCGCTGCATCTCGGACTATTCGAAATTATCTTCGCCTTCCTGTTTGTCGATCTGTTTGACAACGTCGGCACGCTGGTCGGCGTGTGCGAGCAGGCCGGCCTGGTCAAAGACGGAAAAATTCCCCGCGTCGGCCGCGTGTTGATGGCGGACGCGGCCGGCACGGTCGTCGGCTCGCTGACCGGCACGTCCACCATAACCAGTTACATCGAAAGCGCTGCGGGAGTTGCCGCTGGCGCGCGCACCGGCCTCAGCAGCGTGCTGGTCGCTGCGCTATTTCTTGTGGCGATGTTCTTCTCGCCGGTCGCCACGGCCATACCGCAGTTTGCCACCGCTCCTGCGCTGATTCTGGTTGGCGCGCTGATGACCCAATCCGTCATGCAAGTGGATTGGCCGGATTTCACCGAAGCTTTTCCGGCTTTCGTGGTCATTCTGGCCATGCCGCTGACCTTCAGCATCGCGACGGGGTTGAGCTTCGGTGTGATTTGCTACACGATCGTGAAGCTCGCGACGGGCAAATTTCGAGACATCAGCGCGGTGGTCTGGGCGCTGACAATTCTCTTCGTCCTTCGTTACGTCTATCTCGCCGCAGCCTGAGCAAGCCCGCGAAAGTTGGGAAGTGCGCGGCGCATCTCCTCCGCTCAGAGACAAATAGCACACCTACCCTGTCATCCCGAGCGCAGCGAGGGATCTGCTTTTTACCCGAGCACGGCAAAAACATGTCCTCTGGTCAGACTTGAAAAACTGGGGTTTTCTACGCTTCGGAAGTTTTCGAGCCAAACACCCGCCGGAAAATCGCATCCACGGCGCGCAACTGCCTCTTCAAGTCAAACGTGTGCGCCAGCGCCTTTTCATCCAGGAATTTTCGGATATTCGCGTCGCCCGCGATGCGCTCCTTGAAGCTGGTCTCCGATTCCCAGGCCGCCATCGCGTGGCCCTGCACCCATTTGTAGGCGTCTTCGCGCGGCGCGCCGTGCTCGACCAAATCCTGTAGCACCTGGCCCGAGAAAACCAAACCGAGCGTGGCGTTCAGGTTCCGAACCATCCGCTCCGGGAACACCTTCAGGTTCGCGACAATTTCGGTCGTTTTATGCAGCATGTAGTCCACGAGGATCGTCGAATCGGGCAGGATGATGCGTTCGACCGAACTGTGCGAAATATCGCGCTCGTGCCACAAAGCAATATTTTCGAACGCCGCTGTCGAATTCGCGCGCACCACTCGCGCCAGGCCGCAGATCTGCTCGCTCGAAACCGGATTGCGTTTGTGCGGCATCGCGGAGCTGCCGCGCTGCTCCCCGCCAAAGGGCTCTTCCACTTCGCGAACCTCGGTGCGCTGCAGATGGCGAATTTCGGTGCAAATCCGCTCCAGCGATGCCGCGACGATCGCCAGCGTGGCCAGATACTGCGCGTGCCGATCGCGCTCGATGACCTGCGAGGTGATCGGAGCGGTTGCCAGGCCAAGCCGGCGGCAGATTTTCTCTTCGATTTCAGGGCCGAGGTGCGTGCACGTTCCCACCGCTCCTGAGATTTTGCCCACCGCCATTTGCTGCGCGGCCACTTGAAAGCGCGCGAGGTCGCGCCGGTTTTCGGCGTACCAGTTCGCGACTTTCAGCCCGAACGTAATCGGCTCCGCGTGGATTCCGTGGGTGCGCCCGATTTCCGGCGTATCCTTGAATTCCCAGGCGCGGCGCTCCAGCGCTTCGCCCAGCGCCTCGATCTTCTTTTCGATCAGGTGCGACGCTTCCCGAATCAGCAGCGCCTGCGCGGTATCCACCACGTCATTCGACGTAAGTCCGTAATGCAGCCAGCGCGCCGATTCCGTATCGCCCACCGTTTCCTGCACCGCCACGGTGAACGCAATCACGTCGTGCCGCACCTTCGCCTCAATCTCGTTGATTCGCGCTACATCAACCCGTGCGCGCTCGCGCAGCTTCTTAGCCGCTTCGCGCGGAACCATGCCGGCCTCGGCTAGCGTTTCGGTGGCCGCCAGTTCGACGTCCAGCCACTTCTGAAATTTGTTTTCTTCACTCCAAATGCGGCCCATTTCCGGGCGCGTGTAACGTGAAATCAAAGCGCAGCTCCCTTGTTCCGGCCAATCGTGACGCAAAAAAACCAGCCATTATCATACCCGAAAAAAATGAGCGGTGGACGAAGGGAGCTAAAGCTCGAAGGGGCCTAGGGGGACGCGTTGCGAAGCCACGTGCAGCGTTCCGCGAAACGCAAATTCCGAAGCGCGGCGATTGAGCGCTTCCTCGGCGCAAATGCGCGCGAGATCGGGCGTGTTGTTTTGTTCGGAGACGTGCGCCAGCACCAGATGCAGCGCGCGTCCGTCAAACACTTCCGCATCCGCCAGAAATTCACTGACGATCGTATTCGATAGATGCCCCGTGCGGCTCATCACTCGCTGCTTGATGTACCACGGATACGGCCCCACTTTCAGCATTTCCAAATCGTGATTCGATTCGAGAATCAAAAAATCGCATTCGCGCAGGTGATGCTTGACGAGTTCAGGCATGTAGCCGAGGTCCGTAACGATCGCCACTTTCTTGCCGTTCGCGCTGAAGCAATACCCCACCGGATCAGCGGCATCGTGCGGAATCGTGAACGCCGTGATTTCAATATCGCCGATGATGAACTTAATTCCTGGTCGGATGTAAACGGTGCGCTCGATCTTCGCCTTCGGCCCGTTCTCGTACATTTTCAGAATTTCGCGATGAGTCGGTTCGGTCAGATACGCGGCGCACTTCCAGTCCCGCGACAGTTGCGCGAGACCGTTCGAGTGGTCGCTGTGCTCGTGGGTAATCAGGATGCCGTCGACATGCTCAGGACGGGCGCGGCCCAGCGTTTCAAATCGCCGCAACATTTCTTTTTTGCCAAGCCCGGCGTCAATGAGGAGAGTCGTGCACCCCGACTCGAGCAACGTGGCGTTGCCCGTGCTACCCGAGGCCAAAATAGATATGCGGAACGAGATTCGATTTCCCCAGTGTTGGCGCGCCAGCGATCTTCCGGCAAAGCGCGACGCCGCAATGGATGATGGCAAACTGCGGAGCCCGCGTCAACAGGATCAATCAAACCAGGATGACGCTTTCGCTTAGATGGCGAGATGTTCTTGGGTGAGTTTGAAACCGTTGAGGTTGCCGACAACGGAAGCGGCCATGCGGCCGGGCTGGAAGAATTCGCGGGCGAGTTCCTGGACGTCTTCGATGGTTACGCTTTCGAGCAACGCGATCAAATCCTGAGCCGTGAAGTGGCGATTAAAATACATATGATAGCGCGCCAGGCTGTTCATGCGCTGGCCGGAGCCTTCGAGCGCCAGCAGCGTGGCGCCTTTAAGATGATCTTTGGCGCGGCGCAACTCTTCCGCTTCGAGCGGCTCATCGCGCATCTTGCGGAATTCATCGAGCACGGAACGAATGAGCTGGCTGGCGGTGTCTAGCGATGTGCCGGCGTAGACGGAAAGAGCCCCAGCGTCGCGATACGAATTCAACTCGCTGAAGATCGCGTAGGCCAGACCCTGGCGCTCGCGAATGTTCTGAAACAGCCGCGAGGACATGCCCCCGCCCAAAACATTGTTTAGGACCGCCACCGCAAAGCGGCGCTTGTCGGTCATGGGCAGCGCCGGCACGCCGAGGCACAAATGAACCTGCTCGAGTTCGTGTTTCGTGCGCAGCGTAACGTGCGGCGCGGCCTGAGGTTTGCATTCGGCGGCGTCGAGTTTCGCGGCCGGAAGCTGTGAGAAGCGTTCGGCGACCAGATCAACCAGCTGCGCGTGCGTCAGATGGCCCGCGGCGGTAATCACCATGTTGTTCGGCGCGTACTTATTCGTAAACCAATCCCGCAGCGTGTCGCGCGTGAACGACGAAACGGTTTCGGGCGTGCCGAGGATCGGCTTGCCCAGCGCGTGCGGCGACCAGAAATTCTGGGTGAAGAGCTCGTGAACCAAATCTTCCGGATTGTCCTGGGTCATGCGGATTTCTTCGAGGATCACGGATTTTTCGCGGTCAATCTCGTCTTCCGCGAACCGCGGGTCGAGAACCATGTCCGCAAGCACGTCGAACGCCTTCGGAAGGTGCTCATCCAGCACCCGGGTATTGAAGCAAACCATTTCCTTCGATGTAAACGCGTCGAGCATGCCGCCCACGCTATCGACCTCGCGCGCAATATCTTCCGCGGTGCGGCGCGTGGTGCCCTTGAAAACCATATGTTCGATGAAGTGCGAAATGCCGTTCAATTCCGCGGGCTCCCGGCGCGAACCATTGCGCAGCCAAATCCCCACCGATACGGAATGGACGTGCTCCATCGGCTCCGTAATGACCACGAGGCCGTTCGGAAGAACTTCCTGCTGAACTTTATGATTCGTGTCGGACATCGATACATTCATTGTGGCATGGTGCAGCAATAAATGTCACATGCCTGCGAGGATTATTTCCATGCGCACATGCATAACGCAGCGAGAAAGGCCTAGAGCAATTTTTCGTCGGGCGAGAGTTTTCCGTATTCGCTGGAGTAATGCAGAGGAACGTCGCTGTAGGCGCCTTTGTCGAGCGAATACACTTCGCAGGAAGCGTAGGGATAAGAGTAAATGTGCACGCTGGTGGCTTGCTGCTTGAATTCCGCCAAGTTCAAAACCTGGTGCACCGGCTCCTCGGGCTGGACCACGGCGGGATGCGTCGGGTCCATGTCGTACGCATCGGTCGGAACAAGCTTGCAATTGCCATGAGCGGCGTCGCGATCTTCGACACGAAAATTCTGTACGCGCAGGCGCCCGACCGGCGTGACCATCCAGCAATTCTGGCCGCGATGGTTGTGAATGCGGCTGACCTGTCCCACGTTCCAGCAGATCGCCAGCACCTCGAACAGCTCGCATTTGTGGATCAGGTTTCGCGTGTAATGGCTCTTGGCATAGTACATGTAGGGCTGCAGGGTTTCCGGCTGGATAGCGTTGCGTTTCGTGAATTCGAAAACCGACGGGATGGAAAAATCCTTTTCCGGGATCGTGCCGAGCTTCTTGACCCATGCATCGATGCTCATGAGCTGCATGGGCGACTTGTTGTCGATAGACGTAATGGTTGCCATCGGCGCACCTCTCGTCAAAAAACTGGCTCGGTTAGACCTTCATTATATCCCCTGCTTGGCCACGCGGCGCTTGAAAATCGGTCGAGCGGGCGCGTGCTATCATGGAATGAATATGTCCCCGCAAAATCCAGAAAATCCGGTCAACCTGCTGGGACAATCGCTGGATGAGCTGCGCGATTTCATGCAAGCACTGGGCGAACCCGGGTATCGCGGCGGCCAGATTTATCATGCGCTCTATGCGGAGCGGCGATTCGATGTCTCGGCGATGACCAATTTGCCCGCGGCCTTGCGCGAGCGCCTGGGGCGAGAAGCCTCAATTGTGCTGCCGGCGGTTCGGCGCCGCTATGAGTCAGCAGACGGCGCAGTCCGCTATGTGCTAGCGTTGGCTGCAGCGGAAAAGTCGAGCGCTGCGGCAGCTGGCAAATCAGCGACTGTTGAAGCTGTCTTTATGCCGGAAGAAAATCGCCAAACCATTTGCGTTTCGACGCAGGCGGGTTGCGCGGTGGATTGCCATTTCTGCCTCACCGCCACGCTTGGGCTAATTCGAAATTTGACGGCGGGCGAAATCATTGGGCAGGTGCTGGTCGCGCTGGCTGATCACCACGCCGCGCTGAAACCACAAACCAACGTTGTGCTGATGGGCCAGGGCGAGCCGTTGCTGAACTACGACGCGGTGATGGCCGCCCTGCGAATTTTACTGGACCCGAATGGCGTGGCCATCACGCCAAGGCATACGACCCTTTCGACCAGTGGAATCATTCCTGGAATCGAACGTCTCGCGCAAGAAAAAGTCAGGCCGAAACTCGCCATCTCGCTGAACGCTTCATCGAACGAGCAACGCGATGCCATCATGCCGATCAATCGCAAGTATCCAATCGAGAAGCTTCTCCAAGCTTGCGCGCGTTATCCGCTACGCCCCTGGGAACATTTGACCTTCGAATACGTCCTGCTCGGGGGTTTCAACGACGCGCCGGAAGATGCGCGCCGCCTGGCGAAGCTGCTGGCGAATCTTCGGGCCAAGGTGAATCTGATTCCGTGGAACCCGGGTGACTTACCGTACGAAAAACCCGACGCCGCGCGGATCGAGGAGTTCCGGAGAATTTTGAACGGAGAAAATATTCCAGCATTCGTCCGCTACTCGCGCGGTCAGGATGTGATGGCGGCTTGCGGACAATTGGCGGTGTTGGAATCCGCGCGAGACACTTCCGGAACGCGCCTGTCGCAAATTTCACTGCAATAATGTGGCTCTCTCTACGCCCTTTCGCCCTGCTTTCCTAGTTCGAATCTTACTTGATGCCAATCGCGGCAATCATGCGTCCCGTGGTGCGCTCACGGCGATAACTGAACAACAAGTCCGGTCGGCACGCGGTGCACAGATTGGACGAATAAATTCTCGCCAGGGGAACGCCCGCGCCGGCGAGAATCGCGCGATTCGCGGCGATCAAATCGAGTTTGGCCTTGGGAGCGGCTGGCGCGTGGCCCGGCGGGCGCATGGTGAGCCAGGGAAGCCAGTTGGGATCAGCATCGCCGTTTTCCAGTGTGTCAAACGGCCCATCGAACCATCCGCGTGCATCCGGAAATTTCGCCGCAAACTCCTGGATCACTTCGTGGCCCACCTCGTAGCAGCACGGCCCGATCCCCGGGCCGATCGCGGTCACAACATCCTCGGGCCGCGTGCCAAATTCCATGCGCATGCGTCCCAATGTTTTTTCGACGATGCGCTGCGCCGTGCCACGCCACCCCGAATGAATCGCGGCAATCGCGCGGCGTTTCGTGTCCGCCAGCAGAATCGGGATGCAGTCCGCGGTTTGCACCGCAAGCAAAACGCCGTGTTGGCGAGTGATTAGCGCATCGCCCTGCGGGGCACGCTCGCCTTGCGGGAGATCTGCTGAATCGACGATGCAAACGATATCCGAATGGATTTGCCGCAGCAACATCGGGCGCATTTTCTTTGCGCTGACCGCAGCAAAGAATTTGTCGCGGTTGGCGACGACGATATCCCGCGAGTCCCACTCCGTAATACCGAGATTCAGAACGTCCTCCGAAGTTTTTCCTCCGTCACGCAGGCGCTCGAGTTTGCTCTCACCGCCAGGGCGAGTGCTGAACCCGTGAACGAGCCAGTCGAGGCCCCCGAATTCGGGAGCTTCCAAGATTTGTAAACCCCGCGCGCGACGCAGTTTCCATTCGGGAGACGCACCGGCTCTTGCGTGAGCCTTTCGAGGTGCTACGCGGCGGTTGACGGTTTTCTTCGAGATCTTCATCAGCAGATGATTCGAATCCAGATTCGATCGAGGCGATGCCGTGCATCGCAATCCGGCACCGCACGATTATAGGTATAATCGCGGTCTTGTGCCGGCTCCCGAAGTACGTGGGGCTGCCTGGTTCGTGAGCGGGCCTCCTCGTCTCGGGCCCCTGAGGTATACGTGATCGTCGGACTAGGTTTAGACATTTCTGAAATTGACCGCATCGAAGCGGCGCTTACGCGGCATGGCACGGCCATTCTGGAGCGCTTGTATACGCCGGCGGAAGTTGCGTATTGCGAGAGCCACAAGAATAAATTCGAGCGATACGCCGGCCGCTTTGCCGCAAAGGAAGCGGGGATGAAGGCGCTGGGGACGGGCTGGCGGCGCGGCGTTCGCTGGCGCGACATCGAAGTCGTGCGCCAAACCAGCGGCAGGCCGACGCTGCGTCTGGCCGGCGTCGCGTCGCAGATCGCCGAAAGCCTGGGCGTAAAAAATATCTCGCTGACCATCACTCACAGTGGCAACCTCGCGCTCGCTGAAGTTATCTTTGAGAGCTAATCGCCAAGTCACTGGCCGATTCAGCGGGCCCGTGCGCACGTTCGTCCGCGACAATTTCGGCGTCACACCACATATTCGCGGGACGCCGCCCGGCAATTTTTACCTTTAGATAGTTGCTCGTCAGCGCTTCCGTCCAATCCGGGCCCCCGCGCGCGAGTGTGAGGGCGCGAACTTTCCGCCCCGCTTGCGATGTCCTGAACGCCGCGGATTTGCACTCGCTCAACCCGCGCAGAGCGCGGGCCCGTTCGCGAATGACCGGCACGGCTACCGGAGCATCGAGAGCCTCCGCCCCGGTGCCGGGGCGGGTCGAAAAAGAAAACACATGAAGATAGGTGAGCGGCAGCGCTTCGATGAATTCATAAGTTGTGCGAAAGTCGTCATCGGACTCGCCGGGAAACCCCACGATGACGTCGGCTCCGATCGCGGCATCGGGGATCGTGCGCCGAATCCGCGTTACGCGCTCAGCGTAGTGCGCCGCCCGGTACCAACGATGCATGCGCTTCAGCACCCGGTCAGACCCCGACTGCAGCGGCACGTGAAAATGGCGAGCCAGGCGCTCCGAGGACGCCACGAGCGCGATAAAATCTTCGGTGACGTCCTGAGGTTCCACCGAGCTAAATCGTAGTTGCTCGATCCCGGTCTCGCCGAGAATCCGCCGGACCACATCGTCCAGAGCGGCCCGCGGAATAAAATCCCTGCCGTAGGAACCCAGATTGATGCCGCTCAGCACGATTTCCTTTACGCCCGAAACCACTAGCCTGTGCACTTCATTGACTACGGCATCTGGCGCGAGGCTTCGGCTGCGGCCACGGACAAACGGAATCACGCAATACGAGCAACGATTGTTGCAGCCATCCTGAATCTTCAGAATGGGCCGCGTGCGGTCGCCTTCAATCCCCTCTTGCGGCGCAACCTGCACGAAAGTCTGCGCGAAAATGTCGCCGGTGAGAATTTTGGCCGGACCGCGCGCGAGCGACATCGGTTCGTCCGCAAGCTCTGCGAGCGGCACGAAGTCTTTTCCGCACTGCCGCGGATCGGAATAGGAATGCGCCCCTTGCTCCAATCGAAGATCTCGCATCAGCCCGGGAATTTCAGCCTGGTGCGAATTTCCCACAACCCAAGTAACACCGTCGAGCGAAGCGATTTCCTCGGGGGCCCGTTGCGCATAACAGCCCGTGACGATGATTCGCGCTGTAGGGTTGGCGCGATGAATCTTTCTCACCGCGTCGCGCGACTGTGAATCCGCAGCGGCCGTGACCGTGCATGTGTTCAGTACGACGAAGTCTGCCGCCGCGTGATCGCCGAGTAGAGAGAATCCTTCAGCAAGCAAGCTACGGCGAAGCGCGGCGGCATCCGCATCCGTGGCGCGGCATCCGAAATTTTCAATCGAGAAAGTCGGCACTTGGGTTCGGGGCAACAATCAGACGGCGTGGGAATTATAGCAGCGGAACAGCGTTTCCGAAGCCGCGCGGGCGAGCGCGAACAGAAAGCAGAGAAAAACCTCAGGTGCCAACGCTGCGGCGCTGATAGCAAAGCAGGATCAGGTCGGCTCGACGCCGCACCCCGAATTTCGCCAGCAAGTTGGAGACGTGAAACTTCACGGTGCGCTCGGAGATGTGCAGCCGATCGGCGACTTCCTTATTCGCAAGATTTTCGAGGAGCCCGGCGAGAACCTCCTGTTCGCGGCGGCTCAGTTCAGCCGGCGAATCGCCTCGGAGTCTGCGGCCCTGGGTCGTGGTTAGAATCGAATCCACGAACCGGGACAGGACTTCACGGGGCACCCAGAATCCGCCGGAAGCGACCAGCGGCAGAGCCCGCGGCAATTGCTCGCGAGCTTCCTTGTAATTCAGTATCCCCTTAACTCCCTGACGCAGCAGGGTATAGCTGTCCGATTCGTTGAGACTGTCGCCCACCACGAGCAGGCGCGCCGCCGCATTGTGGTCGAGAATATTTCCGAGTAATGCCCCAGTGGCCTGCCGAGCCGCATGCGCATCGATCACGTAGACGGCCACCCGAGGAACTTCTAGGTTCCGTAGATCCGGGGCCAGCATGGATTCAAGCTGGCGCGCGACGATCTGAAATCCCGAATCACTGAGCAGGCGGCGAAACTCCTCGAGCACCATCGGATGAGGAGA
>Ga0302324_100011171_pt1 | contig 18476 bp, 15 predicted proteins | sample Palsa_T0_1_FD_201949 | JGI IMG/M metagenome (GOLD analysis project Ga0302324, IMG submission 201949) | Peat permafrost microbial communities from Stordalen Mire near Abisko, Sweden - Palsa_T0_1 | ecosystem: Environmental > Terrestrial > Soil > Palsa > Peat permafrost | place: Sweden: Abisko... | reverse complement strand
CGCCCAACCGGAAGACGTCTACGCTCCACAGATCCAAGTCCCGAAGAGCCTGCCCTGAGCCTGTCGAAGGGGACGGCTGAGAATTGCCCAGGACATCGTCCTGGGTGGGATGCGAATCACAACCCGGGACCGGCGTCCTGGGTAACTTCCAGCCAGTCCCCTTCGACAAGCTCAGGGCAGGCTCTTCGGGACCGACCGTTAACGACGGAGGGCTGAAGCCCGCCCCTTCAAGCGCATTGAGGGGGCGAGCTTCAGCCCGCCGTCACACTTCGAATGCCTACAGCTACCGAACCTGTGAAACCGCAGTGCTGTTTGTCTGCGCCATGTTGGAGAGAATCTGCACTTCCACTCGCCGATTCTGCGCCCTTCCGGCCGCCGTTTTGTTGCTCGCTACTTCCTGATCCTTGCCAATCCCAATCAGGTAAAACTTGTGCGCCGGCACTTTGTACTTGGATGCAATGTACTGCACCACTGCTTCGGCGCGGCGTTGGCTCAGCTGGTAGTTATAGTCCGCACCGCCTACCGAGTCCGTTCCCCCGGTAACTTCCAAAATGTAGCCTTTAGCCGAGCCCAGTTGCGGTGCGAGGGCGTCCAGTTGAGCCATGTCCGCCTTGGTCAATTCGCTCTTGTCGAAGCCAAACGTCACCGAGACATCACCGATCTGCTTGTAATTGTCGAGGTTCGCGACCACGCTGGCCAGCGAGTCGGCACGATTGACTGCTTCCTGCGCACTGCCCTGTGCCTGGGTTGCAGCCGTGGTTGCAGCCGTAGCGTTTTGCGTGGCGGTATTAGCCGCCGCCTGGGCTTGCTGGATGCCCGCCTGAGCGCGGTCGTTGGTGCTCTGAATCGCGCGGTTGTTCGCTGCCGTGGCATCGTCAAGCTCGTTGGTCTTTTGCACCAGCGGAGTGGTTTGCGAGCGGACGTAATTCTTGGTGGAGCAGCCGGCGGTGACAAACAGGGACACGGCTCCCAACAGGATAGCTGCTTGTTGCGACGTCTTATCGATTCGGATCATAAGAAATTCTGCTCCCTTACTTCGCCCATCTAGATGCTTGTTGCACGAACAATGCCAAAGCGCTCGATTCGCATTACCAGTTTCGTTGCAATCACTTGCACCTAAAAGTGTAAAGCCTGGTGCGCTTTGAAATCGCCCAGTAAGGAAAGTTTTACCTGCTAACTGCGCAAAGTGTCGCCTGAAGTGCATAGCGTCTAAACTTTGGTTAGGGACATTCCATGGATCTGCACGAAAAGATACGCACCCTGCCCAGCCGTCCAGGTGTGTATCTGTACCGCAATGCGCAGGGCGACGTAATCTATGTCGGCAAAGCCAAAAACCTTCGCTCCAGGGTACGTTCGTACCTGCTCGGCGCAGCCCAAGCCAACGCCAAAACCGGTTCGCTCATGCGCGAAGCCGTGGACATCGATTACATCCTGGTGGAGAACGAACACGAGGCTCTCGCGCTCGAAAACAACCTCATAAAGCAGCGCAAGCCGCGCTTCAATATCCTTCTGCGCGATGACAAAACCTACCCTTACGTCAAGCTGACCCTGGCCGACCGGTATCCCAAAGTCTTTGTCACCCGCAGGCTGCGTAAGGACGGGAGCGCGTACTACGGACCCTTTTTCCCGGGAAATCTGGCGCATCGGGTAGTCGACCTGATCCACCGCAGCTTTCTCCTGCCCAGTTGCAAGGTCGATTTGTCGCGCTACCATCCCCGCCCTTGCCTGCAGTACTACATCAAGCGCTGCCTGGGACCTTGCGTCGAGAATCTCACCACGCCCGAGGACTATCGGCAAGCGGTGCGCGACGCACAAATGTTCCTGGAAGGCCGGCAAACAGAATTGAGCCGTTCGCTCGAGGAACGCATGGAGGCGGCAGCAGACTCACAGCTCTTCGAGCTCGCGGCCAGGTACCGCGATCTGCTCATCACCATGAGCCAGGTGCAGGAGAGGCAGCGCATGGCCACGGCGGATGGCGATGACGCAGACGTCTACGGCTACCACCACGAGAACGGCATGCTGGCCGTTAACCTCTTTCATATGCGGGGTGGCAAGATCGTGGATCGCCGCGAATTCTTCTGGGAAGAGCTGCCCGAATACCCTCCCGAGCTCAACGCCTCCGAGCAGCCGGTGCAAGAGGGCGAGCAAGCTGCCTCTGAGCCAGAGATGGATACTCCCTCTCAATCTTACGGAGCGGGCTTTGACGCCTCCTTCTTTTTCTCGGCCCTGCTCAAGCAGCTCTATATCGACCAGCAGTATGTGCCCCGGACGGTCTACATTCCCGTTGATTTTGCCGATCGCGATGCGCTGGCCGCGCTGCTCAGCGAGCGCGCCCAGCACAAAGTCGAGCTGGCGGTGCCGCGCCGCGGGGAGAAGCGTTCTCTGGTCGACCTCGCGGGGCAAAACGCCAAACAGAGTTTTGACCAGCGCTTCCGCGTGTTGCAGCCTTCGCGAAAAGTGATCGAGGAATCGCTGCAGGATCTGCTGACCCTGCCCGACCTGCCCCGGCGCATTGAGTGCTTCGACATCTCCCACATCCAGGGCGCGGAAACAGTCGCCTCCATGGTGGTTTGGGAAGACGGCGCCATGAAGAAATCCGATTACCGCAAATATCAGATCAAGACCGTCGAAGGCGTGGACGATTTCGCATCGATGCGCGAAGTGGTCGGCCGGCGCTATCGCCGGGTGCAAGAAGAACAATTAGCCATGCCCAGCCTGATCCTCATCGATGGTGGACTGGGCCAGTTGCATGCCGCAGCCGAGGCTCTGGAACTGCTTGGCATCACCACCCAGCCACTGGCCTCGATTGCCAAACGAGAGGAGATTATCTACCTCTACGGGCAGGAGGATGAACCCATCGTGCTTGACCGCCGATCGCCGGTGTTGCACCTGATCCAGAAGATTCGCGATGAGTCGCACCGCTTCGCCGTCACCTATCACCGCAAGCGCCGGGAGATCAGGGATCGCGAGTCCGAACTACTGGCCATTCCCGGCGTCGGCCCACAGACGCGCAATCGGCTGGTCGCGCACTTCGGGAGCGTGCGGGGCATACAGGAAGCGAGCCTACAGGCCCTTGCCTCCGTCGTCGCACCCCATTTGGCTGCGGCTATCCATGACTACTTCCATCCCGCGGATACGGTCGCGTCTCCGCCCGGCCATACCGTCTAAGCACGGCGTGCTAGACTCGCCTACCACCGATGAATACCTCATCCCCATTGGAGCGCGGCGTCGTCTCCACAGCGCCGGACCTTCCCCGCGTGCTCGGTGTCTGGCATGCGACCGCGATTGTGATTGGCACCATCATCGGCAGCGGCATCTTCCTCGTACCCCAGGAAATGATGCGCGCTGTCGGCTCCAGCAGCATGGTGTATCTGGCCTGGATCGTCGGTGGGGTGCTCACGCTCTTTGGCGCGATGACTTACGCGGAGCTTGGCGCCATGATGCCGCACGCCGGCGGGGAGTATGTCTTCCTGCGCAACGCCTACGGCGACGTGCCCGCGTTTCTCTACATGTGGACGTGGTTTGCCGTCGCTAAGCCGGCCTCCATCGCCAGCGTCACCACCGGCCTGGCTCGCGTTCTGGGTGTCTTCCCCGCGTTCGCATGGCTCGATGGAGTCGTGCTGCAGGCGCCGGTTGTAATCACCTGGTCACAGATCTTCGCCATTGCTGCCACCTGGCTTATCACCGGCCTCAACTACCTGGGCATCAAGAAGGCGGGCGACTTCCAGCTTTTCTTCACCTGGCTCAAGGTGGTTCTGATTCTCATCATCACCGGCTTCTGCTTTGCCAGCCCGCACGGCGGCGTGGCCAATTTTCGTACCGGATTTCCCGGCGCACAAGGCGGATTGGATGGCTTCATGGTTGCGCTCATCGCGTCCCTATGGGCGTACGACGGCTGGAACGACCTCACCATGGTTGCCGGCGAAGTGAAGCGCCCGGAGCGCAGCCTGCCCATTGCGCTCATCGCCGGTGTGGGCGTCGTCGGCGTGCTCTACATGGCCACCAACGCGGCTATTCAGTACATTCTGCCCGCAGCCAGGATCGCGGACTCCTCGCGCCCGGCGGCCCTCGCCATGTCCGTGGTTTCCGGACATTGGGGCGCATCCCTGGTCTCGCTTGCCATGGCGCTGAGTATCCTCGTCGGCCTCAATGGAACCACTATGTCCGGCGCCCGCGTGCCCTTTGCCGCGGCGCGGGACCGGCTCTTTCCCGCCCGCATGGCTCACATCCATCCTCGCTTCCAAAGCCCTTCCACCTCGCTTGTGGTCCAGGGTCTGTTGAGCACACTCCTGCTCTTGTTGGTAGGACGCTTTCAGCAGCTCTTTGAGCTCGCGATCTTCGCCGAATGGCTCTTCTACCTGCTCACGACAACGACCATATTCATCTATCGGCGCCGCATTCCCGCGGCCCAGCGGCCATTCCGGAGCTGGGGATATCCGGTCCTGCCGGCGCTCTTCATTCTGGCCGCCGCCGTCCTGCTCTACTACTCCTTCGCCAGCAACGTGCGCAGCTCGCTGGTGGGAACGTTCATCATCCTCGCCGGCATACCGGTCTACCTCTATTTCCGCACTGCGAACCGGAAGGCTGTTTAAGCCCACTGTGTTTGCGAACCGGAGTCATGCTCTAAGACCTTCTGCGCACGATCTCCTCGTAAAGCTGGATGTACTCTTTGGCCGGCTTGGTCCAGGAATAATCGCGCGCCATGCCGTTGCGCATCAGCCTCTGCCACTGCTTCTTATCGGCGAACGACGCGAAGGCATGGCGCAGTGCTTGCATCAACTCCTCTGGCCGGTAATCGTTAAATCGAAAGCCCGTTCCCGTCTCCGCTTCCGCCGACCATTCCTGCACCGTGTCATCCAGGCCGCCGGTGGCGCGCACCACCGGCACAGTACCGTACTTCATGCCATAGATCTGGTTTAGTCCACAAGGCTCAGAGCGCGAAGGCATCAGAACCATGTCCGATCCGGCCTGCACCTTATGGGCCAGGGTTTCATCATAGGTAATCGCGACTGCGACCTTATGGGCATACCGTTCCTGCCAACCACGCAGCAGGTTCTCGTAATAAGGTTCCCCGGTGCCCAGGATCACCAGGAACATGTTCTCCTGCACCAGCTGGTCGAATGCCTGCGCCAGCAAATCAAAACCCTTCTGCGTCGCCAGGCGCGAAACCATGCCCACCACCGGCGTCTCTTCGGGCAGGTTGGAGACGCCGAAGGCATGCAACATGTCCTTACGGCAGGCCACCTTTCCCTCCAACCGCTCAGGGGTGTAGTGGGCTGCGATCTTACTGTCGGTCGCCGGATTCCAAACCTGGTAGTCGACACCGTTCAGAATGCCGCGTAGATCCTGCGCCCGGGCGCGCAAGACGCCCTCCAGCCCGTTACCATACTCCGGTGTCTGGATCTCTTCAGCGTACTTGCGGCTCACCGTGTTGATCGCATCGGAATAAACAATCCCACCCTTAAGAAAATCGAAGGTGCCGTAAAACTCTGCGCGCTCGACCGTGTACACATCCCAGGGCAACAACAACTTTTCAACCGTTTCCCGGGGAAACCACCCCTGGCGATCCGAGTTATGGATGGTCAACAGACAGGCAACATTCTTGAGCACCGGATCGAAGTAGTACACCGTCCGGAGCAGGATCGCGAGCACCCCCGCAGGCCATCCGTGGATGTGAAAAGCGTCGGGCACACCCAGGAGCTTTGTACTGTCGAGCACCGCACGGCAAAACAACCCAAACCGCTCCGCGTTGTCGGCGTAATCGCCGGACGCCGTCTCATAGAGATACTCGCGATCGAAGAGTTCAGGGCAGTCGATGAAATAAAATTGCACCCCGTCGGAAGTGCCTCCGTTGACCACCGTGGCAAAACGGTTGTAGTAGGAAAAGGGAATAGTCAGGCTACGAATGGCGATCCGGCGCTCTTTGAGATGCTTTTGCACTTGCCGGTAGAGAGGCACGTAAACCGTGACCTGGTGGCCTTGCCGCACCAGTTCCTTAGGCAGCGCGCCAACCACTTCTGCAACTCCGCCCGTCTTGACGTAAGGAACACACTCCGACGCGGCAAAAACGATATGCATCGCCAACACCCCTTTTTTGATGCGGTTCCGTTTCCGTATGATGCAAGGGAGGAACCGTCGCAATTGCGTAGTCTACCTATGAGAAACGGCGCCAGCAATCCACGGCGGGCGCGCCATGTCCGGCCGTAAGCAAGGTTCATCGCGACATAAGCCAAAGCTCGGCCAGAATTTTCTCGTCAGCCCGGCCGCAGCAAGCGCCATCGTAGATGCTTTGGGCGATGTAAGCCAGGCCACGGTCCTCGAAATCGGCGCAGGAAGAGGGGTCCTTACCAGCCTGCTCGCACCGCGTGCCAGGCAGCTCATCGCGGTCGAACTCGATCCTGTGCTGGCTGCGTCACTGCAGCCCTACTCCGCCGGAAGCTCGGTCGAAATCCTTTGCCAGGACATTTTGACCGTCGACCTGACGCAACTGGCTACCCAACTTGGGGTTCGCCTGCAGGTCATCGGCAACCTGCCGTATTACATCTCATCCCCTATCCTGATGCATCTCTTCGCCCATAGCGCGGTGATCGATCGCGCCGTGCTGATGGCCCAGCGTGAGGTCGCGGAACGCATCGTAGCGCCTCCGGGCTTGCGTGCCTACGGACTGCTATCGGCCGCTGCGCAGATGTATGCCAAGGTCGAAAATCTTCTCACCTTGCCGCCTGAGGCTTTCGCACCACCGCCCGCGGTCTACTCCACGGTCTTCCGCCTCACGATGCACTCTCGATTCGAGGAGTTGGGGGTGGAACCCGCAGGCTTCCTTCGCTTCCTACGTCAGGTATTCGCTCTGAAACGCAAGACACTGGCCAACAACCTGCGCGCCTCCGGATACAGCCCCACCATCATCGACGGGGCTTTCAGGCAGTGTGCCGTCGATGCACAGGTTCGGGCGGAGGCGGCGTCGCTGGAGGCGATGGCGTGTCTGTTTCGCGCCCTCACCGTGGGGCCTCAGCCTCTTTAAGCCCATCCCTCTTCAAACCCCGAGGCAGCCTCTAAGGGAACGCTTAATGGCGGGGCCCGGAAGGCGCCGCATGTGGGGGCGGAGGAGGAGCCGAGTAATGAGGTGGAGGCGGCGCCGAATAGTGCGTGCTCGGCGTCGGCCGTGCTACGTAGGTCGAACGCTGATTGTAAGACTGCGACGGCGCGGGGTAACCCACGCTCGGCCTTTGGACCGCGGGCTCATTCGGCCTCTCTATCGCGCGCGGTGGATTTGCGCCGTAGAACCCGTTATTGCTCGGCCGCAGCGTCGGCGCGACAGGAGCACCCGACAATACAGCGCGTGTTCCCGGCGCCGTTCCCTTCGCCGCAGCAAATCCCTCCGCACGAACATCGGTTCGACCAATCGGCGCAAGCGTCTGGCCATTGAAATTCAGCGCCTGCTCATGATCCGCCCTAGGCACCGCTCCAGTCAGTCCCCATGGGCCCTTGGCAACCGGTCCGCGGTCGACCACCACCAGGCGCTGCGCGGGCAGCGGATACACGCCGGCACGGAAGACCGGCCGTATGGGCATAACCCAGCCGTGAGGATAAGTACGCACCACAATCACCGGCGACCAGACCCGCCCACAGCCGCCCGGAGCCCATCCCCAACCGAAGGGATAATATCCCCACCGGCCGCAATGATAGGGCAACCAGCCCCACGGATAGCCTGAAACCCAGGTGTAGCCAAAGGTCGGATAGTAAGCCCAATAGCCGGATCCGTAAGGGTCCCACCCGGGACCAACGCCGGCAGGAACCCACACGTTGCCAGTTCCCTCTACGGGATACCAGTTACCATCGGCATCCAGATCGTTCCAGTTTTCGTTCTGCGGATTCCCTGAATCATCGCGCACCGGTGTTTGCTGAGAGGCCTCTTGGGCGATTGCCTGGTCTCGGTCCTGATTCCAGTTATCCCAGGAATCGCCATTGATTCCCTGCGCCACCGTGTATGGGGCCCCGGTATTGTCAGCGCTGGAACGGATGCTCTGGTTTTCCCCCACAGGAACCTGCGGAACGCCATTTCCCTGTACACCCACTGAGCCGCTGATCACCGCAACTTCCCATCCGGCGTCCAGACCGATGCGCAGGATTGAGTTTGCCGTCGGCTGCACATACAGACCAGAGAATTGCACGCTAAAAGGCGGATGCCCGTCGCCCACATTGAACTCGTAGTAGCCCAAACCGCCCAACTGCTGCAGCTGGACTCGGTCCTGACCCACCTGGTCGAATTGCAGGGAGCTGTTCGGCGTCAACCGGGCTACGCTGCCATCGCCGAACTCGACCTCTGCCTGGCCGTCGCCGCCCGTCTGCAAACGCGATCCCGTCAACACCGGCATGTTCATCACTGCTTGTTGGAAGTCAGTTCCCTGTCCCGCAAGCAGCTGGACGGAGCCTTGCACGAAACTCACGCGGGCAACGTTGGCCTCGGTAGCTTGGGCGCCCGCACGACGGGTCCCTAATCCCATCCAGAGCAGACAAAGCGCGGCTATCGCCAAGGGCCCGGCAACGATCTTCTTATTTTCTGGGTGCTGCTTCACGGAGCACCTCCATTTCCTGATGGGACTCAGCACGCTAGTCCCCTACTAACTTCAACAAGATTTCACGCAATAAGTTTCCCCGGCGTGAATTCAACACTTTACCTGCTCTGTTGGACGGAACTGGGAACGATTCGTGAATCTGTGCCTCACCGTCCATCGTCCTTTGCCCCAGCCAACAGGGCTCGCGCCCGCCGCTGGACCCGCTGTAACACTGCCTCATCTCCGGCAAGCGTTTGCAAGATCGGAGCGATATTCTCCACTTCAATCGCCCTCCCATCGCGCACCATCTGGTCCAGTAATTCCAGTTCTGCATCCAGGCTCAAGCGTCCATGCTCATATTGGCGCTGCAATTTTCCCCCCTCGTCCAGGGTTGCAGCGATGGCTTGAAACTGGTCTGTAAGCTTATCAATCTGGGAGCTTTTGCTCCAATTATATGTACAACTTCCCTGCCCTTCAGGACCCTCGTATTGCAACGTCTTGGTGCCCTGGAAAGCAATATTCTTTGCCCCGTCATCGCAGGCCATGGCGAAGAGTTTGTTCTTGCGTGCGGTGGCAAACATGGCGGCGCGCACCGCTTGCGAAATGTGGATCGGCCGGTCCTGGGGCTCCGCCGGTATATTCTCCGGGTCATTCGAAACCGGCCCGGCGCCCTCCGAGCGATAGTGCCCGGTACCGTCCTCGTTCACCGTTACCAGATACTTCGGCGGCTGCAGCTTGGAGTTTTCGTAGGTGAAGCGAATCTGTGCCGGGACCCCGCCGTCCGCCGCAAGACACGGTCCGCTGAGTGTGACCCAGGGCAACACTGCCCATGCCATCTTTCGCAGCGGATGCAACACGAACCTCAAGCGCGGGATTCCGCCTGCGACGCAAGCGTTTGTGCCGTATGCACATGGCATATCGCGATCGCCAGGGCGTCCGCAGCATCGGCAGGTTCCGGCGCATGATCGAGGTTCAATAGTCGTGCAACCATAAACTGCACCTGCTCCTTCCGCGCCAATCCATAGCCGACCACGGCGGATTTGATAGTCAGCGGAGCATATTCTGCCACCGGCAGCCCCTGCATTGCTGCCGCCAGCAATGCCACTCCCCGTACATGCCCCAGCTTGAGCGCAGACTGCGCATTCACCGAGTAGAACACCTCTTCCACCGCCACAACTTCCGGCCGGTGCAGCTCCAACAGCGCCGAGAGCTCCGCATAAATATAGGACAACCGGATGGGTAAGGCCTGATCCTTGGCCAGTTTAAGACCGCCGGCGGCCACCGCGATCAAGCGTGTCTCCCGCGGTCCATCTTGCACCTCCACAACCCCATACCCAGTGCAATGGGTGCCGCAATCGATGCCGAAGACACGCATGTGACCGAGTCTATCCCACAGCAAGGATGACCGTAATAGTCATGTGGATGCAGCAATACTCTACTTGGAAAGGCCTTCGAGCGGCGAGCTGGCGGTCGCGTATAGTTTCCTGGGCATTCGGCCAGAGAGGTACGACTGACGGCCGGCGAGCACCGCATGCTGCATCGCCTCGGCCATCAGCACCGGCTTGGCTGCGTGCGCGATGGCGGAGTTGATCAGCACCGCGTCTGCCCCCATGTCCATCGCCAGGCACACATCGGAGGCCATCCCCACCCCGGCATCGACAATCAGTGGAACCTCGGTAATCATCTCCCGCAGGATGCGCAGCGTCGCCAGATTCTGCAACCCCATGCCGCTCCCGATAGGCGCGCCCAGGGGCATGACTGCCGCAGCCCCTGCGTCGATTAGCCGGCGCGCGAAAACAATGTCATCGGAGGTGTAAGGGAGAACAGTAAAACCTTCCTTCACCAGGACTCGGGTTGCTTCCAGGGTTGCCTGTACATCCGGATAAAGTGTCGCCTGGTCTCCGATGACCTCAATCTTCACCCAGTCGGAGAGACCCACCTCGCGCGCCAGCCGGGCGGCGCGAATCGCCTCATCGGCGGTGTAGCAGCCGGCGGTATTGGGAAGCAGGAAGTAGCGTTCCGGGTCGATGTAGTCGAGCAGTGATTCCCGGGTGCGGTCCAGGTTCAATCGCCGCACCGCCACCGTGACCATCTCCGCCCCTGAAGCTTCAATAGCCGCCTGCGTCTCCGCGCCGTCCTTGTATTTTCCCGTACCCACGATCAGCCGGGACTGAAAGGCCTTACCCGCAATCACCAGTGGTTCCATGAATGAATTGTAAGCCCGCTCCACGCCGCGATGCGAGCCGCGGATGAAGAGCCCTGCCACAACGTGAAAGGCCCGCGCCATTTCTGGTCGCGGGCCTTGATCACCGGTGAAGCTGTGGAGTTTGGCTGAGGCGTCCGCTCTTCTTACGAAGTGGGCCTCGGCGGACGAATTGCTTTACCGCCAGGTCTAGAGCGCACGCTCTAAGCCTCAGTCACCTCACGTATAGATCTACTACTACCATCAGAATTTCTCATTAGCTGGATCATCCTCCTTTCCCGTGTAGCCATAAATTAAAACGACCCCAGGGTCGAGGTCAAGTCGCAATCTTTGATGGGACGGAACCTCACCAGGAATGCCAATAGCCATTGCGCTCGGTCAATTCGAGATCTACGCCGAAGAGCTCGCGCAGAGTGGCCGATCGCAGCAATTCCCGCTTTGGTCCATCGGCCACAATCCGGCCTGACCGCATCATGACCACGCGATCGATCTCGGGCAAAATATCCGCCAGGTGGTGAGTCACCATCACCAGACCCGTTCCCCTCCGCTGGCCGTTGCCCACGGCCACCGCGCGCAGGATCTCGCGTAATTCGCGCTGCGCCGCCAGGTCGAGTGCATTGCTCGGCTCGTCCAGCAGCAACATCTCCGGGCGGTGCACCAGCGCCCGCGCAATCATCACCCGGCGCTTCTCGCCCGCTGACATCTCGCCTACCCATCGGTCGCGCAGGTGCTCGGCCCCCAGCAACCCAAGTGCCTCCAGCGCAGTGCTGCGCATGCTCTCGGTCACCACTAGATTCGGCCACAGGGTGGAGCTTGAAAAGAAACCGCTGACCACAGCGTCCAGCCCTCGCGTCACCGCTGTCCGTTCACCCGGCAGCTCCGTGGCCACCACGCCCAGATGCTTGCGCAGTTCCTGAACGTCCCAGCGGTCCCGGCCGTAGACTTTCATTTCCATGCCCGGACGAACGATGGGATAGCATTCGCAGGTCATGGCCTTGATCAGAGTCGACTTTCCGCACCCATTCGGGCCCAGAATGGCAATGTGTTCTCCTCCGGCGATCCTGAGGTTCACATCCTGCAACACCACCTTCTGGCCGCGCGCCACATCCACGTTGCGCATGCTGAGAAACTCGGGAAATTCCTTTTGCATCTCTTGATAGAGTAAAGGCCAGATGGCCGACACGTCTCCAACTCCCCACACACCTTTTCTGAACCCTCTCCTCAGCGACGACCAGGTGCCTCGCGGCTTCTCTTTCGCCGCCGTGCGCGCCGGCCTCAAAGCCAGTGGTAATCCTGACCTTGCCTGCGCAGTCGCCGACCAGCCGGCGGTCGCCGCTGCCATGTTCACCAGCAACAAAGTGATAGCTGCGCCGCTCATCGTTGGACAGCGTCACTTGGAACGCAGTCAACATCGTCTTCGCGTTGCGCTGGTCAATGCCGGCAATGCAAATTGCGCCACCGGCGAGGCTGGTGTGAATGCCGCACAGCAATGCTGCGCGAGCGCGGCGGCGATCTTCGGCTGCGATGCGCATTCCGTCTTCCCCTCGTCGACTGGCATCATCGGTGTGCTGCTTCCGGTCGACAAGCTAACCGCGGCCCTGCCTCCACTGCACGCCGCCCTGGGCTCCACCGCGGCTCACCTCCAACAGATGGCCGGTGCCATCATGACTACCGACACGCGCCCCAAGATTGCCGTTGCAAGTTTTGTGGTAAACGGGGTAACCGTTCGTATTGCCGGAGTAGCCAAGGGTGCGGGCATGATCCATCCCCAACTCCGATCCGCTACTCAAGCCGCTCCGCACGCCACGATGTTGGTATTTCTTTTCACCGATGCAGCCGTCGAACCCGGCGTGGCTTCTGATCTACTCCACCACGCCGTCGAAAGTTCGTTCAATCGCATCTCCATCGACGGCGATACCTCCACCAATGACACCGTTCTGCTACTCGCCAGCGGGGCCACCGGAGTCCACATCCGGGGCCACTCCCATGCCACAGCGCATCCCATCGACGATGCGCCGACAGCGGCGTTCTCCTCCGCGCTCGAGAGCGTTTGCTTATCGCTCGCCATGCGCATTGTGGAGGACGGTGAGGGCATTCAACACGTGGTCGAGCTGAACATCGCTGGAGCCCTTACCGATCCCGATGCGCTGCGCGTAGCCCGGTCCATCGCCCACTCTCCCCTGGTCAAGACCGCATGGGCGGGTTGCGACCCAAATTGGGGCCGCATACTGGCGGCGATCGGTTATGCCGGGGTAGCCATCGATCCCGCGCTGATCAACATTTCGTTCGGTGAACTCGAGATCTGCCGTGGGGGCTGCCTCTCGCCGCGCTTCGATGAAGCCGCTACCCACGAATACTTGAAACAACGTGATCTGACGATTCATATCGATCTCGGTCTCGGGCCAGGAACGTGCCACTTCTGGACAACCGATCTCACCGCGGAGTACGTGCGCATCAACTCGGATTACTCCACATGACTGCCGCCGCTGCACCGAGCATCGAAAGCAGTGCAGAGTGCTAAAACCCCTATCGTTTCAGGAACTGCGCGGCATAGGAGGCCGTGAAATGCACAGGCTTTTTCACATTCCTGTGAAAAAGTCCGGGCAACTTTCCACCTTTCCCATAAGGACAGTCACCCCGATCGGCGACGGTGTGATTTACAATCAGCCCTTTAACGCATCTTTGCTAATACTGTGGTCGGGTGGGATCAGTTATGTGCGGCCATTCTTTGGCGGAAAGGCCGCGTGGGGTTCAGTTTCCTGGTCAACACCATTAGCAAAAATGCTTTAATCGCCTACGTCATTCACTCGCCAGGAGAAGACCGTAACTATGGCTGGTAAGGTTGGGCAGACCACCACCGCCGCGGCCGTCTCTACCGGCGGCTCGCTGATCAGCCATACCAAGCTGAAGCAGCTTTATGCCACCATGCTGCAATGCCGGCTGCTTACGGAGCGTGCAAGCAAGCTGCGCAGCCGGCCTCGATCCGCCGCGCTTTACGCTGACGCCATCGGCCAGGAGGCGCTTGCTACCGGATTTGCCGTGGATCTGCGGCCGGAAGACACAATCGCACTGGCACCGCGGAACTCAGTCGCCAGCCTGGCGAGGGGCGTGCCGCTGAGCGACATCGTGGCCCAGATTTACCAGCGTCGTAGCGCACTGGAACAGGCGCCCAACACCGTTATGCCCTCCCCTACTCTGGACGCGCAGCTCAGTCTGGCATCCGGTGTGGCCATCGCCAACAAGAAAAAGAAGAAAAGCAACGTCGTAGTCTTTTTTGGCGCTAAGGCAACAACCGCTCTTGATTGCTGGCATCGAGCGCTCGCATTAGCCGCCAAGCGCAGCCTACCCATAATTTTTGTCGTGGAGGATAATCCCTGGGCCAACTCGATCAGCTCCAAGGTGAGCGAAGAGGAGAAAGACTCGGTCGAGAAAGCGCGCAGTTACGGCTTTCCTGTCATCACCGTCGACGCCAACGATGTGGTGGCCGTCTACCGGGTAGCCTGCGAGAGCGTGGAGCGAGTGCGCCAGGGTGGCGGCCCCGTGCTGGTCCACGGTCAGCCATATCGCCTGAACAGTCCGGGCAAACGAAGTGTAGCAAAGCCTGCGACGCGGCGCACCGAGCGCGACCCTCTCACTCACATGGAGCGCTACCTCAGGAACAAGGGACTCTTCACCCCAAGTTGGAAGAACCAAGTGGCGCAAGAATTTTTGTCGAAATTCGAAACCGCCTTGAAGGCAGCGCGAAAAGCGCAGAGATCGCCTCACAAGTAAAGGTCAGCCCATACCACCTGCCCGTTATCTTCGCGCTTCTCGGCATGCTGCAAACGATTGACCCTTAGTCCTCGTTTCGTTAGCTTGAGAAGAGGTGAACGATTCTCGTCACGTCTCTCGGCCCGATACCTGCCTCCGCCACAGGTCATATCCGGCATCAACCGCTTTTGGCTTTGAGGTGTAAGTGGAATTCCTTGCTGTCGTGTGTGTGCTGGTCTTACTGACCCCAGGAATCTCAGCCGCTTCCACCCTCTCTGCTCCAGATCAGACTCAGGCGACGGAGACCGAACCGGGCCAGCAGCAAACGCCTCCGCCGGCCGCCTCTCCACCGCCTCCTTCTGCCGATCAACTTCCCGCTCCGCGCGAAACCATTCACTTTGCGCCCTACGAGCCGCTCAAATCCATCGAGGGCATGAGCTCCACCTATATTCCGCTGGACAGCTGGATCTACCCCGCGGTGATGCGTCTCTATGGGATGGGCTTTGTCGACACCGTCTTTCTCGGTATGCGTCCCTGGACCCGTTTGAGCGTGGCCCACATGCTGGAGCAAAGCTCAGACACGATCACCAGCAGTACGAACGATGAAGCCATCGACATTTATACCGCTCTGGAAAGAGATCTCCAGCCCGACATGCGCATCCCTCTCGACCAGAGGTTTGGGCGAGTCGGGCTCGACTCGGTGTACCAGGGCGTGATGGGTATCGCCGGCACGCCCTTACGCGACAGCTTCCACCTGGGGCAGACTGACATCAATGATTTTGGCCGTCCCTACGCAGGGGGCTTCAACAGCTACAGCGGCTTCAGTGCGCGCGGACACTACGGCATGTTCTCCATTTACTTTCGTGGAGAATTCCAACATGCTCCGTCGTGGGAAGGCTATTCGCTTCCCTTATCAGAGACCCTGGCCACCATCGACGATTTCGCCACCTTCAGCTCCGTTCCGCTATACGGAAATACGACCATCCCATTGGGTCCGGTTTCCTCGGTCAACAATCTCACCGTGCTCGAAGGTTATGTTTCCGCCCACGTCCTCGGCAATGAGGTCTCCTTTGGAAAAATGGACAACTGGGACGGGCCGGGCGTGGGCGGCGGCATGGCCTGGAGTAACAATGCGGAAAATATCTGGAGCTTCCGCATCAATCGGGTTGAGCCGCTATACATCCCGTATATCTCCCGCATCGCGGGGCTGATCCGATACGACTTTTTCGTGGGACCGCTGAAGGGCCATAACGATCCTGTAAGCCCTTGGACGCATGCGGAAAAACTTTCCGTCAAACCAACGCCTAACTTTGAATTCGGTTTTCAACGCACTGTCATCTGGGGAGGCGTGGGACACGAACCGGTCACGCTGGGTACGTTCTGGCGCAGCTTTTACAGCATCAGCGATACCAACGGATCGGAAAAATTCTCGCGCAAAGACCCCGGCGCCCGCTTCAGCGCCGTGGACTTCTCCTGGCGTCTGCCCTATCTTCGCAAGTGGCTGACCTTTTATTGCGATTCTGAAGTGCACGATGATGTCTTCCCCATCACCGCGCCGCGCCACGCCGCCATCCGCCCCGGTCTCTACTTATCCCATTTTCCTGGTGCGCCCAAACTCGACTTGCGCGCCGAGGCTGTCTCCACCGATCCCGACACCGGCCTCAGCACCGGTGGCCAGGACATGTACATCGAGGTGGTGCAGAGGAATGGATACACCAGCAATGGCTTGCTGATGGGTGATTGGATCGGGCGCGAAAATAAGGGAGGCCAAGCCTGGCTCACCTACCATCTCTCGCCCCGTGAATGGCTGCAGCTTTCTTACCGCAGTGACAAGGCCGCCAAAGACTTTATTCCCGGCGGCACCACGCAAACCGACTTCCGCTTTGATGTGGTCAAGCGCCTCACACCGGACGTCGAATTGAAAGCCAACGTCCAGTACGAGCAATGGTTGATTCCACTCTACAAGTCCGGGCGGCAATCCGACACCAGCACCGGCTTCCAACTGACCTGGTATCCGCGCATGGACCGCCGATTCTAGCGCCTCCTCTTTCGCTCTTCCTCTCTTCCCCAATTCAACGAACACCATGACATTTAGCGACAGTTACTGTAGCCACTAAGAAGATCTTCGCCATCTTTTCGCTACGATCACCAACATAGCTTAAGGAGTATCGCTCAGCTTCACGACAAACGCGTCTTCGTCATCGATGTTGGTGGTACTCGTGTCCGGGCGATAACGGTAGCCCGCGGTGTACACGGAGTCTGGATCGTCCAGTCCCACTGGAAGGTTGACAGGGTGGAAAGTAGCGACCCCATTGACCGCAGCTCCCAGGAATTTGCTGAACTTGAGAGTCTCGAGTTTGGACTTCAGTCGGCCCCGGTGGCAATGACCAACAATCTCTTCTACAGTGCGAAGCGCACCGTTGAAAAGGCGGGCTTCGCACTCGCCAGCTGAAATGACAGCAATCAACTACGGAGTATCGCTGAGCTTGACGACAAACGCGTCTTCATTATCGGGGTTTTGGGTACTCGTGCCCGGGCGATAACGGTAGCCCGCGGTGTACACGGAGTCCGGATCGGCCGTTCCCGCGGGAGGGTTGGCTGGGTGAAAAGTGGCGACCCCAGTGATCGCGGCTCCCAGGAATTTGCTCATTTTGAGAGTCTCGAGTTTGGAATCGAATTCGGACACAAAGCCCGCCGTCGGGTTCACAGTGATGGGTGAAGTCCCCGGAAAGACACCCGAGGAGGTCGTACCGGCTATGTAAATGTCTCCCAGGCTATTGATAGCGAGGCTAATGCCGGTCACCCCGCCACCGCCGCCCAAGTAGGTTGCATGCAGAAGCTGTCCGGTGTTGCTTAGCTTCGCGGCAAACGCACTCCAAAAGTCCGTAGCAAAATAACCACCCAGGCAAGCCGACGGCGGTGTCGTTTGGTACGCCCCGGGAGTTGTAGGAAAGTCAGAAGAACATGCGATCCCCGCAACGTACGCCTCCCCCTTCGGATCCACGGCGATCGCGTTCCCCCAATCCAACGGGTAGTCTGCATTACTGGTTTTCGTTCCGCCTAACAACTCGGAATAGAGAGAGCTGGATCCGTCCGGCGAAAGCTCAGTAACAAAGGCAACGCTGCCCTGCCCGGGAGAGCCATGGGAAGTTGCCCCGTTGGTGGGAAAATCAGGAGATTTAGTGAGCCCGGTCACAAAGGCGTGTCCTGCACTGTCCACGGCAATTCCATAACCTATGTCATATACCGAGCCGCCCAGGTAAGTGGAATAGCCATCTGTAAGGTATCCGTCGGCTCCCACCTTCACGACAAACGCGTTCGTTAGTCCCTTCAGGGAGTCCTGCATTGGCTGCGTACTCGACCAGTTCCGTGTGGTGGGGAACTCTGTGGACTTGGTGAACCCCGTGGCATAGGCATTGTGATTCGTATCCACAGCGATGGCGAATGCACCCTGCACTTCGCCTCCAAAACCGCCAAAGGAAACGCACCACTCCTGGACGGCTAGATCGACACTCAGCTTAGCCACGAAACCATTCCACGAGCCCCAACCGAATTGCGAGTGAGTGGCAAAATTTGTCGAGATCGTTTCACCGGCCACCCAAACTCCAGTCGGGTCCACGGCGATGCCGAACGCCACGTCCGTTTCGCTGCCACCAATCAGGGTGGAGTTCATCACTTCGCCGCTGGGTGAGAGTTCGGTCACGAAGATCCAGGAGGGACACCCGTACGAAGGGCAGTTCTTCGCCGGCGCCGGGCCGAAGAAATTTGGAAAATTAGTGGAAAGGGTCTGGCCCGTCACGTAGGAATTGCCCTGGCTGTCCACGGCAAGGCCCTCAACAATGTCCTGGGAGTTGCCTTCGATGAAGGTGGTGAATTCTACGGTGGGGTCCACCACCAGAGTATGCTGCCGGTCATACGATGCCAGGCGGAAGGCCGCCTCTCCGTTGTCGAGAATCTGGTAGCCGCCG
>Ga0302324_100011169_pt1 | contig 18478 bp, 14 predicted proteins | sample Palsa_T0_1_FD_201949 | JGI IMG/M metagenome (GOLD analysis project Ga0302324, IMG submission 201949) | Peat permafrost microbial communities from Stordalen Mire near Abisko, Sweden - Palsa_T0_1 | ecosystem: Environmental > Terrestrial > Soil > Palsa > Peat permafrost | place: Sweden: Abisko... | reverse complement strand
CATCTCCTCCACAACATCGTCCACCGAGCCGGAGTCGATGCACACGCGCCCCGCCGTCACTTTGCCCGCCTTGCGCGCGCCGTGGTGGTCGATTTCCAGCACGTCGCCCGATTCCATGATGAAGGTGTTCTCCAGGCCCGACGCGCGCAGGTGCTCGGCCAGCCGCGCATGCTTGGTCAACTGCCGAAACTCGCCGTGAATCGGCATGAAGTAGCGCGGTCGTACCAGGTTCAGCACCAGCTTCATTTCCTCCATGCTGGCGTGCCCGGAAACGTGCACCGGCGGATTCATGCTGCCGTACAGCACGTCGGCTCCGCGGCGCGCCATATGGTCGATCATGCGGAAAATGCCCTTTTCGTTGCCCGGGATGATGCGCGCGCTCAACACCACCGTGTCGCCTTCTTCCACCGAGATGTGCTTGTGGTTATCCACGGCCACGCGCGAGAGCGCCGACATGGGTTCGCCCTGGGTGCCCGAGATCAGCACGGTGACTTTGTCCGGAGCGAGACCCATGGCCTCCTGAGGACGGATCAGGACGCCGTCGGGAATCTCCAGCAGCCCCAGGCCGTGGGCGATTTCGCTGACGGATGTCATACTTCGTCCGACAATCGCCACTTTGCGGCCGAACTGCGCCGAAAGATCCAGCACCAGTTGGATTCGGTGGATCGAAGAGCTGAAACAGGAGATCATCAGGCGGCGCTGCGCGTGGCTGAAGATATCTTCCATGCGCGGCTGCACGGCGCGCTCGGATTCGGTGTAGCCCGGCCGGTCGGCATTGGTCGAGTCCGAAAGCAGCAGCAGCACGCCGCGCTTGCCGTAGTCGGCCAGCGTGTGCAGGTCGAACAGCTCGTTGTCGGTGGGGGTGGGATCCACCTTGAAATCGCCGGTGTGGATGATGACGCCCAGCGGCGTGGTGATGGCCAGCGCGACGGCGCTGACGATCGAGTGCGTCACATGGATGAACTCGATCTTGAACGGACCGATCTCCAGTATTTGTTTGGGCCGGATGATGTTCAGCTTGGGTTCCTGGTCAAGCTCGTATTCTTCCAGACGCCGCTCCACCAGGGCCAGCGTGAAGGCCGTGCCGTATACCGGCACCTGGATCTCGGTCAGGAAATAGGGGACGGCTCCGATGTGATCCTCGTGGCCATGGGTCAGCAGCAGGGCTTTCACCTGCGACTGGTTTTCTTTCAGGAACGTGAGATCCGGCATCACCAGGTCCACGCCCAGGAGTTCGTCCTCCGGGAACATCATCCCGGAATCCACCACGATAATTTCTTCGGCATAGCGGATGGCGGTCATGTTCATGCCGAACTCGCCCAATCCGCCTAGCGGGATTACTTGTAGTTTCTTTTCTGTCATTATCTGTATCCGGCTGCTTGCAATTCGAACAACTCCGCGTATTGCCCACCCAGGGCTACCAAGTGTTTGTGCGTGCCCTGCTCGCGAATCCGGCCATCTTGGAGCACCAGGATCCGGTCCGCCATGCGGACTGTGGAAAACCTGTGGGAAATCAGCACCGCCATTCTCCCTTGGGTGAGCTCCGCGAAGCGCCGGAAGACCTCGTATTCGGCGCGGGCATCCAGAGTGGCGGTAGGCTCGTCTAAGATTAGCAGTTGCGCGTCGCGCATGTAAGCCCGCGCCAGCGCGAACTTCTGCCATTCGCCGCCGGAGAGGTCCACGCCGCCATCGAAGCGGCGGCCGATCATCTGGTCGTAGCCGTTGGGCAGCTTGCCGATTACCTGGAACGCCATGCTCTTGCGGGCAGCCATTTCGATTCGGGCCAGGTCGGCGATGTCTTCGATTTTGCCAAACCCAATGTTTTCTTTTGCCAGCAGCTCATAGCGCATGTAGTCCTGGAAGATAACGCCGATCTCTTTGCGCAGGTCTTCGACATCGTATTCGCGCAGATCCACGCCGTCGAGCAGGATCTGCCCGGCGGTGGGATCGTAGAGCCGGGCCAGAAGCTTGACCAGGGTGGTCTTGCCGGCTCCATTCTCGCCGATAAGAGCAATTTTTTCTTGAGCTTCCAGGCGGAAGTTGATGTTCTCAACCACCATGTGGGAGGAGCCGGGATAGGCGAACCCCACGTTGCGAAACTCGAATCCGTCCCGGATAGGCCGGGGTGCGGGCAGCGCGTGCGGTGTGCTTCGGATGGCCGGTTGCATCTCGAAGAACTCGAACAGATCTTTCAGGTACAACGCCTGGTCGGAAATATCGGTGAAACTTTGCAGGATTTTTTCAATATACATGCGCGAGCGGGAGAACGCGCCGATGAGGAACGTAAACATCCCGACCGTGATGAGGCCCGCCAGGGTGCGGATCAAAACCACTGCATATGCGCCGTAGTAACCCCCGGTCGAGACCAGATTCAGCAGAAATCCGACGCTGGCGCGTTTCACGGCAACTGTCTTATTTTCCTCATAGATACGATCGGAAACTTCACGATACCGTTCAGCCAAGTGCGGACCCAATCCGAAGATCTTGACTTCCTTGGCGCTCTGGTTGGAAGCGCCCAGCATCCGCAGGTAGTCGAGCAGGCGCCGCTGCGGCGTCCAGCGATACAGCACCGAGTAGGCCAGCGTGGTGAAGTGAGTTTCGCCCAGGAAGGCTGGGATCACGGCGGCCAACAGCAGTACCATCAGCCACGGCGAGAAGACAACCAGGCTGGCGGAGAGGGAGATCAGGCTGAGCGTGTCCTGGCCGACGTTCAGGACGCCGGCGAGCAGGCCGATGCGGCCGGTAGTCTGGCGGCGGGCGCGCTCCAGCTTGTCGTAGAAAACCGGATCTTCAAATGAGGCCAAATCCAGTTGCGTGGCATGTTCGATGAGCCGCACGCTGATGCGGTTGGTGAAACGGTCGCCGAGCAGGCTGTCGGCCAGGGAGTTGGCGCGCGCCAGCAGGTCGCTGAGCACGGCCAGCCCCAAGTCCAAGGCGACCAGCTTCCAGAGGGCGGCGGCGTTGCCGTTTCCGCGCTTAATCCAGGCCACTACGCCGTCCAGGATGAGTTTCGTGACCCACAGCATGGCTAGCGGCAACATCGCCCGTACCAGACGCAGCGCGGTGGTGACGGCGACCAGTGGCGGGCTGGTATCCCAAACCATCCCGAGCAGCGGGCGGATATTCCGCAGGGAGGCCAGCCGCGTGCGCCAAGTGGCGTCGCCGTCGGGCTTGCGGGGGATGGGCGGGTGCATCAGGTTTAAGTTTAGCGCTGTTCCTGAGATCCTCAGACCAGCACTGGGCCTGATTGCTCGGGATTTACGGCGGAACAGCCCGCCAACGAGGCCACGCGGCACAATCTCAGGTCGGCCGGGACAAGCACGGTAATGTGCCCCATTTGGCGGAGGTCGAGAGCTACGGCCAATTGCAATGCATCGAGCGTGCGCAGGCCCTCCGCCACGCCGTATCGCACGAGTAGCTTCCTCGCGCTCTGGAAATGGCTCTCGTTCACGGACACGGCGACCAAAAGGCGGAGTTGCGCAAGGTCGGCCCTGAAGCGGCGGCGGGCGATCTCCAGGGACTGCAGATCGATCTCTCCCGTTCTCATCTTGATGGCGAACACGGACTCCAACTCGACGATGGAAAGGTTAGAGATGAGGCACCGGGAACCCGGCTGATCGAGGATTCGGTCCATGTATTCGGACCCGTTCTCCTTGTGGCACCGCTTCGCGAGTGCGCTTGTGTCAAGAAACTGGTTTGGCAAATCAGCGCTCTTGCCGGAGAGCGATCACGGCATCGGAAAGGGAACCGCTAATCGTCGAGAGCGCCCGTCTGACCTCATCCAGGCTGATGTCGTCATGGGCCGCTTCTGCCCACTCTTCAGGCGTGAAGTATCCCGCGAGGTCTTGGGCGCCGATGGCCGGATCGCCGATGGTAACGGTAACTTGCTGGCTCTCTTCAAGCTGTACGTTTTCTAGGGGCCGTAGTGCGCCATCCCGGTACACGGCTTGAAGGGTCTTCTCCATACGCCTTCAGTGTAGCCGATTTGGGCGTCCCTTGCTACCCCCGTCGCGCGGATCGCCTACCGTTCGTGCCCGATGCGAGCGGAATCCGGAGAAGATCGCGCCGGCCGGCGCACTGTACATGCGGAGTCCTTTCCTATGGAGATTGGAAGAACGGGTTCTCGAAAGAAGCACCGGAGCTTCGATTGGGAAAGCCCGGTTCACGGCCGGGCCTTCCAGTCGAAGCGGAAAGGAGGGTCACGTTAATGATCAAAGTGCTAGTTGTACTGCCGTTGATCGGCAGATTCACGATCATTATCGTCTGGCACCGTAAGGACCAGCGGTAACAATCGAGCAGGACCGGGGGCCGTTACCCCCGGTCCTGCTACTAGCATACTCCAAACGGACGCGCAAATCCAAAAGCGGGGCTTAAGCCCCGCGCGGACTAAAGTCCGCCCTCCAAATAGAAATGCTCACCCCGAAGGGTGAGCATCCTAATTACCCCTGTTCTACCAGGGGGACGTTCGATGGGAGAATCAGGTTCGACGGAATCGCAACTCCGCCAAAAACCTTTGGTAGTTGGATCTTATGGCTCCTGGCGCTCCAAGTCAAGTAAAAATCCGATGGAAAATTTTGGTCCGTAATTGGAGGTGGCTGAGATATTTACAGGATTTCCACATTTTCACCACAGCGTCCGAAAACGGAAAAACGGACGGTTTTCACCTGTTGAAATTGGTCTAAGGTCCTGGAATGTCATAGTTTATGGGTTTGGCGCGCGGGTTCTAACGGTCTTGCAGGTGCAGCACGATCATGGCGTCGGCAGCTTCGCCGCGGCCGCCGCGTCTTAGGAATGCCCGCACACTGCCGAACGCCAATCCGCCTACGAGCGAGAAGACCAGCAGTATACCAATCAAAACAAAGGCGTTGATGACCAGGTTGCCGATATTGTCGCGGCGCGTGTTCACGCGCTCGTCGAGCGTGACGTCCGCTTGATAACGAATCAGCGACAGGAGTCTCTCGGCGGCATCGGGATTGGGCGGCGCCAGGATCACGGCCACCATGGGGCCGCTACGCTTCACCATGGCGCCTGCGATCTGCTGGAACTGCGCCGTCTGCCGACGGGCAATCAGGTGCGTCGGATAGTTGAAAATGGCCAGTTTCAGTTCGCCGCCGGGGGCGCTGAAGGAGCCCACTTGCGCCTCTGCCGAGAGATGAAAGGCGGCGGTGGAGGGGGGAATCCCCGGAGCGAACCTCTGCAGGGCCGCCGGGCCTTCCACGTAGCGCTCGGAATTGGGCACCAAATCCTGGGAAGGAAGGTAGCCCATCAGGGTGGGAAGCGCGGAATTATCCACCTGTTTCAGGCTCTGTATGACCGGGGTCAGAAACGGCGCGGCCGGATGGTAGCCTTCAAAACGCAGCACGTAGTTGCCATGCACCAGGATGCTGCCGGTGGCCATTTCAGCGGCCAGCTTGCCGAGCGCCGACGGCTTGGAATCGGCCGGGCGCAGCCACTCGAAAGCGCCTAGCGCGCCAGTGGGGTCCTGCAGGCGCCAGGCAGTGGCGCTGAACTTTTGGCCGTCGCCCTCGTATTGGGCGGTCTCGCCATCGCGGAAGCCGTATTCGTCCCAGAGGGATTGGTCCGACTGAACGGTTATGGGTTGATCCGAGACGCGACGGAAGGCGCCAAGCTGGCCGGGCCAGATCGCGGCTGCGGCCAGGGTGGGGAACAGCAGGGCGAGTGCTATTGAGCGGGCGAGGGGGCGAGCGGGCGAGGGGGCGAATCCGCAGGGGGACGCAGTGGCCGAGGTCGCGGCTGAAGGGGCGAAGGGCTGCATTATGCTGTTCCGTGACATTTCTTATATTTCTTTCCGCTGCCGCAGGGGCATGGGTCGTTACGCCCCACCTTGTCGCTATTGATCACTTGCTTTTTCACCGCCGCAGAACCGTCGCCGCCCACGAACTGCAGTCCGGCGAGTTCCTTTTCTTTATCGCGCTGCATCTTCTTGGTCATGTCCTCGACGGCGGATTGCGCGGCGCGCTTTTGCTGCTCTGCGACGGCTGCGTGCTGCGCTTCTTCATCGTCGTCTTCTTCGTCTCCGTCTTCATCCATGGGGAAGGGCAGCACGGGCGGGCCGGCCAGGCCCGGCTCGTCGCCACGCGAGACCTGCAGGAAAAACAGATAGCGCAACGTCTCGTCTTGAATACGGCGGTCCATCCCGTCGTAGAGTTCCCTGGATTCCTTCTTGTACTCCACCAGCGGGTCCTTCTGGCCATACCCGCGCAGATGGATGCCTTCCTTCAGATCGTCCATCGAGCGCAGGTGGTCCTTCCACTGATTGTCGACTACCTGCAACATGATGATGCGCTCGGTTTGGCGCATAGTATCAGCGCCGATAAGGTCCTCCTTCTCCTGATATCGCCGCATCAGGCGATCGAAGATCGCGTCCTCGATCTCCTGGCGGTTCAGGCTGCCGAGCTCCGCGGTTTCGATGCGGACGCCAAATTGGCTGAGCACGTCGGTCTTCAGAGTAGCCATGTCCCAGGTGTCCGGATGCGCTTTCTCCGGACAGTGCCTGTCAACGGACTCCTGCACAACGCCGCGAATCCATTCTGTGATTCGCCCCTTTTCGTCCTCGCCCGTCATCAGATCGCGGCGCCATTTGTAGACTCTCTGGCGCTGCTTGTTGTTGACGTCGTCGTATTCGAGCAGGTGTTTGCGGGCATCGAAGTTCTGCGCTTCGACGGCTTCCTGCGCCTTCTGGATGCGCTTGGTGATCAGCTTCGACTCGATGGGAACGTCCTCTTCCATGCCCAGGCGCAGCATCAGCCGCTGCATGCGCTCGCCGCCGAAGATGCGCATCAAATCGTCCTGCAGAGAAAGATAGAAGCGGGAGCTGCCGGGATCGCCCTGGCGGCCGGCGCGCCCGCGCAACTGGTTGTCAATGCGCCGCGAATCGTGCCGTTCGGTGCCCAGGATGTGCAGTCCGCCGAGCGCGGTCACTTCGTCGTGCTCGCGGTCCGTTTGCTCCTTGAAACGGGCCAGCAGCGCGTTCCAGTCCGCTTTGGGCATTTTGTCCGGGTCCGCGGCCTGTTTGCGGGCCGCTTCGCGGGCCATGAATTCCGGGTTGCCGCCCAGCAGAATATCGGTGCCGCGGCCGGCCATGTTGGTGGAAACCGTGATAGCGCCCTTGCGGCCGGCCTGCGCCACAATGGGCGCTTCCCGTTCGTGATTCTTGGCGTTCAGAACTTCGTGCTTCACGCCAATTTTCTTCAACAGGGCTGAAAGCCGCTCGGATTTCTCCACCGAGACGGTGCCCACCAGCACCGGCTGACCCTTTTCCTGCAGTTCCTTGATCTCTTTGGCCGCGTTGCGGAACTTCTCCTCCTCGGTGCGGTAGACCACGTCCGAAAATTCCGTGCGGATCATGTCGCGGTTGGTCGGAATCACCGTGACGTCGAGATTGTAGATCTTCTGGAATTCGGCCGCTTCCGTCTCCGCCGTGCCAGTCATGCCGGACAGCTTCTTGTACATGCGGAAATAGTTCTGGAAGGTGATGGTGGCCAGCGTCTGGTTCTCGCGCTCGATCTTGACGGTTTCCTTGGCTTCAACGGCCTGATGCAATCCGTCGCTCCAACGGCGGCCGGGCATCAGGCGGCCGGTAAATTCATCCACGATTATGACTTCGTCCTGGCCCGTGGCGTCGTTGCGCTTCACCACGTAGTCGCGGTCCTTCAGGTAGAGGGCGTGCGCCTTGACGGCCTGCTCCACGTGATGTTTCCACTCGATGGTGTCCATGTCGTAGATATTGGGCAGGTTGAGCAGCCGGGCTACCTTGTCGAAGCCTTCTTCGGTGAGCGCCGCGCTGCGGTGCTTTTCGTCCACCGTGTAATCCCCGGTGGTATATTTTTCGCCCGGCTCCTTGCCTTCGATTTCTTCCCCGCGCATGAGCTTGGGGATGATGCGATTGACCTTGAAATATTTGTCGGTGGATTCCTCGCTGGGGCCCGAAATGATAAGCGGCGTGCGCGCTTCGTCGATCAGGATGGAGTCCACTTCGTCGACGATGGCGTAGTTGAACAGCTTGAACTGGGTGCTCCGACCGTCGGCGGCGGACACAGAGATGGGCTCGATGGTCCGCTGCACGCAGTCTTCCAGGCGGAACTTCATGTTGTCGCGCAGGTAATCGAAGCCGAACTCGTTATTGGTGCCGTAGGTGATATCGGCGTTGTAGTTGTCCTGCCGTACGCGGTCGTTTTCGAGGTCGTGTACGATCACGCCGACGCGCAGGCCGAGTGCGCGGTGGATCTTGCCCATCCATTCGGCGTCGCGGTGGGCCAGGTAGTCGTTGACCGTGACGATGTGGACGCCTTTGCCTTCGAGCGCGTTGAGATAGGCGGGCAGAGTGGCGACCAGCGTCTTGCCCTCACCGGTGCGCATTTCGGCGATCTTGCCGCGATGCAGCACGATGCCGCCGATCAACTGCACGTCGAAGTGGCGCATGCCGAGGAAGCGCACGCCCGCTTCGCGGACCACCGCGAAGGCTTCGATCAGCAGGTCGTCGAGGGGCGCGCCCTGGGCCAGTTTCTCCTTGAATTCGATAGTTTTGGCGGCCAGGTCGATATCGGAAAGCTGCTGCATGGCCGGTTCCAGGTCGTTGATGGCGGCGATGATCGGCTGAATGGCCTTGATTTCGCGTTTGTTTTTGGTGCCAAAAACCTTGGCCAGGATAGCGTCGATCATATATGAGGTCTCGGCAGAGAGCGGAGATCCGCTGTTTCTATTCTAGCGCGGGTGGGGCGGAGGGACACGCTTCTTGCTGCTCCGACCGGCGCGGCCCGCGCAACGGCCTTACCCGCTGGCCCGGCCAATGTCGGGAAAGCCCGCAGACGCCAGGCGGGGTTGGCGCCCCCTCCTCGATGCGCGAGCGCTTCACGATCGAGGGATCCAGACCAAATTTTCGCGTGACGGCTTTCACGACGTCTTCCAGGAAGGGCTGGGAGAGGGGCGCCAAGACTACTGCTGTAATCGCGGTTGACAGATCGCAAGAAACCCACACTCCCTTCTGCTTCGGAGTCGGGCCCGCTCGGGAACTGGACCGGGACGGCACGCTGTTCGAGCGCAGGTGGTAGATCAGCCGACTTCCCTCTCATACTCGTACCACCACCGCTTTCTGAGTGCTTCGTCGACCGAATCCCAACTATCCCCCGCCGGGAGCGTTTCGTCCGGATCGGCGTAAGTCACCAATCCCCCAAAAACCGTTTGATCAAGAATAGGCGGGCCCGCCCTGGAGCGCCGATGTACTCCCTGGGACAACAGAGCGAGGGTCGTCCGTATGGCCACTCCCTGGTTTCCGTATATCTTCCACATCGCGGCGGATTCATCTGGCGAGTTATGCCAGCAGTTCACAAATATTGCGGCGCGGTTATAGCGCCATACTTTCCACGGATACTCTTTTTCCCGCGCGGTTGCTTTAGGCGGCAACCGCGGGAGCGCACCCTCCAACTCATCGTCCAGCGCGGCGAGAACCGGAAAATAGAGTGCACTGTGATCTAGCATCGACACCAGCTTGGCGAGATCCATGAACCGCCAGAGCTGTGCCTCTGGTGGGGGCACCCGTCGTGTGCCCATGTCAACATAGCTCAACTTCAAAATGTCAGGCCCGCTTGGAGTTCCCATGCTGACGTTTCCTCGCGGAACCCCCACGGATCGGAGACGGAGGCAGCCGCCGCGCCTTGAGTTCGCCGCGGGCTAGGGCCACCTCGGCATTCTCGCCGAGCCGGTCGCGCTGCTCAAACCACCATTGAGCCTCTTCGGCTTCAGTAGCGAATTTAGGAATTGGCTCCTTGTTTACTATTCGGTTCATTTGACCCTCTCAGGTCCTTGTTCCTTGGATGGCGCGGCGATAGACGGATTCAAGATCCTTGGTAGCCGGGTAAGCCGTAATCGGACGGTAGTAACCGTCGTCAAGGATCGTCCAGACGATGACGAGCAGACGCCCGGCAGTCGTTTGGCCCATGGCTGTCCAGCGCTCTTCCCCGTCCTCCGTGACGCGGTAGTCCAGGTCCACGATTTCGCCTGAGAGCGCTTGCTCGGCTTCCTCGGGCTGCACGTCGTGCCGGGCCAAGTAACCGGCATTATAGACATCCCAGTCAAACCACAGACCTCCATCCACGCAATTGCATTTTACACACAGTTGAGGGTGAGAAGTTTGGTAACCAGCTACTAGCGTCTTGCCTTCGCCGGACGATGCCGCCGTTGAACTGCACGTCGAAGTGGCGCATGTTGAGGAAGCGACGGCCGGCTTCGCGGACCATGGCAAAGGCTTCGATCAGCAGGTCGTCGAGGGTTCTTTTAGGCGTTTTTTAGTTTTTTTGTCCGACCGAAGATGCGCAATAGGGCGGCGGTCGAGCCACGCCTGCTAGGGGCGCCACGCTCGACGGCTTTTCGCAGGCTTCAGCACGCTGCCGAGACTTCTCTGACGGTTTCCCAGATGCCGAGTTCTCCTTGGCTGGCCTGGAGAGAGAGCGTGGAGAGGGCAAAGGCCAAGAGTCTCGCGTCGCGCTTGGGGCGTCCTGGGTCACTGGCCGCCTGCCCGGGCCGGACCTTAACCTGCCCAATGAGCTCACCAGGCGGTGGCATCGCCTCGGCATGCTCAGCTAAGTCGGGCGCCAGGGACGAGGGCTCTGAGGCGGTCGCGGAGCTTGACGCGCAGATCGTCCGGGGCGGTCCAGATGGTGTGTGGATACTGCCGGGTATCGAAGGGTGGGTTTGAGAACTGGTCCTGACGGCACGACCAGAATACTGGACGCTACAGAGCGAGTGCATAGCCGGCCTCAAAAAGCACATTCGGGCTCTGCGTGTAAAGACGCAATCGCGGATCATGACCGGAGTCGTTGAGCTTGGCGCAGTGGCAGGTGGGCTTTCCGCGGCGGCGCACCACGGCGCAGATGGAACCCGGGCGCAAATCGCCGAGTGTGCCGATCTGACGCAAGATTTCAGAGCGCCGGGCTTCTAAAGCGGGCAAGGTATAGGGCATAGGGGGCCTCCTCTCCGAATGTATATCGGCACTCAGAAACGAGCCACAAAAAAGAGAACGGGGCAAATTGCCCCGTCGGTGTCGCACACCCCCAATCGGCAGCGGAATGGACATCTGCCCGCCGTTTCGCGTACACTGGCGGCAGGTTAAACTGCAGAAGCCGCCCATGAACCTAACGATCGACTTGTCCGAGCAAAACGCCGCCGCGCTCGAAGCCCAGGCGCGCGCCGACCGTATTCCGGCCGAGCGCTACCTTGCGGATATCGTCGCCCGAGCCCTTGAACGCCAGCACCGGCGGGACGCCGAGAACCTTCGGAAACATCTGGACTACGTGGCTTCGCAGGTTGCCCCGGACACGACCGCCGAAGAGATGGAAGCCGCCCTTCAGGATGCCTTGACGCAGGTCAGGCCGCATCGCAACTGGCGCCCGTGAGGACTGTTCTCGATTCCAATGTTCTGGTCCGCGCTAACCCCAAGGTTTCACCTCAGGGGCTTGCGCGCGATCTGCTCCAGACCATCGTATAGGGGCCCCATGTGCTGATCCTTTCGTCCGCCATCCTGGCCGAGGTTCAGCGTGTGCTGACCTACCCTTCCGTTCAAGCCCGGTGGCATCTCACGGGAGAAGCTATAGAACTGTACCTTGTCTTTCTGGAAGCGGTGGGCGTTTTGGTGGAGCTACCGGAGGTTTCTCCCTCCATCATAACCGCCCCGGACGACGACCCTATCTTGCAAACCGCGATCGTGGGCCGCGCCGACGTTCTGTGCACTCGCGATCTACCTTTTCGGCACGAGGTTGTCGGACGGGTTTGCGCCGCGAATGGTATTAGAATTCTGGACGATATTACCCTTAATGCACGAGCTGCGCCGGGCAAGCGGCAGATAGACAACCACCTACGCGCTTTGCGAATCGTTTTGTGCTCTCATAGCGTAATGGGACGCTTCCTGCTAGCCGCCACGCTCCTCGCCGCCCTCCCAGCATCCGCCGCTATGAGCGACCAGATCGTGCGCTACACCATCGCCGCGCGCCTCGACCCCATAGCCAAATCCATCGCGGGCCACGAAACCCTGTCCTGGCGAAACGAGTCTCCCGATAGCATCGCCGAACTGCGCTTCCATCTCTATCTCAACGCCTTCCAGAACGAGAAGAGCACTTTCATACGCGAATCCGGCGGCCAGTTGCGCGGGGACACCATGTCCAAGGACGATTGGGGCTATATCGATATCAGACGCATGCAGGAGGCTGGCGGGGGCGATCTAACGCAAGCCATCCGCTTCATTCATCCCGACGACGACAATGCGGACGATTGCACCGTCATCGCCGTGACTCTGCCGCAGCCCGTCCCGCCCGGCGGCGCCGTCACCCTGGATATCGAATTTCTCTCCAAGCTGCCTAAGGTGTTCGCGCGAACGGGCTATCGGCAGGATTTCTTCATGGTAGGCCAGTGGTTCCCGAAAATCGGCGTCTATGAAAAGGCGGGCGACCGCTACGCCACGAAGGGTGCATGGAATTGCCACCAGTTCCACGCCACTACGGAATTCTTCGCCGATTATGGCGTCTACGACGTCTCCATCACCACGCCTTCCAACTACGTGGTCGGCGCAACCGGTGTCGAGCAGAGCGCCGTCGAAGACCCGCGCAGCCACCAAACCACCCGCCGCTTCCACCAGGAGGACGTACACGATTTCGCATGGACCGCTTCGCCCCATTACGTCCGCATCGAGCGGCTGTTCGAGCCTGCGCGCGTCGTCGCGGCCGCCGACAACGCCGCCACCGCGCAACTGCTCGGCGTACAGCCTGAGGACCTGCGGCTCAAGCCTGTGCGCATGATTCTGCTCATACAGCCGGAACACCGCGGGCAGGCCGACCGGCATTTTCGCGCGATTGAAAACGCGCTGAAATGGTGGGGCCTGTGGTATGGCGCTTATCCTTACCAGACCATCACGGTGGCCGATCCGCCCTACGGGGCGGACGGCGCGGGAGGGATGGAGTATCCGACGCTGATCACCGCCGGCACGAGTTGGTGGCCCGGAAGCCACGAATATCTGGTGGAGGCCGTGGTGGTCCACGAATTCGGCCACCAGTATTGGTATGGCATGGTGGGCACTAATGAGTTCGAAGAGTCATGGCTGGATGAGGGCTTCAACACTTACTCGACGGATAAGATACTGGATATGGTTTACGGCCCGGGCTACTTGCCGGTGACGGTCCTGGGCGTCCCTGTTTCGGAAACCTTGGGCCTGCCGAACTTCACTTGGGGCGAGATTGACCGGGCTGCCTACCTGCAATACGGCAAGCACGATCCGGTGGTGCGCAATGGCTGGCAATACTATGACAGCTTCCAGTACGGGCTCAATTCCTACATGCGTCCGGGCACGCTGCTGCGCACGCTCGAAAACTATCTCGGCCCGCCGCTGATGGCGCGCATCATGCGGACCTGGTTCGAGCGCTATCGTTTCCATCATCCGACTTCGGTGGATTTCGAAAAGCTGGTGAGCGAGCTAGCGGGCCGCGACATGAGCTGGTTTTTCGACCAATTCGTCTTCGGCACGAACTGGTTGAACTATAAGGTGGGCAGCGTGCAATGCGATCCTATCGAGGTGAAGCTCGGTTCCTATGCCGAAGGCGGCAAACGCATGACCATCGACCAGAAGGCCGCGGACCGCATCGAAAAGGAACGCAAGCGGAAAGGCGAGCCGAAGAGCTATCGGATCGTAGTGAAACTGGTGCGCGACGGCGAATCGGTGTTCCCGGTGGATATGCGGATGACGCTCGACGACGGCGAAATCGTGCGCGAGCAGTGGGGCGGCCGCGAGCGCTGGATCAAGTACGAATACACCAAGCCCGCGGAGGTAAAGTCCGTCGAGATCGACTCCGAACACAAGATCCTGCTGGACGGCAGTTTCGCGGACAACAGCTATGTGTCGCGGCCCGCGCCGCTGCCGTTTGTCAAATGGTTCGCGAACCTGGTGTTTTGGCTCCAGATGGTGCTGCCATGACCATCCGGCTGGCATTGCGGCGCGGGATGCATGTGGTGAAGCGGAGCCGGCGTCTTTGGTTCATCTTTTATGCCGCGTTGACGCTGGCCGCGATTTTGCCCGCGGCCGCGCTGACGACGATCGCTTTCCAGTTGCTGGGTCACAGCGCGTGGGCCGAGCAATTGGGGCGCAGACTGGATCTCGAATGGATCGGCGAGCTGATGGCAACCTATGGCGCAATTCCCATCGGGTCCGTAATGGCGGCCGCGATCGGCGTTCTCGCCATCTCCATTCTCGTGCATATCTTCCTAATGGGCGGCGCCATCGAAAGGTTCGCCCGGCGCCAGTGGTTCAGCGCGGCGTTGTTCTTCGGTGGGTGCGGCAGAAACTTCTGGCGGCTCTTCCGGCTGGCGCTCTATTGCCTGGTTTTGCTCGCCGCTGTGGTTGGCATCAACATGGGCCTCGCGGCCCTCGGCGAAAAGATCTGGGGTAAGGGCTCCGAAGCTACGCCGCTGATCCATTGGATTTGGTTTCGCGCGGCGGTCATGATAGCGCTGCTTGGATTATTGAATCTGATTTTCGATTATGCGGCCATCTATCTGGTGGCCGAAGACAACCGCAAGGCATTTCGTACTATTTGGCGAACGTGCCGATTCCTATGGCGCAACTTCGGCCGGACCGCCGGGCTGGCGGCGGTGCTGTGGGGCATTTGGGTCTTGTTAATAGCCGCCTATTTCGGGATCTCCCAGGTATTCCCGCAGCACACGCTGGTCGCCGTGCTAGTGTTGCTGCTCGTGCGGCAGGCGATGGTTCTGGGGCGGATCTGGTCGCGACTGCTGTTCTATTCCACCCAGTGCGAGATGTACGATGGGATTGCCCATGCCTTGGCTCTGGACACATAAAGCATTCTGGATGACGCCGCTCGCGATCGGCGTCATTTTGCTTCTATTTTCCGTGGCGCTGTCGCACGGACTGCTCCATCGGGTTTACCAGCGCCGTCTGGCCGAATCGCGCCGTGAGCGGCTTTTTCTGGCGTCAGTTGGATATTTCACCGCCGCGCTGGTGGTGCGCGCCATCACCTTCGCCATTCACAACAACATCGGGCCTTTCCACGATGTGTCGATGAACGGCAGGCACATCCATCACTTGGTATGGGGCATCGCCGTGCTGATAGGCGTCGGTTATGGATGGCTCCTGCAACTCGGCGGCGGCGCGGCGCAATCGAACGTTTGGGCCGGGCGCGCCATGTGCATGGCTTACGGAGTAGGCGCCGCGCTCACGCTCGATGAATTCGCGCTATGGCTGAATCTTCGGGACGTGTACTGGGAGCGGGAAGGGCGCCAAAGCTTCGAAGCCATGGGGCTGTTCGCGGCGCTGCTTTGCGTCGGAATCTTCGGCCATCCGTTCTTTCATGGGGTGGCGCGCGAGTTTGCCGCTATCGTGCGGCGGAAGCGCCCGCCAACCTGATGTGGGGCGGGCGTCCACGCCTGCGGCGGGTCTCGAACCGCCCGCCTGTCTTAAAGGGGCTGCAGTGAGTTTCGAACGTGCGCGGTTTTCCGGAGCCGCTCTTCGCCGGAGCAGGTGCGATATTCTGGATGATGTTTGGGAAGGCGCCCCTTCAGAGAGATGCGAAAGACTGAAATCCGGGTGGAACCGGCCGAAGCGTTCTTCGAGCGTGGGCGAAAGCTGGCGCGCTTGGCGGACCGCGGAGGCCGAATTCCGCCTAGCCGGGTCATTGCCTTCGACGACATTGAGTCGCTGCTGCAAGTCCTGACGGCGAAGCGCGTCCTTTTGCTCAAGCAAGTGAGAACGGCGCCCGGCTCCATCACCGATCTGGCGCGGACGCTGAAACGCGACCGCAGCGCGGTGACGCGCGATGTTCAAGCATTGGAGCGAGCGGGTGTGCTGCGCGTGACTGAAAAATCGCTGTCCGGCCATGGAAGGCGGAAGTGGATTGCCCCCGTCGCTCGGGATCTCCACTTGACCGCGCAGTTATGATGAAGAAAATGCGCACCTGTGTCGCCTTACTCGCGCTCGCCCTCCCTCTCGCCGCCGAGGTCCGCGTCTGGCAGGCGACTCTTACTCTGCCCACCTACGAAGAAGGCGCGCCCGACCCCAACCCGCCCTTTGACGCGTTCTCCACGGGCCGCTTCAATTACCCCTACACGCTGCGCGAGAACCTCACCAACCAGCGCGTCCCGCACGACTGGCGCGCCGTCTATCTGGAGAACGAATATCTGAAGTGCTCCGTGCTGCCCGATCTCGGCGGCCACCTCTACACCTGCATCGACAAACTCAACGGCCAGCCCATGTTCTACGCCAATCCGTCGATCAAGAAAGCCAACATCGGCTATCGCGGCGCTTGGGCGGCATTCGGCATCGAGTTCAATTTCCCGGTCTCGCACAACTGGGTGTCCCTGTCGCCGGTCGAATTCGGTTTCGCCAAACATGCCGACGGGAGCGCCTCGGTCTGGGTGGGCAACGTCGACCGCGTGTACGGCATGGAGTGGCTCGTCGAATTGCAACTCCGGCCCGGCAGCACGGTTTTGGAAGAGCACGTCACGCTGAACAATCGCAGCGACGTGCGCCATCGCTACTACTGGTGGAACAACGCGGGCATCGAGGTGAAGGACGATTCGCGCATCTATTATCCGATGCGCTTCACGGCCGGCCACGGATTTACGGACGTCGACACCTGGCCGGTCGATTCCAGCGGCAAAGATCTCAGCCTGATTCGCAACGAGAAGAACGGCCCCGTTTCGCGCTTCGCCTACGGCAGCCGCGAGCCGTTCATGGGCGTGTGGCGGCCCGACACCGACTCCGGCACCGTACACTACGCCGCCTACGCCGAGTTGCCCGCCAAGAAGATCTGGTCGTGGGGCGTGGACCCCGATGGCCTCGACTGGCGGCGTGCGCTTTCGGACAATAACAGCGCTTACGTGGAAGTGCAGGCGGGACTCTTTCGCGACCAGGAGACTTACGCGTTCCTCGAGCCGCGCCAAACGATCCGCTTCGACGAATACTGGATGCCAGCGCACGCCATCGGGGGCATCGCGCGCGCGAACCTGGCGGGCGTGCTGAACCTGACCCGGCGCTCTGGCGCGCTGGCCGCGGCGTTCAATGCGAACTGCAAAATCGCGCTTGCCTCCATCCGCATTTTGCAAGGCACGCACGTGCTCGCCGAGGAGAAAATCAGTCTGACGCCGGAACATGCCTGGACGCGCGAAATTAAGAACGCCGCGGCCGATCATCCATGCACCTTCGAGCTGCGCGACGCCTCCGGCAAGGTGCTGCTGCGGCACACCGAAGGCGAATACGATTGGACGCCGGCATCGGAAATCAAGACTGGGCCGCAGCCGGATCCCGCCGACGGCGATGCGCTGCAGCGGGGCGCCGATCAAGAGCTGCAGGGCGACTTGCCGGCCGCGTCGCGTTCTTATCGGGATGGCCTGCAACATTCGCCCGGCGAATTTGCGCTGAGCCTGGCGGCCGGACGCCTGTGCGCCAGCCTGCAACGGTACGCGGAGGCCATCAAATATCTGGAGCCCGCGGAGGCGCGCGCCACGGAGGATCCGGCGGCCGCGTATTATTTGGGTCTGGCATACGATGGCGCGGGCGACACCGCCAAAGCGCGCGTGGCTTACGAGACGGCCGCGCGCACGCCGGCGTGGCGGGCGGCGGCCAGCTTGAAGTTGGGCGAACTGCTCGCGCGCGGTGGTGATCGCGAGGGCGCGCTGCGGTTCCTGCATGCCGCCAAGAGCGATCTGCGCGCCGAAGAAGAATTGCTCGCCCTGGAACATAGCAAGACGGCAGGCGAAAGCGCCTGCCCCACGTGTCCTCCGAGCGCCTTCCTGCAATGGGACGCCGGGCAGCACAGCGATCCCGCATTGTTGCGCTTCCTGGCAGCCGATCCCGCGCGCGTCCTGGATATCGCCGCCGAATACATGCGCTTGGGTCTGTACCGGCCGGCCGTGGAGATTCTGGCGCGCGATTTTCCGGCGGTACCGGCAGAAGAGACAGAGCCGGGCGCGGTCCTGCCGCAAGCGCATCCATTGGTCGCGTACTACCGCGGATATTGCCGCGCCAAACTGGGCGAATCCGCGGCAGCCGACTATGCGGCGGCGGAGAAGCTATCGACGCTATACGTCTTTCCCAGCCGCGCCGAGGATCTGCAAGTGTTGCGCGCCGCCGTCGCAGCCCGTCCCGACGACATGACTGCCCGGTACCTGCTCGGCACGCAGTTGTTTGCCCGCGGCATGGTCGACGATGCCCTAACGGAGTGGAGCATCGCGCGGAACAACAGGGCCGCCATACCGGTGCTGCATGCCGATATCGGGCGCGCCCTGCTGCGCGAGAAGCACGACTCCATCGGCGCGCTGAAGGTCTTCCGCGAGGGGCTAGCCGTGGACCCGCTGAACCGGAAACTCTACGAAGGCGTGGACGAGGCGCTCAGCATTATGTCGCGTCCCGCGCGCGAACGGGCGGTATCGCTGGAACACTATCCGGACCTGGGCAATATGCCCG
>Ga0302324_100011167_pt1 | contig 18478 bp, 18 predicted proteins | sample Palsa_T0_1_FD_201949 | JGI IMG/M metagenome (GOLD analysis project Ga0302324, IMG submission 201949) | Peat permafrost microbial communities from Stordalen Mire near Abisko, Sweden - Palsa_T0_1 | ecosystem: Environmental > Terrestrial > Soil > Palsa > Peat permafrost | place: Sweden: Abisko... | reverse complement strand
CCGCGGTCGCAGCCGGCGCCGCGCTGGCCTGTGCCGTGACCGCCGCCACGAACGCGCGCGAGGCCGCGCTGGCGCCGGCGTCGAGCCAAAGGCGCGCCGGTACGTTGTGGCCCAGTGGCTCGACCTTAAGCTGCTGCACGCCGCCGTCGCGCTGCGCCGCCGGGTGATCGCACAGCGTCGGCTCGAGCGCCAGCTGCGGCTCCGGATCGAGCATCACGGCGGCGCCGAAAGCCAGCGGCGGCGCCGAGAGTTGCGCGGCGTACACCAGCGTCGCCCCGATCCCGCGCCCGAGCAGCGCCGGCTCGTTGAAGTGCGCCGTGCCCGCAGCGCGCTGCTGCTCGCGGCTATAGTCCTCGAACAATCCGGGCATGAAGACGCAGCCCTTGGCGTGCCGGTTCAGGTACTGTAGCAGCGGCGCGGTCTGGATGCCGACCACGTAGTTGCCCTGCGCGGCGTAGAGCAATGCGGTGTATTCATCAGCACCGGTCCAGCCCTGGGCATCCGACAGCAGATAGACGAAACCGCGCTGCGCCAGCCACGGCGGCAGCACGCGCACGCTGCCCAAAGCCTCGCTGTTGATCCAGCGCGGCCAGCGCTGCTCGACCGCATAGCCCAGGGCGGTGGCCAGCACCGCAAGCAGCGCGGCCAGCAGGAGTTTCTTGATGCCCAGTGTTGGCGCTCAGCCAGTATTGGCGCTCAACGATAGCGCGCCAGAATCTTGGCCAGCGCGGCGCCGTCGGGCCGCAGCTGCTCATATGCCAGCTGGTTCAACGGCGTATCCGGCGTGGCATTCTGCGCATGGAATTCGCTCTGGCCGCCGGCGATATAGAGCAGCCCGGTCAGATACTCATCGTGCCGCATGCGCTGCTGGATCAGCTCGAGCGCCACGCCGCGATCGGTCGGGTCATAGGCCGCATCGAGCTTGCGCAGCCGGATCTGCGAGCCATCGTGCATGGTCACCGGGTGCGATTCGCCTTCGCCGTAGCTCACGGCAATCGGTGCGGCCGGCGGCACGAAGTCGGCGTGCACGACTTCCTCGTAGTGCTCGCGGGTATAGGCGTAGCTGCGCGTGGAGCCCTCGTGATCGTTGAAGGTCACGCACGGCGACAGCACGTCGATCAGCGCGAAGCCCTCGTGGTGCATGGCGGCCTGTATCAGCGGCACCAGCTGCGCCTTGTCGCCCGAGAAGCTGCGCGCCACGAAGGTGGCGCCGAGCGTGATCGCGAGCTGCACCGCGTCGATCGGCGGCTGCATGTTGGCCTCGCCCTTCTTGGCCTTGCTGCCCAGATCGGCCGAGGCCGAGAACTGGCCCTTGGTCAGGCCGTAGACGCCGTTGTTCTCGATGATGTAGACCATCTTGAGATTGCGGCGAATCGCATGGCAGAACTGGCCGAGGCCGATCGACAGCGTGTCGCCGTCGCCGGACACGCCGATGTATTGCAGCGCGCGGTTGGCGGCATTGGCGCCGGTGGCGATCGAGGGCATGCGGCCGTGAACCGAATTGAAGCCGTGCGAGCCGCTGACGAAATAGGCCGTGGTCTTCGAGGAGCAGCCGATGCCCGAGAGCTTGACCAGATTCTTCGGCTCGATCGCATCCGCCCAGCAGGCCTCGACGATCGCGGCGGTCACCGAGTCGTGGCCGCAGCCGGCGCACAGCGTGGAGTTCGAGCCCTCGTAGTCGCGGCGCGTCAGGCCGAGCGCATTTCGCGGCAGCTCGGGATGCGCCACCTTGGGTTTGGCCATGAAGGTCATGCGATGCTCCTTGCGATCGGCCGCTGCGGTACCACCACCGACATCACGCCGTCGAACACGTAGCTGGCCGGGATCGGCATGCCGTTGTAATGCAGGATCGATCGCAGCCGCGTCTTCTCCACGCCGGTCTCCATGATCAGCAGCGAGCGCAGTTGCGCGTCGCGATTCTGCTCGACCACGAAGTTGATCCGATGCGATTGCAGGAACTGCTCGACTTCGTCGCCAAAAGGAAACGCGCGCACGCGCATGTAATCGGCATGAATGCCGTTGGCGCGCAGCCGCAGCTGTGCTTCATGCACCGCGCCGTCGCCGCTGCCGAGCGAGACGATGGCGATGTCGGTGGGCTGCTGCGCGCGCTGGATAATGGGCTTGGGCACCAGGCGCGCGGCCGTCATCCACTTCTTGCGCAGGCGGTCGACCACGACCTGATACTCCTTGGAGTCCTCGGTGTAGCCGCCGTATTGATTGTGGCCCGAGCCGCGGGTGAAGTAGGCGCCCTTGGCGTCGACGCCGGGCAAGGTGCGCTGCGGAATGCCGTCCTGATCGTGATCGTAGTAGCGCCAGAAGCGATCGAGCTTGGCGATCTGCTCGGCGTCGAGCAGCTTGCCGCGGTCGGGCCGATAGTTCTCGTCCCACGAGAACTCCGGGCACATCCAGTCGTTCATGCCTATATCCAGATCCGACAGCACCAGCACCGGGGTCTGCAGCCGGTCGGCCAGATCGAACGCGCTGGCGGCGAACTCGAAACATTCCTCCGGGTTCGCCGGATACAGGCACACCTGCCGGGTATCGCCGTGCGAGGCGTAGGCCGCCGAGTGGATGTCGCCCTGCTGCGTGCGCGTGGGCATGCCGGTCGAGGGCCCGACGCGCTGAATGTCGAACACCACCGTGGGCACCTCGGCGTAGTAGGCCAGGCCGAGGAATTCCTGCATCAGCGAGATGCCCGGACCGGAGGTGGCGGTGAAGGCGCGCGCGCCGTTCCAGTTCGCTCCGATCACCATGCCGATCGAGGCCAGCTCGTCCTCGGCCTGGATCATGATGTAGTTCTTGCGGCCGGTGGTCTCATCCACCCGCAGCTTGTCGCAGAAGCCCTTGAAGGCATCCATGAGCGAGGTCGAGGGCGTGATCGGATACCAGGCCCCGACCGTGGCGCCGGCGTACACGCAGCCCAGCGCCGCCGCGGTATTGCCGTCGATGATGATGTGGCCGCGGGTCGCATCCATCTTCTCGACCCGCAGTGGCAGCGGACAGGAGAAGTTCGCGCGCGCATAGTCGTAGCCGAGCTGGATGGCCTTCATGTTGGCCTCGACCAGCTGCGGCTTCTTGGCATAGGTTTCCGCCAGCAGCGTGCGGATGATGTTCAGATCCAGCTCGCACAGTGCCGCCAGCACACCGGCGTAGCAGATGTTTTTCATCAGGATGCGTGTGCGCACGCCCGGGAAATTCTCGTTGCACAGCCGTGCCAGGGGCACGCCGATGACCGTGACGTCCTCGCGCTTGAGCAGCGCCGGCCGCGGCCAGGTCGAGTCATAGAGAAAATAGCCGCCCGAGTTCACCTCCTGCAGGTCGCGCACGTAGGTCTCGGAGTTCAACGCCAGCATCAGATCGACGCGGCCCTCGCGCGCGCGATGCCCGTCGCGCGTGACACGGATCTCGTACCAGGTCGGCAGCCCCTGAATGTTCGATGGAAAGTAATTCTTGCCGACCACCGGTACGCCGCTGCGAAAGATGGCCTTCATCAGCAGACCGTTGGCGCTGGCCGAACCGGTGCCGTTGACGGTCGCGATCTTGATGACGAAATCGTTTACGCGGTCTTGAGCTTTGCGCTCGGGCATACGGGATCCCCATCGGCGGCCTGCGGCCAGTGAATGGTCGATTTCTGCATGTCCCAGGCGGCGGTGGGACAACGCTCGGCGCACAGTCCGCAATGCACGCACAGGTTCTCATCCTTGACCATGACGCGCCCGGTCTGCTTGAGCGGTGCGGAATGGAACAACAGCTGAGTGAGCTCGAGCTGTGGTGCGCGCAGCCGGGTTCGCAGTTCCGCCTCGGTGCCGGCCTGCGTGATGGTCAGGCAATCCACCGGGCAGATGTCGATGCAGGCGTCGCATTCGATGCACAGCTTGGCCTCGAACACGGTCTGCACGTCACAGTTCAGGCAGCGCGCCACCTCCTGCGCCGTCTGCTCGGCATTGAAGCCGAGTTCGACCTCGATATTGAGCTTCTTGAAGCGCTCCTTGAGCGAGACGTGCGGCATCAGTCGCCGCTCGAGCGTCGCGTAGTCGTTCTTGTACGACCACTCGTGCATGCCCATCTTGCGGCTCGAGAGCTTCACGGAACTCGCCGGGCGCTCGTTAAGCGATCGGCCGTGGCAATACTGGTGTATCGACAGCGCCGCCTGGTGCGCCTGCTCGACCGCCCAGATGATGTTCTTCGGCCCCTGGGCCGCATCGCCGCCGAAGAACACTTCCGGGCGCGTGGACTGAAATGTGTGCGCGTCCACCAGCGGCCGCTCGGCGCGGTCGAAGCTCACGCCCAGGTCGCGCTCGATCCAGGGGAAGGCATTCTCCTGGCCGATCGCGAGAATCACATCGTCGCAGGGTATGACCAGTTCCCCGACCACGCGCTCGTTCTTGATGGCATCGCCCTCGAGCTCGTAGTGCATTTGTTCGAAGCGCATGCCCACCAGGCGGCCGCCCTCGATCACGAACGCCTTGGGAGAATGATTGACGATGATCTCGACGCTCTCCTCCTCGGCGTCGTCGAGCTCCCAGGCCGAAGCCTTGAAGAAGCCGCGCGGCTTGCGCGCCATGACCTTGACGCTCTTGGCGCCCAGGCGCAGCGAGGTGCGGCAGCAATCCATGGCGGTGTTGCCGACGCCGATGATCAGCACGCGCTCGCCGATCGAGCCGATGTGCGCGAACGCCACCGATTCGAGCCAGGTGATGCCGATATGAATGCGGTCGGATTCGTGCCGGCCCGGCAGCTCCAGCTCCTTGCCCTTGGGCGCGCCGGAGCCGACGAACACGGCGTCATAGCCGCCGCCGTCGAGCAGCGCTCGCAGGCTCGCCACCGGCGAGCCGAGCTCGAGCGTCACGCCCATGTCCAGGATCATGCCGATCTCCTCGTCGAGCACGGCCTGCGGCAGGCGGAAGGAGGGAATATTGCTGCGCATCAATCCGCCCGGGGCGGGGCTCTGCTCGAAGATCGTGACCTCGTAGCCCAGCGGCGCCAGGTCGTTGGCCACGGTCAGGGAGGCCGGCCCGGCGCCGATGCAGGCGATGCGCTTGCCGTTGAGCTGCGCCGGCGCGCGCGGCAGCCGGCCGGTCAGTTCGCCCTTGAGATCCGCGGCCACGCGCTTGAGCCGGCAGATGGCTACCGGCTTGTCCTCGACACGGCTGCGGCGGCAGGCGGGCTCACAGGGGCGGTCGCAGACGCGCCCGAGAATGCCCGGGAACACGTTCGACTCGCGATTGAGCAGGTAGGCGTCGGTATAACGGCCCTGGGCGATGAGCCGGATGTATTCCGGCACGTCGGTGTGCGCCGGACAGGCCCACTGACAATCGACGACGCGGTGGTAATAATCCGGCTGTGAGGTATCGGTCGCTGAGGCTGAATCGCCGGTCATCTGAGCGTCCTGTATAGCAAATCACCCGCCGGGATGCGAGCACTACCCATGACTGAAACCCCCCCGATTGCCGCCACCGAAATCAAACTGCGCACCCGTTCACGCTTGCTCGAGGTCGCGTTTGCCGACGGCCGGCGCTTTGAGCTGCCCTTCGAGTATCTGCGCGTGCATTCCCCGTCGGCCGAAGTGCGCGGCCATGGCGAGGGGCAGACGGTGCTGGTGCTGGGCAAGGAAAATGTCGCCGTGCAGGCGGTCGAGCCGATCGGTCACTACGCCGTGCGCCTGGTGTTCGATGACGGCCACAACACCGGCCTGTATACCTGGGCATATCTGTATGAGCTGGGGGCGCAGCATGCTGCCAAGTGGTCCGAGTACCTCGCGCGCCGCGCCAATCGCAGTGCCGGGCAGTCTTGAGCGCGTGCGCCTGAAAAAGAAAGGCCGGGCGATTTCACCCGGCCAAATCTTCACAAGACCCCCACTCGGTTGCGCCTTTTGGGCCACAACCGGGGCGGGATTCTGGGCGAATGTTTGGCGAATTACCAGCCTTTTCGTTCGCCTGCTGATGAAAAAAAACCATGGCACCGCCGCAACACCTTCTTACCGATAGAGGACGGATTCAGTCCTTTCCGCGCGCAATTATCGCTACCGCAAACAACCGCGCACAGGCGACATAATAGAATGGCCCCATGACCCAGAACTCCACCACGGATTTCGGCTTCGAACAGGTCCCGAGCCAGGACAAGGCACGGCGCGTGCGCGGCGTGTTCGACTCCGTGGCCGACCGCTACGACCTCATGAACGATCTGATGTCCGCCGGTGCCCACCGTCTCTGGAAGCAGTTCACCCTGTCGCTGACCGGGCTCAAGGCCGGCGGCCAGGCGCTGGATATCGCCGGCGGCACCGGCGACCTCGCGGCCGGGCTGGCGCGCCAGGTGGGCCGCGCCGGACTGGTGGTGCTGGCCGACATCAATGAACGCATGCTGCAGCATGGCCGCGACCGGCTCATCGACCGCGCGCTGACCACCGGCATGGCCTATGTACAGGCCAACGCCGAATGCCTGCCGTTCGCCGATGGCAGTTTCGATTGCGTCACGATCGGCTTCGGTCTGCGCAACGTCACCGACAAGAGCGCCGCGCTGGCATCGATGCACCGCGTACTCAAGCCCGGCGGACAGCTGCTGGTGCTCGAATTCTCCACGCCGGTGATACCGGCACTGAGCCGTCTGTACGATGCCTATTCCTTCAACGTGCTGCCGTGGCTGGGCCGCGTGGTGGCCGGCGATGCCGACAGTTATCGCTATCTGGCCGAATCGATCCGGCGGCATCCGGATCAAAGGACGCTGATCAACCTGATGCAGGCGGCCGGGCTCGAGGCCTGCCGCTACCATAACCTCATGGGCGGGGTCGTGGCCCTGCATCGTGGCTACCGCACATGATCGAACGCGCGTTCGAGCGCGCGCTGCAGTCGGCCGTGGCGCGCGCCGTGGCCGATTCGATCCGCGCCCGTGAACTGCTCGCGGCGCTCGCCGGCCGCCGCATCACGATCGAAGTGCGCGCCACCCCCTGGACGCTGGCGCTGGAATGCACCGGCACGACGCTGCGCACTTACTCGCCAGCGGGCCCGCTGGCGGCGCCGCTGGCTGACGCCCGGGTCAGCGGCGCGCCGCTGTCGCTGCTGGCATTGACCGCCGATGACGCCCAGGCCGTGATCCAGCGCGGCGATGTGCGCATCGAGGGGGATGTCGAGATCGCGCAGCAGTTTCGTGAGCTCGCGGTGCTGCTCAAGCCCGACCTGGAGCACAGCCTGTCCGGCCTGCTCGGCCGCAGCGGCGCGCATGTGCTCGTGCGCGGCCTGCGCGGGGCGGCGGCCTGGACACGCGCCTCGCTCTGGACCGGCGTGCAGAATCTGAGCGAGTACCTCGCGCACGAGCGCGGCGATCTGGTGTCACGGCCCGAGGCGGAGCAGTTTCTGCGCGAGGTCGATGAGCTGCGCGAGCAGCTCGATCGCATCGAGGCGCGCATGGCACGGCTGGAGCAGAGGCCGGCTTAATGCAGCTGCGAGTCCTGCGACGGCTGATCGCGATCCAGCGCGTGCTGGTGCGCCATGGCCTGGACGATCTGGTTGCCGCCACGCACCTGTATCGGCCGCTGCGCTTCGTTTATTTCGTCTCGCCCTGGACCTGGTTTCAACGCCGCTCGCGGCTCACGCGCGGGCAGCGGCTGCGGCTGGCGCTCGAAGAGCTCGGACCGATCTTCGTCAAGTTCGGCCAGGCACTGTCGACGCGGCGCGATCTGCTGCCCGGGGATATCGCCGATGAGCTCGCACGGCTGCAGGACAACGTGCCGCCGTTTCCGGGCGAACTCGCGCGCGCCAGCATCGAACGCGCCTACGGCGTGCCGCTCGAGCAGCGCCTGCGCGGCTTCGAGCAGATTCCGCTGGCCGCCGCCTCGATCGCGCAGGTTCACGCCGCGCAGCTGCCCGATGGCCGCGAAGTCATCGTCAAGGTGCTGCGCCCGGGCATGAAGGCCATGATCGCGCTCGACATCGAGGTGCTGTACACGATCGCCGGCATGGCCGAGCGCTGGTGGGCCGAGAGCCGCCGCTTGAAGCCGCGCGAGATCGTGCGCGAGTACGAGAAGACCATCCTCGATGAGCTCGATCTGATGCGCGAGGCCGCCAACGCCTCGCAGCTCAAGCGCAACTTTGCCGGCTCGCCTTTGCTGTACGTACCGGAAGTCTACTGGGACTTCTGCCGCGCCGAGGTCATGGTCATGGAGCGCATCCGCGGCACGCCGATCGGCGACCTCGCCCGCCTGCGCGAGCTCGGCACCGACTTCAAGCGTCTGGCGGAGAACGGCGTCGAGATCTTCTTCACCCAGGTGTTCCGCCATAATTTCTTTCACGCCGACATGCACCCCGGCAACATCTTCGTGCTGCTCGACAACCCCGCGCAGCCGCGCTACGCCGCGGTCGACTTCGGCATCGTCGGCACGCTGGATCTGCGCGACCAGAGTTATCTGGCCGAAAACTTCCTGGCCGTGTTCAACCGCGACTATCGCCGCGTCGCGACCCTGCACGTGCAATCCGGCTGGGTGCCGGCCGATACCCGCGTCGACGAAATGGAGTCGGCGGTGCGTACGATCTGCGAGCCGATCTTCGATCGCCCGCTCAAGGAGATCTCCTTCGGCACGGTGCTGCTGCGGCTGTTCGAGGCGCTGCGGCGCTTCAACGGCCAGATCCAGCCGCAGCTGCTGCTGTTGCAGAAGACCCTGCTCAACGTCGAGGGCCTCGGACGCCAGCTCTACCCCGAGCTCGACATCTGGCACACCGCCAGCCCGGTCCTGCGGCGCTGGATGCGCGATCGCGTGAGCCCGCGCAACGTGTTGCGCGAATTGCGCCGCGGCTGGCCCGATGCGCTCGAGATCATGAAGGCGCTGCCGCCGCTGACCAAGCGCCTGGTCGAGCAGGCGCAGGATGGCCAGCTGCGCGTGCCGGTGGACACGAGCGCGCTCGAGGCGATGCGCCGGGAAGTGAGCCTGCAGGCCCGCCGCAGCGACCGCATCGTGATCGGCGCGGCGCTCATGCTCGGCGGCGTACTCTGGCTCGGGCTGCGGCTCGACCCGCGCCTGCTGGGCGTCGTGTTCGCCGGCGTGGGCCTGGGCATCTGGTTCGCCCTGTGGCTCACCCGCCCGCGGGCTTGAGCTCAATCCACAGCGCGCGGGCGCGCGCGCACAGCTCACCGTCCTCGTCGAACAACGCCGTGCCGACTTCGTACTTGCGTCCGCTGACACCAATCCTCCAGCCGACGATCACGCATGGCTCATCGATGTGCACGCAGCGATCGATGTGCGCCGCGAATTCCCCGAGCAGCATGGGCACGATGTCCTCGCGCGCTGCAAAGGCGCCCGGGCAATCGAGCGCCGCACTGATGAATTCCGGCCGCACCTTGCCCTCCCCATCCGACAGCGCGACATCGGCCACCCAGGGTGCGGCCACCAGATCACCGCCCGCATGCCGCCCGGCGAAGATGCGCATGCCATCGCCGCGTGCCCGCTCGGTGCCGCAGACGAAGCAGCCCGGAAACAGATGGCGCGTGAAGCCGACGAAATGACGCGAGGCTTCGAGCGCCTGCAGGTAACTCGGGGCTGCCGGCACCTGTAGCTCGAAGTCCACCGGCTGCGCGCGCGCCAGTACCGCACCCAGATGCGTGAGCTCGAGCCCGCCGTCTTCGGTGGCCTTAAGTTCGAGCGCAACCTGCAGTGGAATCGGGCGCTCGAGGCGGATGCGCACGCGCGCGTCCGAGCGCTGCGCCATGAGCCCGGCCACGTAGCCGCCATTGGCGCAGCCCGGTGGGCCGCAGAAGCGTTGATCGACCGTGAAGCTGGACATGGTGACAGACGCCCTCGCTAAGCCCGGTGCGCTGCACGGTAACGCTGCGCGCGCTGCCACAGCAACCATCCGAGCGCGCTGGCGCCCAGCGAGCCCCAGGCGAGGCTTCGCATTGACTGCGCCAGCACCGGCGCCACGAGGCCCATGGTCAGCGTGGCGATGATCATGTTGAAGAAGGATTGCATCGACGCCGCCGCGCCGCGCGAGTGCGGGAACAGGTCCAGGATGCGCAGCGTGACCACCGGATACATGAGCTGAAGTCCGAACCCGAGCGCCGCCAGCAGCAGCTGCTGCAGGTAGATCGGCGGCGAGCTGAAGCCCTGCTGCAGCAGCGAGGCCAGCGCGTAGCCGAGCATGTATACCGTCAGGGTCTGCTGCGCCTGCAGGCTCGAGAGATGAAACGCCTGCGCGATCGCGCGCAGCGCGGGGAAGAAGGCATCGATCGAGAATGCGCCGACGGTCGAGAGCAGACCGAGCAGCAACGACAGGTGCGGGGGATGCGCGGCCGCGTCCGGCCTCACGCGCCCTGCCTCACGCGCCCTGCCTCATCGGCGCGGCGGGCGCAGCGCGGCCAGGAACTCCTGCGGGGATTCGCCCCGCTCCAATACCTCCACCAGCGCCGAGCCGACGATGACCCCATCGACCTGGCCGCGCAGGCGCTCGACCTGCTCGCGGGTGCGGATACCAAAGCCGGCGCACACGGGAACCGTGGCGGCATCGCGTACCCGCTCGAGGTAGGCGGCAATCTCCTCCGGGGCGGCGACGCTCTTGCCCGTGGTGCCGGTCATGGTCACGGCGTAGACGAAGCCCTGACTGGCCGCCGCGAGCCGCGCCAGGCGCTCCCCGCCCGTGACCGGCGTGACCATCTGCACCAGCGCGATGTTGTGCGGGGCGAGCACCGCGCGCAGCTCCTCGCTTTCTTCGAAAGGCAGATCCGGCACGATGAAGCCGCACACGCCCGCGCCGACCGCGCGACGCGCGAGACGCTCGAGCCCGAAGGCGAGCAGGGGATTCATGTAGCTCATCAACAGCAGCGGCGCCTTCACGGCCGGCATAAGCTGCAGCTCCTCGAGGATCCAGGTCAGCGTCACCCCCGCGCGCAGCGCGCCTTCGCTCGAGCGCTGGATCGTGACGCCGTCGGCCATGGGATCGGTGAATGGCACGCCGATCTCGATCACGTCGGCCTCGAGCGCCACCGCGCTCAGATGCTCGCGGAATTGCGCCCGACTCGGGTAGCCGGCCGTCAGAAAGGCCACCAGCGCCGGCTGGCCCTGTTTGGCCGCCGCGCGCAGGGCCGCGACGATGCGCTCTGCGGGCGTGCTGACCGCGGCGGCGGTCACGGCGCCAGCGTCCGCGACAGTGTCGGCATGTCCTTATCGCCGCGCCCGGACAGGCCGATCAACACCCGGCCGCCGGGATTCTGTGCCGCCCAGCGGCGCGCGCCTGCGAGCGCATGCGCACTCTCCAGCGCCGGCAGGATTCCCTCGCATTCGCAGCATTCATGCACCGCCTCCAGCGCCTCCTTGTCGTCGGCCGACTCGTAACGCACGCGCCCGAGCGCCAGCAGCAACGCATGCTCCGGCCCCACGCCCGGATAATCCAGGCCCGCGGATATCGAATGCGTCTCCTGGATCTGTCCATCCTGATCCTGCAGCAGCAGAGAATAACTGCCGTGCAGCACGCCCGGGCGTCCGCAACTAAGCGAGGCCGCGTTCTCGCCCAGCGCCCCGCCGCGGCCCCCGGCCTCGATGCCGATGATCTGCACGCCGGCATCGCCGAGGAAGGCATGAAACAAACCAATGGCGTTGGAACCGCCGCCGACGCAGGCGACGATGGCATCGGGCAGTGCGCCGGCGCGTTCGAGCATTTGTGCGCGCGCTTCGCGTCCGATGACCGCCTGCAGCTCGCGCACCAGATAAGGATAGGGGTGACCCCCGACCGCCGAGCCCAGCAGATAGTAGGTACCGTTCGGGTCGCCGACCCAATCGCGCATGGCCTCATCGATGGCCGCGCGCAGCGTACGATCGCCGCTGGTCACGGCAATGACCTTGGCGCCCAGCAATTTCATGCGCCCGACATTGGGCGCCTGGCGCTCCATGTCGAGCTCACCCATGTACACGGTGCAGGGCAGACCGACGCGCGCGCACGCCGCCGCGCTGGCCACGCCGTGCTGGCCCGCACCGGTCTCGGCGACGATGCGGCGCGCGCCCAGGCGCCGCGCCAGAAGCGCCTGACCGATCGCGTTATTGATCTTGTGCGCGCCGGTGTGCGCGAGGTCCTCGCGCTTGAGCCAGACTCGCGCGCCCCAGCGCGTGGACAGATGCGGCGCCGGACTCAGCGCCGTCGGCCGCCCGACCCAGTCGCGCAGCTCGCGCTCGAGCTCGGCGCGGAATTCAGCATCGGCAAGCCAGCGGCGCACGCCGCGCTCGAGCCGCTCATGCGCCGGAATCAGGGTTTCGGGCACGTAGCGCCCGCCATACGGACCGTAACGCCCGCGCTCATCCGGAAAGCGCCCGGCCAGCAGATCCGCCAGTCCTTCAGCCCGCTCAGCTTCGGTTTCCATGGCACTCATGCTCGATTCCTGCAAATGCCGCACGCGCGGCCTGAACGAATTCGGCGATCATCTGTGGGCTCTTCTGCCCCGGCGCGGCCTCGACGCCGCTCGACACATCCACGCCAAACGGCCGCACCGAGCCGATCGCCGAGGCGATGTTGTGCACATTGAGGCCACCCGCGAGGATCAGCTCGGTATCGCCCGCCAGCCGCGCCGCCTGCTCCCAGTCCCCGGCCGTACCGCTGCCGCTGCGCGGGCCTTCGAACAGCACGCGGACCGGCATCGCAGCGGATGCCGTCGCGCCGCGCACCACGGCGCCGCGCACCACCGGCAGCAGACTCAAGCTCGAAGGCAGCCGCAGGCGCTCGAGATCCTCGAGATCGCTCTGCAGCACGTCGGGATCGAACACGCGCAGGATCTGATCGATCAGCGCCTGCTGCGGATGCAGCGTGACCGCGACGCAGGCTACGCGTGCGCGCGCCGGCGCCGCCAGCAGCGCCGCGCGCTCCGGCTCGAGCCGGCGAACCGATGGCGCGAACACGAAGCCGATGGCGTCCACGCGCTGACTCAAGGCAGCCGTGATCGCCTCCTGGCTCGTCATGCCGCAGATCTTTATCCACATCGGCGCCCCTGCCGCCCTGCCGCCAGCAGCGCGCGCGCGAGCTCGACGCGGTCGGCAGCGCGCATCAAGGCACTGCCGACCAGTGCCACATGGTAGCCCGCCGCAGCCAGTCGCGCGGCGTCGGCGCTGTTCTCCACGCCGCTCTCGGCCACGCAGGGCACGCCCTGCGGCAGGCTCGCGGCGAGCGCTTCGAGCCGGCCCGGTACCACCTGCAGCGTGGTCAGATCGCGGCAGTTCACCCCGACCATCAGCGTCGCGCGTTCGCCATAGGCGCGCACCAGCGAGGCCGCCTGTTTCAAATCGTACTCATCGAAGGCCTCGAGCAGCACGAACAGGCGCAGCTCGGCCGCAATATCGAGCAGGTCGGCAATGCGCGCGCGCTCGAGCATGCGCAGGATGACCAGCACGCCTCCGGCCCCAGCGGCGCGCGCTTCATAGATCTGGTAGGGATCGACCAGGAAGTCCTTGCGCATCACCGGAATGCTCTCGCCCAGCGCCTGCGCGGCCTGCTGCAGGTGCGACAGCTCGCCATCGAAGCGCGTCGGCTCGGTCAGCACCGAAATGGCCGCGGCGCCGGCCAACGCGTAATCCCTGGCCCGCGCAGCGATGTCCTCGCCGCCGTCGAGCTGCCCCACGGCCGGGGAGCGCAGCTTGACCTCGGCGATCAGATCGAAGCCCAGACTCGAGAGCTTCAGCGGCGGCGGGCTCGGCGTCGCGTGCGCCACGGCCTGCAACGCCAGATCCCCGCGCTGCGCGCGCGCCCGCGCCACCCGCTCGCGGCTCGCCTGCGCCATCTGCTGCAGGAAATCCTCGCTCATGTGGTCAGCACCCGGCGCGCTTCCTCGGCGCCGAAGCGCTCGAGGCGGGCCAGCAGTTCACGCGCCGCACCGCTGTCGATGGCCTGGGCCGCACGCGCCAGCGCCGCGCGCGGCGCACTCTCCCGGCCGCTGACCTCGAGCGCCAGCGCCGCGCCTAGCAGCAGCGCATCGCGATGTGCGTCGCCGCTCGCGTCGCTGCGTTCGCCGGCGAGCACGCGCCTGAGCTCGCGCGCATTGTGGGCCGCATCGGCGCCAAGCAGCGCGTCGGAATCGCAACGCGCCAAACCGTAGTCGGCCGGCGCGCGTTGTTCGCGCCGCACGCCGCCTGGGCCGACATCGAACAGCGTGAAGACGCCGACCGGCGTGGGCTCATCCCAGCCCTCCGCGCCATGGATGACGAAGGCACGCTTGACCTCGGTGCCGCGCAGCGCCTGTGCCATGAGCTCCGCGGTCGCCAGATTGAAGGCTCCGATCACCAGGAACGGCGGTGCCGCCGGATTGCTCAGCGGTCCCAGAATATTGAATACCGTGCGAACGCCGAGCGCGCCGCGCACCGGGGCAATGCTCTTGGTCGCGACGTGATAGTAGGGCGCAAAAAGAAATGCGAACCCCAGGGCGGCGAAGCAGCGACCCGCGGCCGCCTCATCGAGCGGCACGGGCAGCCCCAGCGCCTGCAGCACGTCGGCGCTGCCGGCGCGGCTGGAGATCGAGCGATTGCCGTGCTTGAACACCGGCAGGCCGCAGGCGGCCGCCAGCAGCGCGGCCCCGGTCGAAAGGTTCAGGCTGCCCGAACGGTCGCCGCCGGTGCCGACGATGTCGATCGCATCGGGCAGCCGCGGCAGCTCGGGTCGGCGCGCCAGTGCGCGCATGCGACGAGCGAAGCCGCGCAGCTCCGCGGCGGTGACCCCCTTGGCGCGCAAGGCCGCGAGCAGGGCCCCGGCCATCGCCGGGGCCAGATCCGCATCGGTCAGGCCCGACAGCAGGTTCCCGGCTTCCGCCTCGCTCAGGTCCTCGCCCTCGAGCAGCCGCTCCAGCACGGCACGCAAAGGCATGGGCTCACTCATGGCCGCTCACTCATGGCCGCTCACTCATGGCCGCGCACGCCGCCGTGCCAGCGCAGGAAATTGCGCATCATCAACGGACCGTCCGGCGTGAGTATGCTCTCGGGATGAAACTGCACGCCCTCAACCAGATACTCCTGGTGTCGCACGCCCATGATCTCCCCCTCGGCGGTGCGGGCGCTGACCGACAGCTGTGCCGGGATCGAGGCCGGCTCGGCGATCAGCGAGTGGTAGCGGCCAACCTCACACGCCTGCGGCACCTCATCGAACAGGCCGAGCCGATCGTGCTGGATCTGCGAGGTCTTGCCGTGCATGAGGCGGGAGGCGCGCACCACCTGGCCGCCGAAGACTTCGACGATCGACTGATGGCCCAGACAGACTCCAAATACCGGTATGCGGCCGGCGAAGCTGCGAATCATCGCCATCGACACACCCGCCTGCGCCGGCGTGCCGGGCCCCGGCGAAATGCACAGGTGCGTGGGCTCGAGCGCGCGCGCCTCATCGATCGTGATGGCATCGTTGCGATACACCTGCACGTCCGCGCCCAGCACCAGGAAGGCCTGGACAAGGTTGTAGGTGAAGGAATCGTAGTTGTCGATCAACAGCAGCCGCGCGCTCACAGCCCCGCCTCCGCCAGCTTGAGCGCGCGCAGCAGTGCCGCACTCTTGGCCAGTACCTCATCATGCTCTGCCGCGGGCTGGCTGTCGGCCACGATGCCGGCGCCGGCCTGATAACTGTACTCATCGTCGTGGAACACCAGCGTGCGGATCGTGATGGCCTGATCCATCGCCCCACGGACGCCGAAATAGCCGACCGTGCCGCCATACAGGCCACGCCGCACCGGCTCGAGCTCCTCGATGATCTCCATGGCGCGCACCTTTGGCGCACCAACCAGTGTACCGGCGGGGAAAGTCGCCGCGAACAGATCGAAGGCATCACGCTGCGCCGCCAGCTCGCCGCTCACGCCGCTGACGATGTGCATGACATGACTGTAGCGCTCGATCGAACGATACGGATCCACGCGCACGCTGCCGGCCCGCGCGACCCGCCCCAGATCATTGCGCGCCAGATCCACCAGCATCACGTGCTCGGCGTTCTCCTTGGCATCGGCACGCAATTCGGCTTCGAGCTGCGCATCGAGGGCCGGATCCTCGTGACGCGGTCGCGTGCCGGCGATCGGCCGCAGCTGCGCCGCGCCTGCGTTGAGCTTGACCAGCGCCTCCGGCGAGGAGCCGACCACGGTCATGTTCCCGAGCCGGCAGAAATACATGTAGGGGGATGGATTGATCAGGCGCAGCGCCCGGTAAACCTGGAATGGGTCGAGATCGTGCCGTCCCGAAAAGCGCGAGGCCAGCACCAGCTGATAGATATCGCCCGCGGCGATATGCTCCTGCGCGCGCCGTACGCCGGCCATGTAGGCCTCGCGCCCCAGCGCCGGTTGCGGTGCGGAAAACCTGCCGCCGGTCGCGATGCGCGGCACCGCGCCGCGCAGCGCGGCGATGACCTCGCGCCGCAGCGCATCGCGCTCGGCATCGCTGCCGGCATGCAGCAGCGCGATGCCGCGACTGACGTGATCGAACACCAGCAGCGAACGCGGCGCCACGTAGTGCAGCAAGGGCACGCCGGCCAGCGGAGCCAGCCGCGAGGGCAGGCGCTCGAAAAAGCGCACCACGTCATAGGCCGTGAAGCCGACCAGGCCACCGGCCAGGGGCACTTGACCGAAGGCAGGCAGCGGCAACGGCACGAGCTTCAGCGCGGCCCGCAGGCCGTCCAGCAGCCCATCCCGGCTGGCCGGGACCGGACGCAGGTCGTTGCCAACCCGGAACCCGGAGTCATCGAGCCGTACTTCCAGGGCACCGCCGAAACCGATGAAGGAGTAGCGGCCCAGGCGCTCGCCGCCCTCGACGCTCTCGAGCAAAAAGCGCGGCTCGAACGGCTTGAGCTTGGCGAACGCCGATACCGGCGTATCCAGGTCCCCAGCAATGTCGAATGGCAGTTTCATGACGAAAACCCAACAAAAAACCCATCCCGGAGTGCTCCGGAGATGGGTTCTGGTGTGATCCTGACCTTATTAGGTTGCGATTATGGCGTACAACGACCAGCGCCCACTCCGTTTGCGGAGCGGCGCCACCACCACCGGCGGGCGGCCCGGATGGGAGATGCTGCGTTATTGGCCATGGCTGGAGTATGGCCAGCGCCGCGGCGCTGCGTCAAGATTGCGTCCATGCCGGTCATCGGAATCGACCATGTCCAGCTCGCCATGCCCGCCGGAGGCGAGGAACGCGCGCGCGCGTTCTATCGTGACGTGCTGGGCCTTCCGGAGACGCCCAAACCGCCGGCGTTGGCCCAGCGCGGTGGCTGCTGGTTCGAAAGCGAGCGGGTCAAGATCCATCTGGGCGTCGACAAGACGTTCCACGCCGCCACGAAAGCGCATCCGGGTCTTCTGGTCACCGATCTGTCGCGGATCCTCGAGCGCTGCCGGGAGCGTGGATTTGAAATCGTCGATGACGCGCCGCTCGCGGGCTACCATCGGATTTTCCTCAACGATCCGTTTGGCAACCGCCTCGAACTGATGGAGAAGAAATAACGTGCAGCGGCGTAAATTGGGACGACAGGGCCTCGAAGTCTCCGCCCTCGGACTGGGCTGCATGGGCATGAGTCACGCCTACGGGGTTCCGGATGATGCGGAATCGATCGCGACCATTCATCGGGCGATCGAATTGGGGGTGACGTTTTTCGATACTGCCGAGGTCTACGGCCCATTCATCAACGAGGAGCTGGTCGGGCGCGCGCTCCAGGGCCGTCGCGACTCGGTCGTGATCGCCACCAAGTTCGGGTTTCGGATCAAGGACGGCAAGATGGCCGGTCTCGACAGCCGCCCCGAGCACGTGCGTGAAGCCGCGGAGGGCTCGCTGAAGCGGTTGGGCACCGATTACATCGACCTGCTGTACCAGCACCGCGTCGACCGGCAGGTGCCGATCGAGGATGTGGTTGGCGCAATGGCCAAACTGGTCAAAGAGGGCAAGGTTCGCCATCTGGGACTGTCGGAGGCGGGCGAGGCCACCATCCGGCGCGCTCATGCCGTGCATCCGATTGCGGCGCTGCAGAGCGAATACTCGCTGTGGGAACGCAATCTCGAGCCGCGCATCATCCCGCTGCTGCGAGAGCTCGGTATCGGTCTGGTGCCGTTCAGTCCGTTGGGCCGGGGCTTTCTCACCGGCAACGTTCAGCGCGCCGAGGACTATCCGCAGAACGACTTTCGCCGCAATGATCCGCGTCTGCAGGGCGCGAATTTCGAGAACAATGTGCGCATGGCGGCCGCGGTTCGCGAACTCGCTGCGAACAAAGGTGCCACGGCCGGCCAGGTCGCGCTGGCGTGGCTGCTGCATCAGGGCTTGGACATCGTGCCGATCCCGGGCACCAAACGCCGCGTCTACCTCGAAGAGAACGCTGCCGCCGCCTCGCTGTCGTTATCGCCCGAAGAGCTGCGGCGGCTCGATGCGGCCTTGCCGCCCGGGGCGACATCCGGCCCGCGCTATGGCGAGGAGATGATGGCGACCGTCGACCGCTGAAGCGAGCGCTAGGCCACCTGCGACGCTAGGCCACCTGCGTGTCTTGTAGCGGACGCACGGACACGATGCGATTGCGCCCCA
>Ga0302324_100011166_pt1 | contig 18478 bp, 14 predicted proteins | sample Palsa_T0_1_FD_201949 | JGI IMG/M metagenome (GOLD analysis project Ga0302324, IMG submission 201949) | Peat permafrost microbial communities from Stordalen Mire near Abisko, Sweden - Palsa_T0_1 | ecosystem: Environmental > Terrestrial > Soil > Palsa > Peat permafrost | place: Sweden: Abisko... | reverse complement strand
GGAGGATTTCGCGCGCAGCGGTAAATTGTACGACGTGATTGTGGATACGAAGACCAGCCGTCCGGCCTCCGCGATCGCCCGTGTGCTGGCTCCCGGCGGAACCTACGCCTCGGTGGGTGGGAGCGCGCATCTGTTTGGCTTCATTGTCTTGAAACGTTGGATTCGCTGGCGCTACAGGAAGAACATGTTTGTCGTTCTGCTGAAACAAAATTACGGGCTTGGCAGGCTGTGCGAACTCTTCGAAGCCGGCAAGTTCAAGCCACTCCTGGATCAGGCCTGCAATTTCACTGACGCGGACATGCTCGCGGCTTTACGTCTTTTCGGCGCCGGCGAGCACAAGGGAAAAATTGTCGTAACGGTCGCGTCGTCATGAGTGCAGTCAATCTGGCGACCCGTGCCGCCAGCAGACGACGGGTCACGCTACTAGAAGAAATCGTTATTGACGAAGCCGATTTTCATCAGGCCGCGATGTTGTAAGTCCGCCAAGGTTTGCGCGACGACCTCGTAGCGTGAGAATTTGTCGACCGTGATGTGCACCTCGGGCTGCGGACTCTTGGCGGCCGCCTGGCTGATATAGCCTTGCATCGTCGTTCGATCCACCGGCGTCTTGTCCCACAGCAACGTCCCGTCGAAATCTATCGACAACTCGATCACTTCGGGACGCGTGGACGGCGGCGGGCTGCGCGACGGATTGTCGATCTTCACAGCATGAGTCTGGCTCGGAATCGTGATGATGAAAATTATCAGCAATACCAACATCACGTCGATCAATGGGGTCATATTGATGTCGGAATAGGATGTACCGTCGATGCTGCTTACAGCCGTGGCCATGGTGGTGCTCCCCTGGGTCTCGCGACCGCGACCCAAAACTGACTTGACATATATGCTCGCGCTACCGGTAATTTGAAGCTGAAATCCTATCGATCGCCGACTACTTGCTATTACCTTACACCCTATGTAGAGTTTCTACCATGGGTAAGACGGCTACAAAAGTTCGGATGTCGCTGCAGACGTTGCGGGTGTTGGAGATCTTCTTGGAAAACCCCACGGAGCAGTTGGCGGGAGCGGAAGTGCACCAACGCTGCGGGATTGCCTCGGGAACCTTGTATCCAATCCTTATCCGACTCGAATCCGCGGGTTGGTTCGTCAGCCAGTGGGAATCCATCGATCCCTCGAGCGCGGGACGTCCGCGCCGTCGGCTGTATCGGCTGACTGTCACGGGCTTAAGACGTGCCAGTGAAGTGTTCGCAAGCTTTAATCGAGGAGTACTCGCATGAGCCAGCGCAACGAGCGATCGACGCAACCCGAGCTAAACGGCGTAACTCAATGGTTGATCCGGCATGCGGCCCGTCGAGCGCCAGAATGCTTTTCTTCGCGGCTCGAAGAGGAGTGGCTTGCGGATTCAGTCTCTCGATCTTCGGCACCGTCGCGACTTCGATTCGCCGTGGGTTGCTGTTGGGCGTCCATGGTGATCGCTAACGACTTTCCGCGAAGCTCGGTTCCAGTGGCAAGTCAGGTGACGGCAGCAAGAGAGCTTTCTGCGCTCAGTGATGGCACCTCCGGCTACTTCTCTCTGCGATTCGGTACGCTATTTCTAATTGTAGGGATACACGCCGCGCTTTTCTGCGGATTGGTCACGACGCTGTCGTACTCGGGCGGATTGTCCGCGATTCACGGCTTGAAGTAGCCCCGGCACAGGCCGGTGCCTGCTACTTTGCCGCGCTTTGCGAGGCCAAGGCGATCTCAGCCGCGGGCAGGTTGTACGTGGCCTGAACATTGCCCTGTGCCGCAGCTTGGCGCAGCCATTCGACCCCCGTTGCGGCATCCGGCCGCATGATCCCGGGCACGCCCGTCATATACAACACGCCAAGTTGATTTTTTGCCGCCGAATCGCCTGCTTCGGCGGCCTTGGTCAAGTCGGCAACAGCCTCCGGCACTTTTCGAATCTTGAGATAAAGCGAGGCGCGCCATCCGAGTGTTGAGTTGTCCAACGGATTGTCCTCGGCATATCGATTGAGGAAGGGGATGGCTTCAGCGATCTTGTTTTCCTCCACCAGGATGTTGCTTAACGATAACGAGACGCACGCATCGCAGTCAGTGCCACCCAACTCAATCGCCTTGCGGTACGCCGACTCGGCTCCGGCATGATTGCCGTCTTGCTCGAGTTCGAAGCCCGTATCTTCATACACCATGGATTCGAGCGCGTTCAACTGCGATTTAGGCAACGATTCGCGCCTGCACTCGTCAAGGAATTCCTTCATCTGCTCGAGGCTCCCACCCCATTTGTCCTCGAGCGCCAGCATGTACTTTCTGCGGACATCGACGAATCTCGGGGCCAGGCTGATTGCGTGATCGTACATTTCTCGTGTGTACGCGATTCCGGCGTATGAACTAGTGATGTCGATCATGTGGAAGTAGCTCAAGAACGGCTTCGGGTCCAACTTGATTGAAGCTCCAAAGTCGCCGATTGCGTTTCGCATGGCCTGATCCATCTTCGCAATCTGCCCCTCGCTGGTCTCGGAAATGTACTTGCCGCCACGTTCTTCATAGCCGACCTTCTTGTAGTAGATTCCGCGCGCAACCCTTGCAGCATACGATTTGGGATATTTGTTTACCCAGGCATCGTACTGCGGTGCGAGGCTTCGATCAGTTGGATAAAACGCCCGAAAAGCATTGCGCAGTTCTTCAGCCGATGCTCGACCGCTGCGGAATCGGCTCTGCATCCCAGAGAAGTATTGCTCGAGGCGCTGAAAATCGCTGTTCCGCAATAGGCCAGTCGCATCAGGAGTGGGACTGGATGCGGAAATCGCCGGGCCGGAAGCCGCCAAACACAAGGCGACGGTGATCAGATAGCTGCGAAGCATTGGTGTGTGCCTATTCAGTTGCAGCCTGCAACCGGCAAACCGTAAATGGACTCACCAGCTGGGAATGTGTCAGCTGTCACAGTTCGATGGGCGAGCGCGCCGATTCTTCCCCGTAGGTCTGCCAACGAACAGACCCATCCAGTGCCGCCAGGATAGATGGAACCAGGTGCCCGCTGAGCGAGGCGCACGCGCGGCATCGCGAAAAACGACTGCAAAAAGGCTCTCCCATATGAATCGTCACGCATCGATGAATCGCGTTTACCGGCTGATTTGGAGCGCGGTACGCGATCTGTGGATTCCTGTCGCGGAGACATCCCGCGGGCGCGGCAAGCGGACCCGCCGAACGCTGGTCGCCGCGGCGCTGTCACTGGCTGCAGCCCTTGCTCATGCCGCGGGCCCTTCCGGCGGACAGGTAACCGCCGGCTCGGGCACCATTACCCAGTCCGGTGCCGTTACCACCATCACTCAAGACAGCTCAAAGCTGTCGCTGAGCTGGACCAGCTTCAACATCGCGCCGCAGGCGACGGTGGACTTCGTGCAGCCGTCGACCAGCGCGATTGCGGTCAACCGCATCTTCGATACCAACGGCACCCAGATCCTCGGTCATCTGAACGCAAATGGGCAGGTGTTTCTGATCAATCCGAACGGCATCGTGTTCGGGGCGGGCGCCGTGGTCAACGTGGGCGGGCTAGTCGCCGCGGCGCTGGACCTGAATGAGGCCAGCCTCGATGCCGCATCCAAGTCGTTCAGCGGCACCAGTGCGGACAGCGTCGTTAACGAAGGCACGCTCAGCGCGACCCCGGGCGGCTATGTCGTGCTGCTCGGCAACCACGTCAGCAATCAGGGGGTGATCAGCGCGCAGTTGGGCAGCGTCGCTCTGGCGGCCGGAAGCGCCGCAACCCTTACGTTCAACAACAATAGTCTCGTCCACCTGCAGGTGGATCAGAGCCTCTGGCACAGCCTTGCCGAAAACGGCGGAGTGATTCAGGCCAACGGCGGACAGGTCATCATGACCGCCGGCGCGAAGAATGCGCTGGTCGCCAGCGCGGTCAACAACACCGGCGTGATCGAGGCGCGCACGGTGCAGAGTCGCGAGGGCACCATCACCTTGCTGGGCGGCATGGCCGACGGCACCGTCACGGTGGGCGGCACACTGGATGCGTCGGCGCCGAGCGGCGGCAACGGCGGCTCCATCGAAACCTCCGCGGCGCATGTCGAAGTCGCCGATGGCGCCAAGGTCACGACCGCCGCGGCTTCGGGGCTGTACGGCAGCTGGCTGATCGATCCGACGGACTTCAATGTCGCGGCCAGCGGCGGCAACATCACCGGCGCGCAACTCTCGACAGATCTCGGCACCACGAACGTGAGCCTGAAGAGCAGCAGCGGCACGACGGGCGTATCGGGCAATGTGAATGTCAATGACGCGGTCTCCTGGAGCGCCGACACCACCTTGACGCTCACGGCGAGCAATGACGTCAATATCAACGCCAACATCACGGCCACCGGCAATACTGCCGGACTCGTCATTCTTCCCAACACCGCGAACGGCGGCCAAACGGCCAGCGGGACCGGGATCTATACCCTGCTGAACGGTGCGTCGATCACCTTGTCCGGTGCGACACCGAGCCTCTCGATCGCCAGCATCCCCTACATCGTCATCAACTCGCTGGGCGCCGTCGGAAGCACGACCGGCACGGACCTGCAGGGAATCAACGGGGGCCTTTCCGGTCACTATGCCCTGGGCAGCAACCTTGATGCGTCGGGAACCTCGGCCTGGAACGGTGGCGCGGGCTTCACGCCCATCGGCAGCCAAGCAATGGCATTTACTGGGACCTTCGACGGCCTGGGCCACACGATCAGCAATCTGACCATCGATCAGTCCGGCGCAAGTGACGTCGGCCTGTTTGGGTTCGCGACCGGGTTGATTCAGAACGTTGGGCTTGTCGGCGCCAGCGTCACCGGCAACAACAACGTCGGCGCTCTGGTGGGCTACAACGGAGGCACGGTCAATAACAGCTACGCCACGGGCAGCGTGTCGGGTAACAGCTACGTCGGCGGCTTGGTGGGGTTTAACGATAATTCGATAACCAATAGCAGTTCGTCCTCAAGTGTAAGCGGTGTCACCAATGTGGGTGGGCTGGTTGGGATCAACGACTACTCCACGATCACCAACAGCTATGCAACCGGCACCGTGAGCGGCACCGGCGGAAACGTCGGCGGACTGGTGGGCTACGGCAACTATGGTTCCATCACCAACAGCCACGCCACGGGAACCGTTGCTGGCACCACCGCGGTGGGTGGATTGGTCGGGTTCAATTATGGGGGCACAAATGGAGGCACGATCAACAATAGCTATGCCACCGGCCACGTCAGCGGCACGAGCGGCGATGTCGGTGGCCTGGTGGGGTACGTCGATTTTGGTGCGATCGCCAACAGCTATGCCACGGGCAGCGTGACTGGAGTCGGCAATGTCGGCGGGTTGGTCGGCTACAACCAAGGCTCCATCAGCAACAGTCACGCCGGCACAGGCGGCGTGATCGGCACCGGTTCATACGTCGGCGGCCTCGTAGGGCTCAATACCAATGGCGGCGCGATCAGCAACAGCTACGCCACGGGCAGCGTGACCGGAAGCAACTATGCCGGCGGCCTGGCTGGGGGCAGCATCTATTCCATCAGCACGATCGACAGTAGCTATGCCACGGGTCCTGTAAGCGGATACGCCATCGTCGGTGGGCTGGTGGGAAAGGATGCCGGCACGGTCAGTAACAGCTATGCCGCGGGCAGGGTGACCGGAAACACCGAAGTCGGCGGCCTGGTAGGTTGGAGCTATGGCGCGATCACGGCGAGTCACGCTACCGGCGCGGTAAGCGCATCCGGAAATCAGGCCGGCGGCTTGGTAGGCAACACCGCTGCTGCGGTCAGTGACAGCTACGCGACCGGTGCCGTCAGTGGTAGTTCGTACGTCGGCGGCTTGCTGGGAGTGGCCGAAACCGAGGGCACGGCACCGATCAGTAATTCCTACGCCACCGGTGTCGTGAGCGGCAGCGGCAGCTATGTTGGCGGCTTGGTGGGATTCAGTGCCTTCCCGATCAGCAATAGCCACGCCAGCGGCGCTGTCAGCGGCGCTAGCGATGTCGGCGGCCTGGTGGGATACAACAGTTACACGATCAGCGACAGCTACGCGACGGGCACCGTCACAGGATCCTCCAGTCTCGGTGGGCTGGTGGGGTACAACAACTATGGCGCAATCAGTTCCAGCCACGCGACAGGCAGCGTGTCCGGCGGCAGCGATTACGACGGCGGTCTCGTGGGACTATCGAATGGCGGTACGGTCAGCAGCAGCTATGCCACGGGCAATGTCTCTGGCGGCACGCACATCGGTGGATTGCTGGGAGAAAGTGACACCACGATCAGCAGCAGCTACGCCACCGGAAACGTCAGTGGCAGCGGCGAGGTCGGCGGTCTTGTCGGAGGCAGCTACGGCGCGATCACCGCCAGCCACGCCACGGGCGCGGTAAGCGCCGGTTCCGGATCCATCGTCGGCGGGTTGGTGGGTTCCGACCGTGGCTCGATCGATGGCAGCTACGCGACCGGCGCAGTGAGCGGCAACTCATATGTAGGGGGCCTGGTGGGCGTGGCGGCCACGATGGGCACAGAACCGATCAGCAACAGCTATGCCACGGGTAGTATAAGCGGCAGCGGCAACTACATCGGCGGCCTGGTGGGGATGAACAATTTCGCGATCAGCGACAGCTACGCGACCGGTGCGGTCAGCGGCGGCAGCAATGTCGGCGGCCTGGTGGGACTTAACTATTACACAGTCGCCAACAGCTACGCCACCGGTACGGTCAGCGGCGGCAGCAGTGTCGGCGGTCTTGTCGGAGGCAACTACGGCACAATCAGCAACACCTACGCCACCGGACGCGTCACCGCCGCCGGCAATGACGCGGGCGGGCTCGTGGGGGACAACACAAGCGCCGTTACGGCCAGCTTCTGGAACAGCGACATCAATGCAACCGGCATCGGCGCCGGAGCGACCATGGGGGCGACTGGCCTCACCACCGCCGGCATGATGACGATGTCGAACTTCAGCGCCGCCGGCTGGAGCATCGCGGACACCGGCGACAGCGGCCCCATTTGGCGCATCTACCAAGGCGAGACTGCGCCGCTGCTGCTGTACTTCATGACGCCATTGACTGTCACGGCGGACAACGTGACCAAAACCTACACCGGCGTTCCGGTCACCGGGCTGACCGATGCCAGCTACTCGGTGGCCGGAGCGGCCAGTTCCGGGCATATCTTCAACGCCGGCAACCCGTACAACGGTGCGGTCAATGTCGGCAGCTACGCGCCGGACCTGTACTCGGATCAACAGGGGTATGACATTAGTTACGTCGGTGGCGGCATATTGACGATCACTCCCGCGACGCTGACGGTCACGGCGACCGCTGCCACTAAGACCTACGGCGAAGCGAATCCCGCTCTCTCGGGTTCCGTTACGGGATTCGTCGACGGTCAGACGCTCGCCAGCGCCACGACGGGTTCCGAGATCTATTCGACTCCCGCAACTCTGACCAGCAATGTGGGCACCTACGCCATCACCGGTTCGGGACTCAGTGCCGACAACGGCAATTACATTTTCGCGTTCGCGGCGGGCGACGCCTCGGCCTTCAGCATCACGCCGGCGACGTTGACTTACACGGCTGCCGGGGCGAGTTTCGCCGCGGGACAGATCCCGTCCGGCTTGTCCGGTACGCTAAGCGGCTTCGTGCTGGGGCAGACGCAGGCCACTGCCACCGCCGGCACGCTGGATTGGACCACAGACGCCGGTAGCGACAGTCCGCCCGGCCGCTACGCCATCGACGGCAGTGGCTTGACGGCCATGAACTACGTGTTCGTCGAGGCGGGGGGCAACGCCACCGCGCTGACACTGCGACCCGGCAGTGCGGTGGGACCACCGCTGGGGATGCTGCTGCAGGCTCAAATTGCGGTAGGCACGCTCGAGGCGGATCTGCCGGCCTCGGAGACCACCATCCAACTAGCGCCGCTCTATCTCGCCCAGGATTCCACCAGCAACGGCATCGTGGAGGATGATCGCGTCGTGCTCGATGCGAGGTTGCCGTCTCTGCGCGTTGTGCATGGCGGGCTGAAGCTGCCGGACAACATGGTCGACGTGAATGCGCAGTAGCGGGCTGCGATCCACACCGCCGCTGGCGGCGGCGCTGGTCATTGTGCTCCTGCCGCTGACCGTTCACACCGCAGAGACCGTCCCGGGTGCCGGCTCAATCCTGCAGCAGACTCAGCCGGCTCTGCCGCCCGCGCCGTCCTCCAGCGGAACGGGCCTCGCGATCGAACAGCCCGGCGGCAGCACATTGCCGCCGAGCGCGCCTTTCCTGATCAATGGCATTCAACTCTCGGGCAACAGCGCATTCGCTAGCGCGACGCTGCATGCCTTGATTGCCGAGGCGGAAGGCCGCAGCCTCACCCTCCAGCAGTTGGGGCAGGTAGTGTCCCGCATCAGCGATTACTACCACAGTCACGGCTACCCGCTGGCGCGCGCGATCATTCCGGCACAGACAATCCAAGGCGGATTGGTACGCGTCGAGGTCATCGAAGCGCGTTACGGTCGGGTCGAGCTCGTCAATCGCAGTCGCGTGGTCGATGCTTTGTTGCAGACAACTCTCGCCACGCTGCAACCCGGACAAGCCGTCGCGCAGGCGCCGCTCGACCACGCGCTGCTGCTGTTATCCGATGTCCCAGGCGTCGCCGTCGGCGCGACTTTGATGCCGGGCCAGACGGTGGGTACCTCGGATTTGCAGGTGGACACGACCCCCACGTCGGCCGTCACCGGCAACCTCGCGCTGGACAATTACGGCAACCGTTATACCGGCCGGGCGCGGCTCGGCGGGACAGTGAGCCTCATCGATCCCGCGCGCGTCGGCGACACACTGAGCCTCTCCGGCCTGGCTTCGGATGACATGAACTACGGCAGTCTCAGCTACGAGGCGCTGCTGGATGGTGCCGGCACGCGCTTGGGTGGCGCGTACTCGGCACTGCATTACATCCTCGGCGATCCGCTTGCGGCGCTCGATGGCCACGGCAGCGCGGAAGTCGAGAGTCTCTGGCTCAAACATCCGTTTGTGCGCACTCCGGATGTCAATTTCTACGGCCAGATCCAATACGATCATAAGCAACTCGACGACGCGATTGGCGCGAGCGATCTGCACACCGACCGCCATCTGAACGACGTGACGGCGAGCCTGGCAGGCGACCTGCGCGATGGGCTGCTAACGGGCGGCGTTAATACCTGGAGCCTGGGCTGGACCTCCGGCCGCCTCGGTTTTGACGATGCGAGCGCGCAGCTGGCGGATGCGGAAACCGCCGATACGCAGGGGCGCTTCTCGCTGTGGAATGCCAATGTTTCCCGCCTGCAGCGCGTGAGCCAGAGCAACTCGCTGTATGTGGCGATATCCGGTCAATGGAGCAACGCCAATCTGGATCCCGCCGAAAAGATGGTGGCCGGCGGCCCCTACACCGTGCGCGCCTATGACATGGGAATCTTGTCGGGTGATTCCGGAATCCTCGCAAGCGCGGAACTGCGCCACGAACTGGGCGTGCTGTTGCGCGGACCGCTGCAACTCGTGGCCTTCGCCGATACCGAGCATCTGACCATCAATCACAGCGTTTGGGCGGGTGGACCCAACAGTGCCACCTTGAGCGGAGCGGGCCTCGGTCTGAACTGGAGTTGGCCTGGAAAATGGAGCGCCAAGGCGTGTGTTGCGGCCCCGGTCGGAGCCAGGCCGGCGCTGATCAGCGACAACGATTCAGTTCGCGTCTGGCTCGCCCTGAGCAAGGGATTCTAGGCGGACCTAGCCCTTCTTCGGATAGTAGAGCTGGTAATACCAGGCGCAGGCGCTCTCGATTTGCGCCTGAATCCGCGGCGGAATCTCATGGCGCTGCGGCTTCGCGATCCGCGGCGTTTGCCGGTGCGAGTACTTCATGTGGTAGTGGCTGTCGCTCTCCTGCGCGCCCGCCTGCAGCCTCTCGGAATCAATTGGCATGGGCGCAAGGCCGAGCCATGCATAGAGGTGCGACATGCATGCCTGCGGTCCATCCATCAGGTCCTCGAATCGCAGGAAATACAGATGTTCCTGAACGCTCTTGGGCAAGTCAGGAACGGCATGCAGCGAGATCAGCGGCGAGCCGATGGCCTTGTCCTTGGCAAACAACATATCGGCGCGCCCGAACCGATCGAAATCGGCCAGATGATCGATGAAGTCGAGCAAAATGGTGCGTTGATGCTGCGCTTCGATGGAGCCGTAGATCTGCCCCAATTCGCGCAGGCAAACGATCAACTTCGCATCCGGTTCGAGACTCAGCAGCAGCTCCACCGCGTGCAGCCACGCACGGTTCTTGTCGACCACCGCCTTATTGCGTGCGTCGTGATGCCATCCCCGCAGAAAGCCCTGCATGGCGCAGGCCAGATGGGCATAGCTGGTTTCGAATGAATCATCGAGCTGGGAGAGAAAGAACGTATCGTCGCTGATCATTCGGCGAATGCCCAGCAGCGTATTGCACAGCGGCGAGCTGTGGCTGTCACAGTGAACTTCCGGGTGCTGGGCAAGCAACTGGCACAGCAAGGTCGATCCGGCTCTGGGCAGGCCCGTCACGGCGACGAATTTTGCTGGCATAGCGCTCTTTCCATGTGCGAGTGCGTCCTGGGGAAAGTATAGCCGACGCGAACTGCGACGCTCATCAGAGTGTGCGAAGTCAACGCACGGTATCGATGGCCACCTGTGGCTCGGCCGTTACTTCGATCTGCGCGGCGTGTTTGCATATAAATTCCCATGTCGGCGCCAAATGTGGGTACTAATCCCCATTGCTACAAAACGAATCGCGATGCAGTGTGCAGTGCGCATTCGGATATGAGAGTCATTCAAGAACCAAAGTAATGCGGGCGAAGGGGGCAATAAAATGACCGACGCGAGCTCAGGTCCGGGTTGGCTGCTGTGAGGTTATCAAGCCTCGGCGCCGTGGCTACGATTCTCCTCGGCGGATCAGCCCTGATGCTGATTGCGCAGCCGGCGAGCGCGATTCCGCCTTTCGCCCGGCAGACGGGCTTGGCCTGCGAGGCCTGCCATACCATGCCGCCCGAGCTCACGCCATTCGGCCGGCGCTTCAAGCTCAATGGATACACGCTGACCACGCGGCCGTCGCTGGTCAATGACATGGATGACTACAAGCGCAACACGCTGTGGCTCACCGATCTGCCGGGAGTCGCCATCCTCGCGCAAATTGGCTACGATCACTATGACCGGGCGCCGCCGGATACCGGTAATCCTTATCCCGCGCACGCGCAGAGCGATACATTTCAGTTTCCAGATCAGTTCAGTCTGGTGTACGCGGGAGCGGTCACGGATAAGGTCGGCGCTTGGTTGCAACTCACATACAATGGGCAAGCCGGCAGCGTAGGCGTCGACAATATCGATATCCGATACAGCGATCACACCTTGGACAACAAGTGGGTGTGGGGCGTCACCCTCAACAACTACACGACCTTCCAAGACGTCTGGAACGGCTTCGGAAGTTATGCCCTTCCGAACTTCAATACCGTCACCTTGTGGAGCGGCGGTGTCGCCGGCGCCGGGACGAGTGGGCCGATCATTGGCGCTTTCGGGCCAGGGGTTGTTGGCGGCCTCGGCGCCTACGTCTTCTTCGATGACTCGCTGTACTTCGAGGTGTCGGAATATCACTCTGCGGTTCCCGGTGGCAATTCGCCCACGGTTGATAGCGTCAGTCTTGCCGCCAATGGCGGTGCCATCGATAAGTTCGCGCCGTACGCGCGGGTTGCTTACGAGCGCGACTGGGGCTACAGCTCGGCGGAGATCGGCGCTAGCGCGCTGTACGTCGACTGGATCCCATCGGTCGGCTACATCTCTGCACAGCAACAGTTGGCTGCCAATGCGGCGGGTGGTAGCTACACGCCCGGGCAGTCCTTCAACCCGGGAGCCGTCAACCGCTATACCGATCTTAGCGTCGATTGGCAGTACCAGTACAACGGTCAAGACAACATCTATGGCTTTATGGGTCATTGGACCCACGAGCGGCAACAGAACAGCTCTCAACTGGTAGCGGCGACCTTTACCGGAGCGTCATCACCGATCTACACCAACCCAACGGACACGCTGACGCAGTTTTTGGCTACGGCTGAATACTTCCGTGATCGTCGCTATGGAGGACTCGTCAGCTTCACGCGGACGACCGGGACCTGGGATCCGCTCGCAAATGGGGGCAATGGATCGCCGGCCAATCAATTCGAGGTTTACGAGCTGGATTACGTCCCCTGGCTGAACTTCAGGTTCATCCTGCAGTACAACGCCTATCAGGTGGTGGCCAACAACCAAAACCCCTTTAATCTGAGCCACGCCAACTTTCCCAATTCCCCTGGATTTCCCAATGTCAAAGCCTCGGACAACAACACCTGGGTATTTGGACTATGGATGGACTTCTAATGAGAAAGCTGGCATTAACCTCGCTTGGCATTGCTGTGATTGCGCTCGTGGCAATCGCCGTTCGTGATGCGCGCTCGGCGACTCTTATCGTGCCGCCGGATCCATCCCTCGTGAACGCCCAGGCGCTGGTCAGCAACACATGCTCCAAGTGCCATGGCAATTATGGAATCAGCATCTCGCCGCTGTTCCCGATTCTGGCCGCGCAGCTACCCGGCTACATCGAGGCTGAGCTGAAGTTATTCAGGCTGCGTGCTCGCAGCGATCCGCATGCGCGGGCCTTTATGTGGGGGATAGCCCGGGGTCTTACGGATGAGCAGATCAAAGGCGTCGCACAGTTTTTCTCGACTCAGCCGGCCGTGCATGGCACCGCGTCGAGCAACCCCGCGCTCGCTGACAAAGGTAAGGCGCTGTACGAGAGCGGCCGGCCGGACCTCGACATCGAAGCCTGCACCGTCTGCCACGGCCACGACGGCGAGGGAGTCAATACCCAGCCGCGTCTCGCCGGCCAGCATCGAGAGTATATTGCGATACAAATGCGGCAGTATCGCGATGGGCTGCGAGAAAACAAGGTCATGCAGCATGTCACCGAAAAACTGACCGATGATGAGATCGCCGCGTTAGTTGAATATATCTCCACCAAGTAGGGCTGCCGCAATGGCCACTCGCGTAGTGACAGTCCTTCCGGCTCTGGTCACGCTGTTGCTATGGACTGGCAACGCTGTGGCGCAGGACGTGGCAGACGCGACGCGGGGCAAGGTCGTCTACGAGCGATATTGCATCCTCTGCCACGGAGAAAAGGGCGACGGCAAGGGTCACTATAGCGGGGACACCACGCCCATGCCGCGCGATTTCCGGCAGGGCACATTCAAGTGGCGCACCACGCCATCGGGCTCGTTGCCGACCGACGCCGACCTGGAAAGAGTTCTGATGACGGGTCTGTATGGCACGTCCATGTCGAGCATGCGCACCACGTTGAACCACCAACAGCGGATCGATGTGGTCGCCTACATCAAGACTTTCTCGCCGCGCTTTGCGAGCGAGAAGCCTGAGCCCGCGATAACCATTCCGCCTGAGCCCGCGTACACGGCGCAATCCGTGAAACGCGGCGCGGCCGTATACGAGAAGTTCAACTGCTCGCAATGCCATGGTGATGGCGCCGAAGGCGATGGTCCGTCGGCAGATGACCTTGCGGACGATTGGGGCAACCCAATCGTGCCGTATGACCTCACCGAAGGCCACATCAAGTGCGGTGACGGCGGACCTGAGATTTACCGAGTGTTTATTGGCGGCTTGAATGGCACTCCAATGCCTTCGTTCGCCGACTCAATCAGTCCCGCAGAGGCTTGGGACTTGGTGCATTTCATACAGAGCCTGAGTCCGACCTATCCGAAGAACCTGACGGGCGCGCCGAACAAGCCTATCGACGACGTCGGGCAATGAACCAATTCGTGGGTACATCTACCCATTGCGGCAATTTCGACCGCGATGCACTGTCTCGCTCAAGAAAGCGAAAAGCGATGTAGATCATGGAAATCGCATTAGGGGGAATAGTGATTGAATCTGCCGCCGGTCCATACTTGCTGAAGGCCTGCGCCAAGCCGCGTCTTGTGTCGCGTGCTGTGGTGGTCAGCGGCTCGTTGCTGCTGGCACAACTGGCTTCGGCGCAATACACGGTTGTACCGGTCACCAACGGAGGCACCATTCAGGGGGTGATTAAGCTCTCTGCTACGGCGCCGACCATCGCTCCCATCGCGGTCACCAAGAACCAAGACTATTGTGGTGAGTCGATACCCAACCCGGTGTATGTGGTCGGCAAGGATGGCGGCGTGCAAAACGTCGAGGTGTTCCTGAAGGACGTCACCAAGGGCAAGGCACTTTCCACCGAGCCGGTAGCGATTTCACTGCTGAACACCCACTGCATGTTCAGTCCGCGGGTGCAGGGGGCAACCGTCGGTCAGCAAATCACGATTTCATCCGAAGACCCGGTGCTGCACAACACGCATCCGCAAAACAGCGAAACCAACGCGACCATCTACAACATTGCCCTGCCTTACAAGGGGTTCTCGGTCACCAAGCCGTTGCCCGCAACTCCGCAACTCATCAAAGTCAAATGCGATGCGCACGAGTGGATGCACGCATGGATCTGGGAGTTCGACCATCCCTACTTCGCCACTACCGGAGAGGACGGCAAATTCACCATCAAGGATGTGCCACCGGGTACCTACACTCTAGTGGCATGGCAGGAAGCCGCCGGCGAGAAATCCATATCGGTCACGGTGGCTGCGGGGAAGACCGTGACCGCCGACATCCAACTGGCGCCTAAATAGTAAAGACTCCGTAACGGGCACGAAGACGGCTCGGCGGCTGCGAATTCTCCGGCATGGAGGCCCGGTGGGTTCGCTAAAGAGCAGATGAAACGAATCACGGGGTGAGCGCTTATGGCAGAGGCAACGACAGGGACAGACGCATTGCATGGCCCGTATGCAGGGCTCGACTTGGATGCATTGGTCGACTGGCCGGTGGTGCGGACATGGCTCTACTGGGGCATGTTCTGGCTGATGATCGCGCCCACGGTCGGTGCGTACATCTCTGGGCTGTTTAATTATCCGGACTATCTTGGAACGCACCTGGCGTTGACATTCGGGCGACTCCGCCCGGTGCATGTCAATGGCGTCATCATGGGCGCGTTTTCGGGCCTGTTCATCGGCGAGTGCTATTACCTGGTGCCGCGCCTATGCGGCGTACGGGTTGCATTCAACCGCTACGGTGTGCTGGTCGCCTGGGTGTGGAACATATTTCTGGCCGCCGGGCTGTTTTCGCTGCCGCTGGGTTATAACCACGGTCTCGAGGCCGGCGAGCTGCCTTTGCTCGCGGAAATTCCCATCTTCATCTGCACGGTCATCGCCACCTTGCAGTTCTTGACGACCATCGGCCGCCGGCTCGATCCCTCTCTCTACGTGTCACTGTGGTATCTGATCGGCGCCTTCGTATGGACCTCGCTCAATCTGGTGTTGGGCAGCTTTATCCTGCCCTACCAGATTTCGGGCATCAACAGCGCGGCCTTCCATGGGCTATACATCCACTACATCGTCGGATTGTGGATCACGCCGGCGGGTTACGTGTTGATCTACTACTTCCTGCCGCTCAGCGTGCGCAATCCGCTCTACGCTCATAAGCTCTCGCTGGTCGGATTCTGGTCGCTGGCTCTGTTCTATCCCTTCGTCGGCATTCACCACTATCTGTACAGCCCAATCGCCGATTGGGCCGAGACGCTGGCGATCATTACCTCAATGATGCTGATCATTCCGGTCTGGACCGTGCTGGTGAATTTCTTCGGCACGGTGAAGGGCCGCTGGCGGGAATTCGGCCCGAACCTGCCGGCAAAATTCCTGATCATGGGCTCGCTGATGTATCTGTTCGGCTGCTTTCAGGGCTCGGTCGAGGCATTGCGCTCGATCCAGCAGCCAACGCATTTTACGGACTTCGTGATCTCACATTCGCACCTCACGGTGTTCGGAACCTTTGTCGTGTGGGCGATGGGGGGATTGCTGTATCTCTGGCCGCGCATGTGCGGGCGAGAACTATGGTCGTTCACGCTCGGCAACTGGTCATTTTGGCTGATCACCTGTGGCATCTCGACCATGGGCCTGGTGCTCAGCGCCGCCGGTCTGCAGCAGGGCTTCCAGTGGATGAACGGCGCCGAATGGATCGATACGGTGATTCAGATGCGCGCCTATTGGCTGGTACGCACGCTGGCGGGGATCTCGATGGATGTCGGGATGTCGCTGCTGATCATCAATCTCATGATGACCGCCATCAAGAGGTCGGATACGGCGATTGGCTTCAGGCCGCAGAGTCCTGCGCCTAACGGCCTGGCCGCGATTCCGGCCGGGGGGCCTGCAAGATGAGCGCACGATTCGTTGCACTGGTGGCGGGAGTCGGTTTCTTCTTCCTCGCTCTGATCACCCAGGGCGTGCTGCCCTTTTTCGAGCCCTCGGCCACCACCAACCATGTCACGGCCGTGGTTCGCAATGACATCGGCCAGCTCAAGTGGATGGAAACCTCCGCCACCGACTACACGCCGCTCGAGAACGAAGGCCGGCGCATCTATCTGCGAGAGGGCTGCTGGTACTGTCATTCCCAGTACGTGCGGCCGGTGACCGGCGAAACCCGCCGCTGGGGACCGGTAAGCGAAGCGGGCGAGTACGCATACGACGTGCCGCATCTGTTCGGCACCCGGCGTATCGGTCCGGACCTGACCCGAGAGGGGCTCAAATACAGCGACGAGTGGCATTTGGCGCATTTCTGGAATCCGCGCATGCTGACGCCCGATTCGATCATGGACCCTTATGCCGGGCTGTTCGATGCGCCGTCCCAGGCCGTGAAGATCGTCAAGGACAGCGCTTCGGTCACCACGCTCGAACGCAATTCCATGACCGAGAGGCTGTTCGACTTCGCCAGCAAGGAGCAGGTGAAGATCACGCCGAATGCCGATGGCCTGCTGTTCGTGCCGATGGTCGCGCAGGGTAAATACCCGGTGGTCTGGACACCCAACAACGAATACACCGGCGGCACGGTCAAATTGGTCATCGAGACCAAAGAGGTCAAGGCGCTGATTGCCTACGTGCAAAAGCTGGGGATGAACCGCGGCAAGTGGCGGGATGTTTTCGAGCCGCAGGAAATGCAGGCGGCCGGTATCACCATGCCGCGCTCGGCGGAGTGGATAGAGCATGGCAAGGAAGTCTATGAGCGTCGCTGCGTGGGATGTCACGGAGCAAAAGGCGACGGCAACGGGCCGGCCGCGACCTTCCTGTACAACCAGCGTCCGCGTAATTTCACCCAGGGAGTGTTCAAGTTCAGGCTGACCGAGGACCCGGTGCCGAGCGACGGCGACTTGCTGCGCACCATCACGCGTGGGGTGCGCGGCACCGCCATGCCCCCCTGGTACGACTTGCCGCTGAATGATCGTCTCGCCGTGATCCAGTACATCAAGTACGTGCTGGCGGTGGACAACTCCAATCCCAAGAAGCCCTCACTATTCTTCGTCGCTTCACCGCCGGGACAGCCGTTGTATATTCCCGCGCCGCCAGCGCCCACGCCGGCCTTGATTGCGCACGGCAAGGAAGTTTGGACCCAAGCCAAGTGCTGGGAGTGCCACGGCGAAACCGGCAAGGGCGACGGGGAGGAGGCGCCCGGGTTGAAGGATGATACGGGTTTCACGATTCACCCCGCGAACTTGACCAGCGGCCAGTTCAAGTCCGGCCCGATGGTGACCGACATCTACAGGACCATTTCCACGGGCCTGAGCGGGACACCGATGCCATCCTTCCACGATTCGTTTTCGGACGCGGATCGCTGGGCGCTGTCTTACTACATTCTGTCGTTGTCCGCGTTCACCGACCCGCTGACCGCGGAGCCGTTGAAGATTTCGGCTGCGGATCGTGATGCACTGAACAATCCGAGTTTGGAAACGCCGGGTCCGGAGCAAGCGTATGGATTGTTGCAACCCTAGCGCCGGCCATTGCGGCCGGCGTGCGCGTCATTCATTCGGAGGAGGGTAGGTCATGGCGAACTACGAAATACTGGGCCCGTATGCGCTTGCAATTCTGATGGGATTGGGCTCCACTTGTATTTTCATCTGGGGGGTCATGGGCGGAGCGCTGAGCGAGACCGACCGGGCAGCTCTCAACTTCTATAACGCGGAGATGGCACATGACCGATACACGGACCACGCTGACCGGCCATAAGGCTGAGGACCAGGCGCACGACCTGCATGAATATGCCGGTGGCTACATCAAGGCGCACGATGGCGTGCTTCCGGTGTGGTTGTTGTTCGTCTATTTCGGCCTGTTTGCCTGGGCGTGCTATTACATTGTGACTTACTGGGGCGGAGTCGGCCCGGGCCGTATCGGGTGACCGGGGTCGGTTAATCGGAGATCAAAACATTGCTCGGCGTAAAGATAATATTCACGGTCGCAGTCATCAATCTGACGTTTCTGGGTTTTGAACTTCTCATGAACGTGATCCGCACTGCTTTCAGCTGAAGAGGGCCTTACCATGTTGGCGCATACTGCTTTCTCGTTCGCTCATGCCAGCGTGCAG
>Ga0302324_100011164_pt1 | contig 18481 bp, 18 predicted proteins | sample Palsa_T0_1_FD_201949 | JGI IMG/M metagenome (GOLD analysis project Ga0302324, IMG submission 201949) | Peat permafrost microbial communities from Stordalen Mire near Abisko, Sweden - Palsa_T0_1 | ecosystem: Environmental > Terrestrial > Soil > Palsa > Peat permafrost | place: Sweden: Abisko... | reverse complement strand
GCCCGCCAGCGGCTCGGCGGCGTCGGCCGCGCAGGGCGGCGCTCCGGCCGCCGGACAGCAGCCGGGCGGCCATGCCTCGGCTACGGGCCACTATGCGCTCGAGCCATGTCCCGCTGGCGACGTAGTCCTCAGCGTTTTCTCCAGCCAGGCAAGCTACTCGCTGCGGCAGACGCCCGCATTCGAGGTCGATGTCGTGTCCACGGGCGGCCGCTCATGCTCCTTCGACATCGGCGCCCGGCACGTCCTGCTCGAGATCTCGGCGGGAAAGCAGCAGATCTGGACCTCAGCCCAGTGCGCCGAGGGCCAGGCGTCCCTGGTCACCAAACTGCGCCGGGGCGTGCCCACCGTGGTGCCGATCGCGTGGAACGGACAGCACTCCTCACCCGGCTGCCCGGTGCCGGGCGCCCCCGCGGCAGCCGGCACCTACACCGCGACAGCCAGTGACGGTGCCCTGTCCAGCAACTCCGTCACCTTCACGATCGGCTGACCGCGGCCGCAGGCGCAGGCCCGCCAGCGGGGCGGGCACGGGCGCGGGCGCCCGGCGAGCGGTCCGGCCTCAGGTGTAGTGCTCGAGCAGGGCTGTCTCCGCGATCCTCGACAGGCCCTCCCGGACGGTCCTGGCAGCAGCCAGATCCAGCCCGGGCACCCGCCCCAGCTCGTCCGCGCTGGCTGACAGCAGCTTCTGCAGGCCGCCGAAATGCTCGATGAGAGCATCGGCCGTGGCCTGCGGCATCCTCGGTATCTGACCGAGGAGCCGGTGGCCCCAGGCGCTCACGTGCCTGCCGAGGCCGTCTTCGGCGCCAATGCCGATGGCCGCGGCCACGGCGGGCAAATCCAGTAGCTGGTCAGCGCTCAGGCCGCTCAGCTGGCGGTCACCGGCCAGGCCAGCCGCATCCGGCCCGCCCGGCCCGCCCGGGCGGGCCGGGGACGCCTGCGCCCGGCCAGGTCCGGGCGCGTAGTCGCGCAGCAGGAACTCGCGCTGCCGCCGCACGCCAGCCGTCAGCTCGTCTGCCTGCAGGCCGAGGAGGCCGCTGTCGGTCCCCAGCTCGACCAGGTAACCGGAGATCTCATCGGTAATGCGGCCGACCATCTCCAGCCGCTGGGCCACGACGGCCACATCCGCCGCGGTGGCACGGTCCTCGATCTCCAGGGCCGTCAGCGCGGACGCGGCATCATCCAGCCGCCGCCGGTACCGCTCCAGCGTGGCCAGAGCCTGATGGGCGCGGGTCAGCAGCGCGGCGGAGTCCTCAAGCACGTAGCGCTCGCCGGCGGCGAACACGGCGATCGTCCGCATGGACTTGCTGACCGTGATGACCGGGAGCCGGGTCTGCGCGGCCACCCGCTCGGCCGTGCGGTGCCGGGTGCCTGACTCCTGGGTGGGCAGTGCGGGATCCGGAACGAGCTGCACAGCGGCGCGCAGGATGCGGCTGCCGGACTGATCGAGCACGATCGCGCCGTCCATTTTCGCCAGCTCGCGCAGCCGGGTGGCCGAGAACGGCGCGTCGAGCTCGAAGCCTCCGGAGCAGATCTGGCCGACGGCCGGGCTGAATCCCAGCACGATCAGCGCGCCGGTGTTACCGCGCACGATCCGCTCAAGGCCGTCCCGGAGTGCTGTCCCCGGAGCCACGACTGCGAGAGCCGAGCGACGGCGCTCGTCCCGCCCGATGCTCACCGCACGCACCTGCCCTCACGACGTTGCCAGGTCACGGGCAGCGCGGCCACGTGACGAAGCGCAAGATGGCGATCACTGCAGCCTCTGAGCTGCCCCCTGGATGCCAGGCTAACCTCTGGCGTGCTGTCAGTCTCCCGGCCCGGGCCGGCATCAGCCCAGCCCCAGCGCCGCGCTGATCGCCGAGCGCATGTCCGTCACCTCGGTCACTTCCATCGCCGCCGCGCCGTCAGGCAGGGGGATGCTGTCCGCGCGGGCGGCCGGCCGGGGGCCGTCGACGCTGGCAAGGCGGCCGCGGTTACGGCCGGCGGCCCCCGCGGCCGCCTGCGGGGCGCCGGCCTGCAGCCCGGAGCCCGCGGGGATGACGGCGCGCCGGAAGCCCATCCTGGCGGCCTCGGCCAGCCGCCGCTGGATGCCCGTCACCCGGCGGATCTCGCCCGCGAGCCCGACCTCGCCGATCGCGACCAGGTCGGCGGGCACGTTGATGTCGCTCAGCGCGCTGGCGACCGCCAGGCCCACGGCGAGATCGACGGACGGCTCGGTGAGCCGCACCCCGCCGACGGTGGCGGCGAAAACATCCCGCCTGCCGATCTCCAGCCGGGCCCTGCGCTGCAGCACCGCCATCATCATGCCGACCCTCGCGGAGTCGAGCCCGGACACGACGCGCCGGGGCGGAAGGTCGCCGACCACCGGCCCGACCAGCGTCTGCACCTCCGCCAGCAGCGGCCGCCTGCCCTCCAGGGTGACCGTCACGCAGGTACCGGGAACGGGATCATGCCGCTCGGACAGGAACAGCCCGCTCGGGTCGGACAGCCCCGTCAGCCCGAACTCGCCGAGCTCGAAGCAGCCGAACTCGTCGGTCGGGCCGAACCTGTTCTTCAGCGCGCGGACCATCCGGAGCTGGCCGCGTGAATCTCCGTCGAAGTGCAGCACGACGTCGACCAGGTGCTCCAGCGTCCGCGGTCCGGCGACGGAGCCGTCCTTGGTGACGTGGCCGACCAGGACCGTCGTCAGGGTCCGCTGTTTCGCCAGCGCCGTCAGCGCGGCCGTGATCTCGCGGACCTGGGTCACGCCGCCCGGAACGCCGTCGACTCCGGCGGCACTGATCGTCTGGACCGAGTCCACGATCAGCAGTGACGGGCTGACTGCCTGCACATGCCCGAGCAGCGCGGCGAAGTCCGTCTCGGCCGCCAGGTAGAGCGAGTCGCTGACCGCTCCGATCCGGTCGGCCCGCAGCCGGACCTGGGCCGCGGATTCCTCGCCGGTCACGTAGAGCACGCGGCCCGAAGCCGCGGCCAGCGCGCCCGCCTCGAGCAGCAGCGTCGACTTCCCCACGCCGGGCTCGCCGGCCAGCAGCACCACCGCTCCCGGCACCAGGCCGCCGCCCAGCACGCGGTCCAGCTCATCCATCCCGGTCGGCCGGGCCCTGGCCGCGGCGGCGTCGACCTGCCCGATGGGAACCGCGGCCGTGACCGGCTGGGCGGCCCTGAGCTGCGCCCGCGACGTCGCCCGGCCGAGCTCCTCAGCCCGTCCCTCGGTGATCGTGCCCCACTCCCCGCACTCCCCGCAGCGGCCGGCCCACTTGGCGCTCCGCCAGCCGCACGACGAGCACTCGAACAGGACGGCGGTTGCTGATCTTGCCATGCTGGGAAGGTATCGGGTGCCGCCGACAGTCGGCGGCGCGCGGCGGCGTGGCGCGCCGGGCGGCATAAGCTGGAACCACAGGCGGCTCTGGCCCCGCGAAGAAGCCCGGCAGGGCCGGGATCCGGGCACGGGATGGCGCCGCGTGCACCTCCCGGTCAGCCGGGCGGGCAAAGGAGAGGCGATTGCGCAGGTCACCGAGGTGACAGCTATCAAGGTCGCGCTGTCGACTGCCTCCGTTTTCCCCGAGCGGACGCCGGACGCGTTCGAGACAGCCGCCCGTCTCGGCTACGACGGCCTAGAGGTCATGGTGACCGCAGACCCGGTCAGCCAGGACGCGGCAGTCCTGCGGAAGCTGTCCGACTACCACGGCATCCCCGTGGTCGCCGTGCATGCGCCGAATCTGCTGATCACCCAGCGGGTCTGGAGCCGCGACCCGTGGATGAAGCTGATGAGATCGCGCGATCTGGCGGAGGCACTCGGCGCCCGCATCGTGGTCGTGCACCCGCCGTTCCGCTGGCAGCGCGAGTATGCCCGGTATTTCCAGGACGGCATCGCGGAGCTCTCGGCCGGGGGGAACGTCGCATTCGCGGTCGAGAACCTCTATCCGCTGCTGCGCGGCGAGACGGAGATCGCGGCCTACGCGCCGCACTGGAATCCGGTCGAGATGGACTGCAGCGCCGCGACCCTGGACGTCTCGCACGCCGCCGTGTCCGGCTCGGACGTGCTGGAGATGGCCGTGCAGCTGGGCAGCCGCCTGGCGCACGTGCACCTGGGTGACGGGACGAAGCCCGGCCTGCCGGACGAGCATCTGGTCCCCGGCCGCGGCACGCAGCCGTGCGCGGAGCTGCTGCGCTGGCTGACCGACACCGGCTACAGCGGCCACGTCGTGCTGGAGGTCAGCACGCACCGGGTGCCGACCCTGGGCGACCGCCAGGCTGACCTCGCCGAGTCGCTGGACTTCGCCCGCAGGTACCTGGCCGGCGCCCGCCCGGCCGGCGCCGGGACCCGCAGCTAGCCGCTCAGACCTCGAGTATCAGCGTGACCGGGCCGTCGTTGACGAGCTCCACGTGCATGTCCGCACCGAACACGCCCGTCTCGACGCTGCCGCCGAGCCCGCGCAGCGCATCGGCGAACGCCGTCACCAGCGGCTCGGCCACCGGCCCCGGCGCCGCCGCGCTCCAGCTCGGCCGCCGCCCCTTCGCCGTGCTGGCATAAAGGGTGAACTGGCTGATCACCAGCAGCGGCGCGCCCGTGTCGGCGCACGACTTCTCATCCGCCAGGATGCGCAGGTTGTAGATCTTGCCCGCGAGTGCCCCGGCAGCCTCGACGGTGTCGGTGTGCGTGACCCCGACGAGGACGACCAGTCCGGGCGCGGTCAGCCGGCCCGCCACCGTGCCGTCCACGGTCACGCTGGCCCGGCTGGCGCGCTGCACGACTGCTCTCACGGACCGAGATTCTGGCACGCCGCGCCTGCGGCGGGTGCCGCAGATCACCCTGGCGGCCCCGCGACCTGCCATGAGAGCGGGAACGAGGCCGATTAGACTTCGGTAGCCCGTACACCGCGGTACAGGAGGGTGCGTTCCAGTCATGACCGACAGCACGACCACTGATCCCGGCCGGGCGCGCAGGCCCGGCCCGGCCACGCTGATCACCGTGGCCCCGACGGGAGCCGAGTCGGAGAAGTCTGCCGTTCCCGCCCTGCCCGTCACGCTTGAGGAACTAGTCACGACGGCAAAACAGTGCCGCGAGGCCGGCGCCGCCGTGATCCATGTGCACATCAGGGACGCTGACGCCCGGCCGACCCTGGACCCGGTGCGGCTGCGCGACACCGTGCACGCGCTGCGGGAGTCCACCGATCTCATCGTCCAGCTGTCCACCGGCGGAGCGGTGACCGACAGCTTCGACCGGCGGCTGGCCGTGCTGGACGCGGGACCGGATGCCTGCTCGCTGACCTGCGGCACGGTGAACTTCGGCGACGACGTGTTCATGAACCCGTGGGGGTTCATGACGGAGCTGTACGCGAAGACGCAGTCGCTCGGCGTCGTGCCGGAGTTCGAGCTCTTCGACTTCGGCCACATCGCCTCGCTGCACCGGCTGCTCGCCCAGTTCGGCCCGCCTGCTGGCGGCCACGTGCACTGTGACCTGGTGATGGGCGTTCCCGGCGGCATGCCTGGTGACGCGGCCACGCTGGTCCAGGCAGTCGCAGCCCTCCCGGCTGGCGCCACCTGGTCAGCCACCGGAATCGGCCGCACGTCGCTGCCGGTGCTGTTCGCCGCGCTGGCCGCCGGCGGTCACCTGCGGGTCGGCATGGAGGACACGGTCACGTTCTCCCGCGGCCGCCCGGTCGAGGCCAACGCGGAACTGGTCGAGCGGGCGGCAGCGGCGGCCGGGCTGGCCCAGCGGCCCGCCATGGCGCCTGCCGCGGCACGCGAGATGCTGGGGGTGCCAGATCACCGCTGAGAGCCTGAGTCCCGTCGCTGACCCGGCAGGTGCTGACGTGGCAGGTGCGCCTGGTACTGCTAACCCGGTCCTGGCCGAGGTCGTCCGGTCCGGAGTCGTCGAGTCCCGGCACCGCGGAGCCATCGCCGTTCTCGCGGCCGACGGCAGCGTCCTGCTGTCAGCCGGGTCGGCGGACGAGCCGATGTTCCCGCGGTCGTCCAACAAGCCGTTCCAGGCCGCGGCGATGCTGCGCTGCGGGCTGAAACTCGACGGCGAGCTGCTGGCGCTGGCCGCGGCCAGCCATTCCGGCGAGGACTTTCACGTGGCCGGCGTTCGGGCGATCCTCGCGTCGGCCGGGCTCACCGAGGACGATCTGCAGTGCCCGCCCGACTATCCCCTCGATGAGCAGGCCAGCCGGGCCATGATCACCGCCGGGTGGCAGCCCGACCGCCTTCACATGAACTGCAGCGGCAAGCACGCGGCGATGCTCGCGACCTGCGTCGCGGCAGGCTGGCCGACGCAGAGTTACCGCGACCCGGGGCACCCGCTGCAGCAGGAGATCCGGGAGACCATCTCCCGCCTCGCAGGCGAGCCGGTCGCGGCGATCGGTGTCGACGGCTGCGGTGCGCCGCTGATGGCGATCTCGGTGACCGGACTGGCGCGGGCGTTCCGCGCCGTGGTGCTCGCGGAGCCAGGCACGGCCGAGCGGGCCGTGGCCGATGCGATGCGCGCCTACCCGGAGTGGACGTCGGGCACGACCAGGCCTGAGCGCGCTCTGATGACGGCGGTCCCCGGCCTGCTGCTGAAGTCCGGTGCCGAGGGCGTCGAGGGCTTCGCGCTGGCGGACGGCCGGGCGGGCGCCTTCAAGACCGACGACGGCGCTGCCCGCGGCCGTGCCCCGGTCACCGTGAGCCTGCTCCGCCTGCTGGGCGCCGAAGCCGAGCCCGGCACGGACTCCGGCGCCCTGGCCGGCCTGGCGACCAGCCCGGTCCTCGGCGGCGGTCAGGCGGTCGGCGAGATCAGGGCCGCGATACTGCCGGGCTGACGGCCGCCGACGTGCCCGGTGACGGTTTCGTTGAGGTCGCCGCGGGCGTCGGCTTCGGCTTGGGTTTCGGCGAGGTAATCGAGCTCGGCAGGTTCACCAGGCAGCTCGGGCTCGTGCCGCTCGCCGGGAACGCCTCGGCCAGCCCGTCGGCGATGTACAGCGAGCGCTTCTCGTATCCGGCAGAGGTGTAGTGGATGCCGTCGTTGATGAACCAGCGCCGCTTCGGCAGCGCGGCCCAGTTGAAGACGCGCATGTTCGGGTAGCGGGAGCAGGCTCGCATGAGGGCAGCGTTCCACTTCAGCATGTTGGTCTCGGCATACGGGCCGCTGTGCAGCAGCGAGATGACGTTCACCCACATAACCGGCTCCCCGCGGGTCACCTCCATCATCTCGTTGATCCGCGCGGTCAGCCCGACGTTGGACCCGACCGCGACGTCAGCGGTGTCGTTGGTGCCGAGCGCGAGCACCCAGCAGCCGCGGAACCCCTGCTTGATGAGCCCGCGGGCGGCGTTGTAACCGTTGGTGGTGCCGGGCAGCACCTCGACTACCGAGCGCGCGCCGGTGATGTTGGTATAGACGTTCTGCACGCCGACGCCCTCGTACCTGGCGGCCAGCCGCTGGTGCCGGTCGGGCAGGTAATCGGGTGAGACCATGCCCTCAGAGGTCGAGTCGCCGATATGCGCGACCGACGTGCAGGAGGTGCGCAGCGGGCCGTTCTGCTGCAGCGCCGCGGACTCCGGACCGGGTGTCGCGCTCTTGCCGGGGGCGCTGGCGTGGCTGACCGAGTTCGTCGACTTGGACAGTGCGCCGGAGCCGGTGCCGAGCGCCGCGGCGCTGGAGGCCGCCGGGACGGCGACCACTCCCGCGAGTCCGGCGAATGCCACCAGGGCGACTCCGGTCGCGCCGGCGCCCGCCGCCAGCCGGGACGTGCCGAGCCCGGCCAGCTGGCGGGTGCGCAGGCGGTTCCAGGCCCGGCCGATGGCGCCGTGCCGGACGGGCTCCTCGACAAACTTCCAGGACAGCGCCGCGAGCCCGATGCTCGCCGCGATCTGCCAGACGGCACGGGTCAGGTCCTCGCTGCTGTTGGCCGGAGTCGTGAGCACGATGACCGGATAGTGCCACAGGTAGATGCCATACGACCGGACGCCGATCCAGCGCAGCGGACGCCAGCCGAGCGCCGCCCCCACCAGGCTGCCCGGGCAGGCAGCGGCGGCCACCACGGCGACGCTGGCGACGCTGAGGACGACCAGGCCGCCGTGGTACAGGAACGTCGAGTACTGGCCGACGCGCCAGATCATCACCCCGATCACGGCGAGGCCGAGGGCGGCGGGAACGTCCAGGATCCTGGCCGTTCTCTTAGCGGACCCGGCCGCTGTCCGGCTGGACCACAGCATCGCGACCGCGGCGCCGATCAGCAGGCCGCACGCGCGGGTATCAGTGCCCTCGTAGACCCTCGTCGGGTCGACGGCAGGCTGGTAGATGACCCACATGAGAGCGGCGGACGTGGCGGCCAGTGCCAGCGTCGGGAGGGCGAGCCAGCGGACGGCGGCAGTGGTGCGGCGACGGCGGATCAGGAACATGCCAGCCAGCAGCACCCACGGCCAGATCAGGTAGAACTGCTCCTCGACCGCGAGCGACCAGAGATGATCGAGCGGCTGCGGCGGGGCGAAGCGCGAGAAGTAGGACTGGCCCTGGACGATGAGATACCAGTTGCTGGTGTAGGTCGCGGCGGCCGCGACGGCGCCGCGGAGGTTGGCCAGCCGTGCGCGGTCAAGCAGCGTCACCCACGCGGTCACGATCGCCAGCATCACGAACAGCGCGGGCAGCAGGCGCCGGGCGCGGCGCGCCCAGAAGTTGCCGAGATTCGCCCGCCCGGTGGCGAGCCACTTGCTCAGCAGCAGATCGGTGATCAGAAAGCCGCTAAGAGTGAAGAACACCCCGACGCCGAGCAGACCGCCCGGTGCCCAGCTGAACTGTTCATGAAAGGCGATAACGGCCAGCACCGCAATGGCGCGCAGGCCGTCAAGTCCTGGCATATACCGCTGATCCGAGCCAACCGGCTTCGGCATGGTTCCCCCTGGCCCTTGACACTTCAAGCGACCGGGGAACTACCCAGAGTAGTTTCTCGATTACGTATTGTCATTGACAAAATCTGATAGGAGAAAGGCCCGGACCGGCGCGCCTGACTGCATTTCAGCTCAGCAGCAGGCCGTTACCGGACCGGGCCCGTGGTCGCTCGCGCCGCCTACGGCACGATGCAGCCGCTGCTGTGCCCGCCGGCCGGGAAGGCCCGCGCAAGCGCACGCGCGATGTCATGGGCGCGGATCGCGTAACCAGCCGAGGTGTAGTGGATGCCGTCGTCGAGGTGCCAGGCCGGCTGCACCAGGGCGGCCCAGTTGAAGATCCGCATGTTGGGGTAGGCGCGGCAGGCGGCGACCAGCGTGCTGTTCCACCGCTGCATGTTGGCCTCCGACCACGGGCCGCTGCTCAGGTCGGTCTGGGTGTTGACCCACATGACGGGCTCGCCGTGGGCGGCCGACATCATCTCCCGGATGCGCGCCATCAGGCCGACGTTCGAGCCGACCGAGACGTTCGCGGTGTCGTTGGTGCCGAGCGCGAAGACCCAGCAGCCGCGATAGCCCTGGCGGTCCCAGCCGGAAGCCACCCGGTATCCGTTGACCTGGCCGGGCATCTGCTCGACGATCGAGCGCCCGCCGGACGCGCTGATCCAGGCGTGCCGGACGCCGACATCCCGGTACTGGGCCGCCAGCCGCTGTGCCGGGTCCGGCAGCCACTCCGGCGAGACCATGCCCACGGACGTCGAGTCGCCGATATGCGCGACCGAGGTGCAGGACGTGCGGCCGGCAGCCGTCACGGATGCGGCACGGGCGCCCGGCCCATGGGCGGCCGGGGACATCGCCTTCGCTGGCGCCGCGGCCCGATGGCGCGACGGCCGGCTCGCGGCTGCCGCAGCGGCCCTGCTGCCGCCGGTGAACGCACCCGCTACGGCGGCACTGACCAGGGCGACGGCCAGCACGGCGGCAATTCCGGCGGCGACGGCCAGCCGGCGCCGTCCGCGCGGCGGGCGTCCCGGCTGGCTGCCTGCCGGTGCCCGGGCCGGGCCGGGGTCAGTACGCCAGCGCATGGCGGTCTCCGTTCCAGTGACGAAAAGGGGGCAAAAACGACCTGACGGCAGCTGTCCGACGGTCGCTCGCGTGCGAACTGGCGCTGCGCTTGTCTCAGGGCAAACGCCTGGCGAAAACAGCCCGATTCCCGTCGCCGGGCTGGACCGGCTGCGGTCCAGCCCGTCGGAAGGTCTCGCGAGAGCCCGCGTTCTGGCTGGTCAGCGCCGTCTTCTCCGCACCGGGGCTGCGGCGGCGGATGTGACCGGCCTCACCCTGCAGCGACCGCGCAACGGGCCAGCCGCCGGTGCTTGCTGGCCCGTTTGCAGTTGCAAGCACCGCAGTGCCAGACTGATGCCATGAGCCCGGTCAACGTAGGCGCCATCGGTGCGTACATCAGGGAACAGCGGGAGCAGGCCAAGATCTCCCTCCGCCAGCTGGCGCAGTCGGCCGGCATCTCCAACCCGTATCTGAGCCAGATCGAGCGCGGCCTGCGGCGGCCGAGCGCCGACATCCTTCAGCAGATAGCCAAGGGGCTGCGGATATCCGCGGAGGCCCTGTACGTGCAGGCGGGGTTTCTCGAGGACCGGCCGCCTGGCTCGCTCGTCAGGGACGCGGTGCTCACCGATGCCGAGCTGACCGAGCGGCAGAAGCAGATGCTCATCGAGATCTACGATTCGTTCCGCAAGGAGACGATGATCGCCCGCGCCGAGGCCGGGGAGATCGCTGACGATCCCGACCTGATGCCGGACGAGGCAGCACTGGCCTGGCCGGAGAGCATCAGCCCGGCCGCGCTGACGACGCGGCCGCGGCGCCTGGCCATCGCCGGCTCAGACACCGGCGCCGTCGATGACGAGGACGACGATGATGACTTCGAGGGGCTGGACGACTTCGGCCAGGACAGCTCCGGCAGCCCCTGGGCCCCGCCTGAGGCAGCTGATCCGGACCAGGGCGGCACACTTCATCAGTTCCCGCCGCCCTCCGGCAGCAGGTAGCGTGTCGCCGTGACCATCGTGAACCCGACAGCCCTGACGGTTGTCAACCTGTTCTTCTGGGTGCTCCTGCTCGGGGCCTTCGTGATCGAGGCCTGGGCGTTCGTCGATGTCATCCGCCGTCCCAAGGCCGCATTCCCGGCAGCCGCCAAGCAGACCAAGCCAATCTGGCTGATCATTCTGGGCGTCGCCTTCGTGATCGGGATCGCCGGCGCTGTCGGCTATCTGACGCTGCTGAGCTTCTTCCCAATCATCGCGTTCGTCGCTGCCGCGATTTACCTGGTCGATGTCCGGCCCAAGGTCAAGGCCATCGGCCGCGGGAGCAGCGGTCAGCACATGGGGCCTTACGGGCCCTGGTAGCCAGGCTCGCCGCCGCGCCGGGCGCTACGCTCGACGGGCACCTACTTCTCGCATCCTCGGCCCGCGACCGGGCCAGCGCTTCCCGGTTCGGTGCCATGCGCACGAGCGGAGTCCTGTCATGACTGAATCGCAGTGGCGAACCCACCGGCTCGAGCTCGCCGATCAGACGCTGCGCGAGTGGGACGCCGTGGTGCTGCACTCCGGCGAGGACGGCATCGTCCTGGACCGGTCGGCGTTCTACCCGGGCGGCGGCGGCCAGCCGCCGGACGAGGGCGTGCTGCTATGGGGCGGCGTGCAGACCCGGATCGCGGGGGTCAGGAAAGGCGACGAGGAGTACCTGATCCCGGCCGAGAGCGACCCGGTGCCCCCCGCCGGCACGACCGTGCGCGGCGCAATCGCCGACGACCGGCGCACGGCCCTCATGCGGACGCATTCCGGGCTGCACGTGCTGTGCGGCGTGGTCTTCCGCGACTACGGCGCCCTGGTGACGGGCGGCAACATGGAGCCGCTGTCCGCCCGGATGGACTTTGACCTGCCGGAGCTGCCTGAAGGGTTCAGGGACGCGGTGGAGGCGGCCTGCAACGCTGAGATCAGCGCCGACCGGCGGATCGACGTGCGGGTCCTGCCGCGGGCCGAGGCGTTCGCGCTGCCGGACATCATCAGGACCGCGACGAACCTGGTGCCCGAGAACGTCGCCGAGGTCCGCATCGTCGACATCGTCGGCCTTGATCAGCAGGCGGACGGCGGCACGCACGTGGCCAGCACCAAGCACATCGGCCGCATCGAGGTCGCCAAGATCGAGAACAAGGGACGCGGATTCCGCCGGCTGCGCATCCGGGTGGCCGACTGAGCCAGCTGGCCCCGTCAGGACGGGTCAAGCCCGAAGCTGATGACCCGGTCCGGATAGACGCGGATGATCTCTGCTGAGAAGCCGGGCTGCTGGCCGCCCTGATCGCGCAGTGCCTCGGCGTGGCCGCGGATCTCGACGCAGCGCACCCGCCACGGCTGGACCGAGGCGATGTCGTCCACGACGAAGGCAACCTTCGGGTTCGCGGCCAGGTTGCGGAACTTGCGGCTGGCACCCATGGCGCGGCCGCCGATGTCGATGGTGCCGAGCTCGGCGTTGTACCTGAAGCCCACCGGGCTGTTCTGCGGCGCGCCGCTGCCGTCCACAGTGGCGAGGCGGCCGAGGCGCTGCGTTTTCAGATACGCGAGCACAGCGGCGGTCAGCTGACTGGTGCTCTCCGGCATGCCTGTCTCCTTTGTCCGCGCTGCCGTACCGCAGGCCCCCGCGGGCGCGGCGGCTGCGCATACCTTGTCTGCAGGCAACAGCCGCTGGCCGCGACTCCTTCCGAAATGCCGGCCGCCAGCCGGACATGTACCGGATGTCGAAGGGAGCTGCCTTGCTATCACCGCCTGACGTCGCCGCGTGTGCGCGACGCCTACGGTTCGAGGAACTGTACAACGCCCATCACGTCAGCCTTCTGGCTTACGCGCTGCGCCGGACGGCGAACACCGATGACGCCGCCGACGTGCTCGCGGAAACGTTCCTGACGGCCTGGCGGCGCCTCGATGAGCTGCCGGGAGGCGATCAGGCGCGGCTGTGGCTGTACGGAGCTGCCCGCCGCACCCTCGCCAATCATCACCGCGGCCAGCGGCGGCGGCTGGCCCTGGCCGATCGCCTGAAGGCGGATCTGGCCGTCTCCTACCGCCCCGCTGACCCGGACCGGCGCGCCGCGTCGTCATCGGCGTGCCGGTCGCGGCCGCGCTGGCGGTCGCGGGACTGGTCGCGACCTCAGCCGGGTCGCCTGGCCAGCATGTCGGCCCGGTCGCCGTCGGCCCGGCCAGGGCGCAGGCGGCCGCAATGACCGTGACGCGGCATGGCCGCTACCTCGACATCGTCGTCCGGAACCCGGTCGCCGATCCGGAGAAATACCGTGCCGAGTTCGCCCGGTACCACCTCAGCATCACCCTGAAGCTCGTTCCGGCCTCGCCGTCAGTCGTCGGAACGCTGGTGGCGGAAAGCCTGTCCGCCGGGAGCGGGTCCCGGCTGAAGGTCATCACCGCGGTCGGCCGCTGCTTTACCGGTGGCGGCGGCAGCGTGTGCCCGGTCGGCATCCGGGTGCCGGTCAGCTACCGGGGCACGGCGATGCTGGTCTTCGCCAGGGCGGCGAGGCCAGGCGAGCAGTACGAGTCGGCCGGAGTGGTCACGGCGCCGGGCGAGGCCATGCACGGGCTGGACTTCGTCGGCAAGACGGCCGCCCAGGTGGAGGCCATGCTCGCCCGGCGGGGGGTGACGGTGGCGCCGTGGCGGGTGCAGCGCGGCGACCAGTGCTACACCGAGAGCCGCCGCAGCGTGCCCGGCAGCTGGCGCGTGTACCAGGCGGTCCCGTGGGCACCCGGTCAGGTGCTGTTGTGGGCAGGCAAGACGCTTCCCGTTCCCGCCTGCCGGTTCCCGCGGCCAGGACCAGCGAGTCAGTGCTGGCCAGGACCAGCAGGTCAGTGCAGGGGCAGGACCAGCAGGGCCGCGGGAATCGCGACGATGGCGGCCGATACGACGACAATCAGCGCCAGCGCGGCGTTGCCCAGCCCCGGAGCCGGCCGGAGCAGCCTGACCACCCGGGCAGCGACCTCGCACTCTTCCGTCCGGTGAGCGACCCCCAGTGCTCCCGACGGGACGCCGCCACCGCCAGCCGCCCCTACCCGCAGCAGCGCGGTCGCCAGTTCCCTGGCCGGCCGCTGCCGGAGGGCCCGGTCGTCGGCGTGCATCTCGACGAGCAGGCCGACGGCCCGGTAGGCCTGCCGGGTGACGCCCGCCCAGCGGAACGCCCGCAGCAGTGCCAGGAACGGGAGCAGCACCAGGTCGTGGCGCTCGCGAAGGTGCGCGCGCTCGTGAGCGAGCACGGCGGCGAGTTCGTCGGCGTCCAGCAGGTCCAGGGTTCCGGCGCTGATCACGATCGCGGACCTCAGGCCGGGCAGGCAGTACGCAGCCGCAGCCGGGTGGTCCACCACGAGGGCACCGGGCACCTTGGGGTCCCCGTGGGCCAGCAGGCTCAGCAGCTCGCGCTGGCGCTGGCGGGCGCGCACCACGGAGGCCGAGGCGGCGATCAGAATCCAGCACAGCACGGCCAGCAGGACCACGCCTGCTGCCAGGCACAGCAGCCGCAGAGCGCCGACCAGGTCGATGACGGCCGGCGGGATGCCAGTCCTGGCAATGCTCGCAAGCCGGGCAAGGGCGCCGCTGGCCACAGCGGCGCCGCGGGCCGTGGCGCCGAAGCCGATGAGCGCGCCGACCGCCGCCAGGCCCCAGCCCAGCCCGATGGCCTGCCAGAGCAGGATGGCCGCGGCCGGCGACCTGCGCGGCCAGGATGCGGCAGCAAGAACGTGAGCGGCGGGGATGCAGGCGACGGCTACCGCGGCGAGGATGAGGACGGACGCGGACATGGCCTCACCCCCGGATAACGCCGCCGAGCGCTCCGAGGGCCCGCAGCAGCGTCTGGGCCTCGGTACCGGACACGCTGCGGGCGAATCGCGCCAGCGCAGCCTGCCGGTCCCCGGTCTGGTCCAGCGCACTCAGCATAAGCTCGGTCACGTAGGCTTCCCGGCTCTCCGCGGCACGGTAGTGCCATGCTCGGCCATTGCGCTCTCGCCGGGCAAAGCCCTTCTTGGCGAGCCGGTCGAGCACCGTCATCACGGTGGTGTGAGCCAGGTCCCGATCGGTCAGAAGGCCGCTGACCTCGCGCACACTGAGCGGGTCGGATGCCTCCCACAGCACGTCCATTATGGCGCGCTCAAGCTCCCCAAGTCGGTTCACGCAGCAATTCTAACGTGGACGAATCAGGCCCCACAGAGGCCGGCCCGGCCCACGCGCCTCAAACGGCCCCCCGGACGGGGCGTGGGGGCCGAATTAGTGCTGCTCTGGCAACAGCAGCGAGGCACCCGTCAGGCACGCGAAGGCCGGCCGCGCTAGCTTGCAGGTGTGACCGTCCCTCGAATCGGCGTCAGCGTGGACCTCGTCATCCTGACGGTGCGCGGGGGCCAGCTGGCGACGCTGGCCTGGCGCCGGGATTCCGAGCCCTACTCCGGGCTGCAGGCGCTGCCCGGCGGGTTCATCCGGCTCGATGAGGACCTGCCGGCGGCGGCCGCCCGGGTGCTGGCCGAGCGGGCCGGCCTGCCCGGCGCCCCGGTGCACCTGGAACAGCTGCAGACCTACGGCTACCCGGACCGCGATCCGACCAGGCGAGCTGTCTCGGTCGCCTACCTTGCCCTGGCGCCGGACCTGCCCGCGCCCGACACCCCCCAGATGAGCTGGCAGCCCGTCAGCGCGCTGACCCAGATGGCTTTCGACCACGAGCGCATCCTGCAGGACGGGGTGGAACGCGCCCGCTCGAAGCTCGAGTACACAGCCCTGGCCGCGGCCTTCTGCCGGGATGAGTTCACCGTGGCCGAGCTCCGCCGGGTCTACGAGATCGTCTGGGGCGCGCAGCTTGACCCGCGCAACTTCCACCGCAAGGTGACCGGCGCCCGCGATTTCCTGGTCGAGACCGGCGAGACGACGGCCTCCGGCGGCGGCCGTCCGGCGCAGCTGTTCCGGCGGGGCAGTGCGGTGCTGCTGCACCCGCCGATGCTCCGGCCGTCGCTGCTGCAGCCGCGACGCCAGGAGCCTGATCGCCCCTTACCCTGAGGAGAGGCAGGCGCCCGGCTAGCCTGTGACAAGCCCCGGAACGGGCACATACCGGGCGCAGCGGCGATCGGCAGGAGGACAACGGTGTCCGAGCAGTCACCACGTTTCCGGCAGGTGCTTGGCCAGTTCGCTGGCTACAAGCCCGGCCGGGCCCCGACCCTGACCGGCGGCAGGACATTCAAGCTGTCCTCCAACGAGTCGCCCTATGACCCGCTGCCGTCCGTCGAGGCCGTCATCGCTGACGCTGGCCGCTACGTCAACCGCTACCCGGACAACGCGGCGGCCGCGCTGACCGAGGCGATCGCGGACCGGTTCGGTGTCCCGCCCGCGGACGTGGCGGTCGGCTGCGGCTCGGTCGGCATCGCGCAGCAGCTGCTGGAGGCGGTCGGCGAGCCCGGCGCCGAGGTGATGTACGCCTGGCGCTCGTTCGAGGCCTACCCGTACCTGACCGACCTGTCCGGCGCCACCTCCGTGCGCGTCCCGCTCCGCGACTACGGGCACGACCTGCCCGCGATGGCCGCCGCGATCACGGACCGGACCAGGCTCATCTTCGTCTGCACGCCGAACAACCCGACTGGCACCGCCGTCCGGCGCGGCGAGCTGACGCAGTTCCTGGACCAGGTCCCCGCTGACTGCCTGGTGGTCATCGACGAGGCCTACGTGCAGTACGTTCGCGATCCCGACGTCCCCGACGGCCTGAGCCTGTACGCCGGCCGCCCGAACGTGGCGGTCCTGCGAACCTTCTCCAAGGCCTACGGGCTGGCCGGGCTGCGGGTCGGCTATCTAATCGGGCACGAGCCGGTGGCACAGGCGGTGCGCAAGACCATGCTCCCGTTCACGGTGAACTCGCTGGCCCAGGCCGCTGCGATCGCGTCGCTGGCGGCCGAGGCCGAACTGCTGGAGCGAGTCGAGCTCGTGGTCAAGGAGCGGGACCGGGTGCGGCATGAGCTGCTCGGCCAGGGCTGGTCCGTGCCGCCGACGGAGGCGAACTTCGTCTGGCTGCCGCTCGGCGACCGGTCAGAGGACTTCGCGGCGGCCTGTGACGCGGCCGGCGTCAGCGTCCGGCCGTATGCGCCGGACGGCGTCCGGGTCACGATTGCCGACCCGGAGGCCAACGACGCGTTCCTGGCCGCGGCCGCCAGCTACCCGCACCGCGCCTGACCCGCTCGCAGCCGGCCCGTGTTCGGTTGCTATCGCCAGGGCAGTAGTAGCCGCGCACGGACGCAGTCTGGCCGTAGGACAAAATGGGTCCATGGTGACGCTGGCGGAGATCGAGACTGGCCAGGGACCCGTCCTGCTCCGCACAGCCCGGCGGGAGGATGTGCCGGCGATCGTCGGGCTGATCGCTGCAGATCAGCTGGGCGCCACCAGGGACGGCGTCCGTGACGATGCGGACCTGGCGGCTTACACGGCGGCGTTCGACGCCATCGACGCCGATCCGGCGCACCTGCTGCTGGTAGCCGAGTCCGCCGGCGAGGTGGCGGGCACGATGCAGCTGTCGTTCCTGCCCGGCCTAGCCCGCCGCGGCGCGATGCGAGCGCAGATCGAGGCGGTCCGGGTGGCGGAGAGCACCCGCGGCGGCGGCCTCGGAGCGGCCATGATCGACTGGGCGATCAGCGAGGCGCGGAGCCGGCAGTGCGCGCTGGTCCAGCTGACGACCGACAAGTCGCGCACCGATGCACACCGCTTCTACCAGCGGCTGGGCTTTGTTGCCTCGCACGAAGGGATGAAGCTCGCGCTATGAGCACGCTGGCTGCCGGGAAGCTGTACGTCATCCACGAGAACCCGGAGTGGTACGCGCCGCTCGCGGCCGCTTTCGACACCGCGGGCGTCCCGCACGAGCCGTGGCTGCTCGGCGACGCTGCCATCGACCTCGGAGCAGACCCGCCGGCCGGGGTGTTCTGGTCGCGGATGAGCGCCTCCTCGCATACCCGCGGGCACCCGTTCGCCAAGGACCAGACCCGCGGCGTGCTTGCCTGGCTGGAGGCCAGCGGCCGCCGCGTCGTTAACGGCCGCCGCGTGATCGACCTGGAGATGAGCAAGGTCGAGCAGCTGACGGCGCTGCGAGCAGCCGGGTTCGATGTGCCGAGGACGACTGCCGTGGCAGGCCGCGACGGGCTGGGGGCTGCGGCGAAGAGGCTGCCCGTTCCCTTCATAGCCAAGCACAACCAGGGCGGTAAGGGTCTCGGCGTGCGGCTGTTCGCATCGCATGCGGACTTTGACGCCTACCTGGACAGCCCGGACTACGAGCCGCCCGTCGACGGGATCACCCTGCTGCAGGAGTACCTGCTCGCAGCGGAGCCGCGGATCACCAGGGCCGAGATCGTCGGCGGCGAGTTCATCTACGCGATCACAGCGGACACCGCGCGCGGCGGCTTCCAGCTGTGCCCGGCCGATGCCTGCGCGGTGAGCCCGCCCGGCGATCCGGCGGCTGCCGAGCCGAGCCTGTTCGCGCTGCGGACCGGGTTCGAGCATCCGGTGATCGGCAGGTACCTGGACTTCGCGGCAGCGCACGGGATCGGCATCG
>Ga0302324_100011163_pt1 | contig 18482 bp, 18 predicted proteins | sample Palsa_T0_1_FD_201949 | JGI IMG/M metagenome (GOLD analysis project Ga0302324, IMG submission 201949) | Peat permafrost microbial communities from Stordalen Mire near Abisko, Sweden - Palsa_T0_1 | ecosystem: Environmental > Terrestrial > Soil > Palsa > Peat permafrost | place: Sweden: Abisko... | reverse complement strand
CTCGTGATCAACGCGCGCACCGACGTGTATCTTCTCGGCGTCGGCGATCCCGACTCGCGTTTCGATCATGCCGTCCGCCGCGCTAACGCGTACCGCAAGGCCGGCGCCGATTGCCTCTTCATCCCCGCCCTCGTCCGGCGCGCCGACATCGAGCGCATCGTCCCTGCGCTCGACGGCCCGCTCAATCTGCTCGCCTTCCCCGGCATCCCGGCGATCGCGGATCTCGAGAGCCTCCGCGTGGCCCGGCTGAGCGTCGGCACGCGACTAACTCTCGCAGCAATGTCTTCATTGCAAAAGACGGTGAGCGAGCTGCTGAGGACGGGCGCGTACGACTCAATACTCGATGGCGCGACGACCTTCGCCGAGGCGAATCGCCTGATGGCGAGCCGCCGAAACTAGTCGCCAACGGCACATAATCCACGCCGAACACCGGGGTCGCGTAACCCGTTTTTTCAGTTAACGTACATTTAGATTGAGAGCGATTACCGCCAATCAAGGTGGCGCTCGACCCTTTCAAGGAGTTTTTTATGGTTTCGAAGTTCTCTCGCGGTATCGTTCCAGTAGTTATGGCAGTCCTGCTGGTCGCCGCTGTCGCACACGTCGCCTCATCGAATTCAGGCGGTGGCGGCGGACCCTACGGGCATCATGGTTTCCATGGCCACGGCGGCGGCATGGACGTGGTCGGCGTCCCGCTTCCATTGCTGCTGAGAACCGCCAACCTGACTGACGCGCAGAAGCAGCAGATTCGCGGCATCTTCGAGGCCCGGCGCGCGTCGCGGCATGCTGAAATGGAAGAGCTCAGAACTGCCAAGGAAGCAATCGCGGCCAAGTACACCTCGACCGGCACCGTCGCCGCCAGCGACTTGTCGAGCCAGGTTGCAACCATCACCCAGATTCAGGATCAGATGACGAACGAGCAGATTCAGGACGCCGTCGCGATCCGCAACGTGCTGACTCCTGCGCAGCTCACGCAGATCTCGGCGACCAAGGCCAAGCTCGACTCGATTCACGCCGAGATGAAGGCGCTGTGGGCGCAGAGCGGCAGCCCGAGCGCTTCTCCGAGCGATTCAACTTCGAGCGACCAGTAAAAGTTCGGTAACCTCCCCCGCTCCCCGGATGGAGTCGTGGCCAGTAGGCTGCGGCTCCGTCCGTCATTTTTTACAGCGTAAATCCCGTAGCTGCTCACTCCGGCATGAACGAAGGGCTGCCCGTCTTAGCAGTCTGTCCGCCGTCTGCAACGAACGCCGCGCCGGTGACGAATGACGCGAGTTCCGAAGCGAGGAACAGCACCACGCTGGCAATTTCATCGGGGCGTCCGAGCCGGCCCATGGGAATCGCTTCCTTCATTCGATCAGCAAACCCCGGCTGCGACAGCGCCGGCGCGAGCAACGGCGTGTCGATCGCACCGGGACAGACGCAGTTAGCGCGAATTCCGTACGGCGCATATTCGATCGCCACCACCCGCGTCAGATTTATCACCCCCGCCTTCGCCGCGTTGTACCCCGCAATCCCGAAGTCTGCCCGCAATCCGGAGATCGACGCCGTGGTGACGATCGCACCGCTCCCCTGCGCGCGCATTACCGGCAGCACCCGCTTGATCGCACGGAACACCGCGGTCAGTCCCACCTCGATCATGTAATTCCAGACTGCATCATCGACGTCCGCCGTTCGCCCGGCAGTCTGTGTGCTGGTCGTTGCCGGCAGGCCGAACGCGTTGTTGTGCAGCAGATCGATGCGCCCGAACGCCGATGTCGTCCGCGTTACCATCATGTCGATATCACCGGCGCGGGTAACGTCGGCGACGATTGCGATCGCCTTGCCGCCGGCCGCCGTGATTTCTGCAACAACCTTGTTGGCATTCTCGCCGTTGATGTCAGCGACCGCGACCGCTCCGCCCAGCCTCGCGAATCCTATTGCGGTTGCGCGCCCGATCCCGGAACCCGCACCCGTAACCAATGCCGCCTTGCCGTTGAATTGCATCGCGATCTCCTTCAATCGAAAACGAGAACTCCCGCGCCTGCCCGTCCCGTAGCAAGCGCACGCCGGATTGTAAAACGCGCTAACCGCATCCGGCAAAAATGCGCTAATCTCCGGGCCGGATGGATACGCATCGTTGCGCATGGAAATAGTTGGGGAGACACCGATGAGACTTAAAGGAAAAGTTGCACTGATCACTGGCGCTGGCTCTGGGATGGGCCGTGCTGCGTCCCTGCTGTTCGCGCGCGAGGGCGCAAAGATCGCGGCCATCGACGTAACCGAGGCGTCCGCCGCCGAAACTGCGAAGATGATCAAAGCGGCCGGCGGCGAGGCCATCTCGCTCCGCGCCGACGTATCCGACTCGGAGGACGCCCGCGCGATGGTCGCGCAGACCGTCCGGGCGTTCGGCGGACTCGACGTGCTTTACAACAACGCGGGCATCGAAGGCGAGTCCGGCTTTATCGCGCAGCTCAGCGAAGAAGCCTTCGACCGCGTCATCGCAATTAACCTGCGCGGCGTATGGCTCGGAATGAAGTACGGGCTGCCGCGGATCGTCGAGCGCGGCGGCGGCGCGGTGATCAACACCGCGTCGGTCGCGGGAATCGTCGGCCTCAAAGGCGCAGCCGCATATTGCGCCGCCAAGGCCGGCGTGATTTCGCTGACGCGGGTCGCGGCGCTCGAGTACGGCCGCTACAAGGTTCGCGTCAACTGCATTTGCCCCGGAGTGATCCAGACGCCGATGGTCGAGAGGATCGCCGGACCCGAGGGCGTGAAACCCAGGTTCATCGAGCGCAGTTCGGTGTTCGGCCGCGTCGGCAACGCTGACGAAATCGCGCACACCGCCCTGTTCCTCGCCAGCGACGAAGCCCCTTTCGCCACCGGCGCGCCCTTCATCATCGACGGCGGCTGGATTGCGAGCTGATTGACCGCGAGCTGACTGATCGCGAGCTTACGGTTCGCGAGCCGAGGTAATCTCATGGCCCGTCTCACCGGCAAAGTTGCAATCGTAACCGGCGCCGCGCAAGGAATCGGACGCGCGATCGCGTCACGCCTCGCCGACGAAGGCGCGAAGGTCGCCCTCGCCGACATCCAGTTCGAATCCGCGGAGCGCGCCGCCACTGAAATTCGCGCCTGCGGCGCGGTCGCGATCGGCGTTGCGCTCGACGTCACCAGGTTCGAGGAGACCGTCGCCGCCGCCGATCGAGTCGAGCGGGAACTCGGACCAATCGACATCCTCGTGAATAACGCCGGATGGGACCTCCTGATGCCGTTCGTCGATTCCACCCCCGAATTTTGGGACAAAGTAATCGCGATCAACTATCGCGGCATGCTCAACTGCTGCAAAGCGGTAGCGCCTCGAATGCAATCCCGGGGCGCCGGCAAAATCGTCTCCATCTCCTCCGACGCCGCCCGCGTCGGCTCTAGCGGCGAAGCCGTTTACGCCGGATGCAAGGCCGCAATAATCGCCTTCTCCAAAACCCTCGCGCGCGAGCTCGCTGCCAATCACATCAATGTCAATGTCGTTTGCCCCGGCCCGACAGACACCGCGCTGCTCAAGACCGCGATGGCTGGGCGCGAGAAAGTTCTCGAGTCGATGGCGCGTGGCATCCCATTTCGCCGTCTCGGTCAGCCTGAGGATCTCGCAGGTGCTGTTGCATTTTTCGCCTGCTCCGATTCGGACTTCGTCACCGGCCAGGTACTAAGCGTGAGCGGCGGCCTGACCATGGCTGGTTGACGTTGGATCCTTCCGATGCTATCTGAACTATCGTTCAGAACATCTGACAGGAAGAAAAGAGTCAAATGAGCAATCCTGCCCCCGCGAACGATATCCGTTTCGCCAATCCCGACAGTCTGCCCGCCGAATACAAGGACCTTCTCATCCGGATGCTGTCGATCCAGTCGCGCATCGAGTCCGAATACATGCTGGCGCCCGAACGCACGCTGCTTAAGCCGCTCGCGCTGGCTCCTACAGCCGAGGATAAAGCCGAGTACGCAGCGTTCTGGTCCGATGAAGTTCGCCACGCGAGCTACTGGATGAAGCTCCTCGAAGATCTCGGCGTCAAGGTTGATGAGAAGTTCATGGCGTCTCCCATGCCCATCTATATTTTCGAGCTGCGCGATCAGGCCGAGGATTGGCTTGAGTACGGACTCTTCAGCTTCTTCGCCGACCGCCAGGGCGCCTACATGGGATACGAATGGGTCGGATGCAGCTACGAACCGCTCGCGCGAATCGCGGAGCGCGTACATCAGGAAGAAGTCGGCCACGCCGCATTGGGCTATCGGTTCATTCGCAGGTATCTGAAACGCGAAGGCGATCGCGGGCGCGAGTTGTTGCTGAAACACCTCACAAAATGGTACCCCGCCGGCCTCGATATGTTCGGAAAATCCGGATCAAAGCGGCAGTTCGACTACGTCCGATGGGGTCTGCGGCGCCGCAGCAACGAGCAGATGCGCGACGAGTTCACCGAAGAGGTCAACAATCTGCTGACGAAACTCGAGATTCCGATTCCCGACCCCGCCGCCGGGCGCCGTTACAGTTAGGTGACGAATTGAAAAAGGCGAATCTCGAGGAAGCGCCCAAGCGCATCGCGCGCATCAAGCCGGTCTCGCGCGCGATTGCGCCTGAGGAGCGCTATGACGCAAATATCGATCTCATTCTGCGCGCCGCCGCCGCTGTCTTCGCTGAAAAGAGTTTCGGCCTCGCCTCCATTCGCGACATCGCCACGCGCGCGAAAATTTCCTTCCCCCGAATTTACTACTACCTCCGCAACAAGGAGGAATTGCTCTATCTCATTTCGCGCCGCGCGTTCGAGCAACTCGTCTCGCTCGCGGAATCGCGGATGTCATCGACCGACGATCCTGAAGAGCGCCTGCGCCTGTTCATCCGCAGTCACCTCGAATACCACATGAATAATCTCGCCGAGATGAAAGTGCTCGTGCGCGAAGCTGACTCGCTCACCGGCCGCTATGCCGCCGACATCATGCGACTCAAGCGCGAGTACTCGCGCATCTGCCGCCGCTTGCTCGAGGCCTGCGCCGCTCAACGCAACAAGACTCTCGATCGCGAACAAGCGCGCATCCTCACCTCGCTGCTCTTCGGCGCGATGAACTGGTTCTACACCTGGTACGATCCGGCGCGCGACTACGAGCAGCGCGGCCGTATCGTAGACGAATGTTTTCGCATGATCGCGGGGACTCTCTCGGTTCGCTGATCCTCGGACGCCGGCGAAACCACGATGCTTGAAGGATGCACTCCATTCCCGGCTGAATTTGCAAAGCGATACGTCAGCGCGGGAATCTGGCGCCGCGAAACCATCCCTCAAGCCATTGCCAGGGCTGCGCTCGAGCGCCCCGATTCAGTAACAATCGTCGATTCCAACCGTGCGCTTGCTTATTCGCGGCTCCACGCTGAAGCGGGAAGTCTCGCCGCCCTCCTCTCGCGCAACGGAATCGCGAGCAACGATCGCGTAATCATCCAACTACCCAACTGTGTCGAGTTCGCGACCCTGACACTCGCATGCCTGGAGGTCGGTGCGATTCCCGTCATGGCGCTGCCGGCCTTTCGCAAAGCCGAACTCGAATACCTGGTAGCGCTCTCGGACGCGAAGGCGATTGCAATTTCACCCGAGCATCGCGGCTTCGATCATGCCGCACTCGCACGCGAGATCAAGTCCCGGCTCCCGACCCTGGAATCGATCTTTTCAACCGCGCCCGCTGACGGATGCATCTCGATCCGCGAGCGTCACGACTCATCGCACACATTCGGATCTTCGACTGGCGATCCACTCGACGTCGCGCTGTTCCTGCTTTCAGGCGGCACTACCGGAATGCCGAAGCTCATTCCACGCACTCACGCGGACTATCTCTACAATGCGCGCGAATCCGCAGCCGCAACCGGTCTGACTTCCGAATCGCGCATCCTGATTGCGCTTCCCGCCGAGCACAATTTCCCCCTGGCATGCCCCGGGCTGCTCGGCGCGCTGCTTGTCGGCGCGCGCGTCGTGTTCAGCCAGTCGGCGAAGGCGGCCGACCTCGCTCATACCATCGAGCGCGAACAGATTACTCATCTGCCGTGCGTTCCGACGCTGGCGATCGGTCTGCTTGACCTTCCGCAATCTTCCCGCGCCCAGCTTCGTTCGCTGCGCGTGATTACAATTGGTGGCCAACGGCTCCAGGAGCCGACTGCGCACGCGCTCAAGCACGCCTTCGCGCATCTCGTCGTGCAGCAGGTGCTCGGAATGGCTGAGGGCTTGTTGTGCTACACACGCCTCGACGAGTGCGAAGAAGTTGCCTTCACGACCCAAGGAAGTCCGCTCTCGCCGTCCGATGAGATCCGGATCGTAGATTCCGACGGCGTCGACGCCGCACCCGGCGCCCTCGGCGAGTTATTGTGTCGCGGCCCGTACACAATTCGCGGCTACTTCCGCGCGCCGGATCGCAATCGCGAAGCTTTTACTGCCGATGGATTTTATCGCACCGGCGACCTTGTCCGGCTGGGTCCGTCCGGGAATCTCGTCGTTGAGGGAAGAATCAAGGACTTGATAAATCGGGGCGGCGAGAAAATCAGCGCCGAGGAAATCGAAGCGCACCTGATTGCCCATCCCGCCGTCAGCGCCGCCGCCGTCATCGCAATGCCCGACCCTCTTCTCGGTGAGAAGACCTGCGTCTACCTCGCTCTGAGAGATAGAGAAAGCTTGACGCTCCCGGCGGTGCGCGCGTTTCTCGAGGCTCGGGGTGTTGCTCAATTCAAATGGCCTGAAAGAGTCGAGATCGTCGCCGAATTGCCCCTCACCAACGTCGGCAAGATCAGAAAAGCAGAACTGCGCCGCGACATCGCGGTTAAACTCGCCGCCGAAGCCGCTCTGTCGGCTTCCGGAACCGTTGCGCAATAAGGAAATTAAAATGGACGTTGAAAAAGGAACCCGTCAGCTCAAAAGCCTCATTGAAAAACTCGAGCGCAACAATCGCACCCTTCACTCGCACCCGACCATCGAAAAGATTGAGCGGGGCGAGCTGTCCCAAGCGCAACTCCGCCATTGGGCGACACAGCTGTTCATCGGCAACAAGGCGCATAACGCCAACATCCTCGGCCTCATCTACGCGAAGTGCGACGACTTTCCTGCGCGCAAGGCAATCGTTGAAAATTTAATCGAAGAAGAACTAGGCCGCGTCTCCGGCGTCAATCGATCGCATCCCGAGCTCTACCTCGAATTCGCCGAGGCTATCGGAATCCCGCGCACCGAATTGCTCGGCGCAACCATGACCCCCGACGCTACTGCCATGATGCATTGGATGTACTGGCTGGCCGAGTCGAAACCCTGGTACGTCACGCTGGCCGGCATCAGTCTCGGCTCCGAACTCTTCAACCCCGACGCCTACGTTCGCGTGATCGACGGCCTGAGCCGCCATTACAGGCTCTCCGACGACGCGCTGCTGTTTTTCAGCGTGCACGTCAAAGTCGACAAGGATCACGGTGACTCGAGTGCCGGCTCGATCTTCCGCGCAATACCCGAAAGCGCCGCGGCCGAAACGTTATGGGCGGTTGAGACACATATCGAGTTGATGCGCCGTCTCTGGTCCGACATCAACCCGCCGCTCAGGTAAGCCGGGCTACGGGCGGCGCAAATCCTGGATGATCTCCTTGAGCACGTCCCTGTCATGATCATTCTTCACCGGCATATCGAACATAAGCCGGTTCACGCCGGCGAAGCGCTTCTTGATCACTCCGGCAATCTGATCGTAAGTGCCGACCGCGGCAAATGCATGCACCATCTCGTCCGTCACCAACTTCGCCATCTCGGGCCACTTCTGTTGCACTGACATTTTGTGCAACTGGTCGGCGGTATCGCCCCATCCGTCGATTTCAAAGCTCGAACGGTACGACCGCGTCGATCCGTAAAACGCGATCGTCGATTTCATTCCGCTGACTGCGCGTGCAAGCGAGTCCTGATCCTTTCCCGCACATAGAAAGCCGCCGCCGCCGATTTGAAAATCGTTCCATTCCGCGGCGGGTCGTCCCGCCTTGTCGAATCCTTTTTTCAGGTTCGGGAATGCGATCTGATCGAGATATTTCCGCGTGACGATCCCATGCAGCCGCACGCCGTCGCAGACTTCGCCCGCAACCTGAAGCATCCGCTCCTGCACCGCGGCAATCAGCACAGGGATATGCGGATTCGCCAGCGGCGGAGGCGCGAAGTTCGGCGTCATCAGCGAGAGATTGTAATGCTCACTTTGAAAGTTGAACGGCTCTTTGGTCTGCCAGGTCCGCCAACACGCGCGCATCGCACCGACGTAGTCCTTCATCCGCTGCGCGGGCTTCGACCAGGGCATCCCGAAACGCCGCGTCACGTGACCCTTGACCTGCGTTCCGAGCCCAAGGTTCAGCCGCCCGCCGCTCATGCGTTGCAAATCCCACGCAGTGTACGCAGTCGCGACCGGGCTCTTCGTGTACGCGAGCGCGATTCCGGTTGCGAGTTCGATCTTCGAGGGTTCCTGCGCCGCAATTGCCAGCTCGAGATACGGATCGTGCTGGGTTTCGACCGCGAGAAGCGTGTCGTAGCCGAGCGCGTCGGCGTCGCGCACCTGGTCGCGAATCCCGCTCCACGTCGGCTCGGGCCGTTTCCCGCCGTCCTGCATGTCAGGCGTGTACGGCATTCCGAGATGGAGGCCGCGTTCAACTTTTATTGTTGCCATGCGGGCTTTATCGCCTCAGGAAGGCCGGGCTGTCAAGGAATGTAAACCTGGCTAGCTGACCGCGATTCCTGGCGCGGGAAATTTTCGGCACATCTCGGTGACCGCAGCTGCAATCCGCTTCAGCGCGATCTCATCGCCCGCCTGCGCGATTGCTTCGTCCATAAATTTACCGATTTGCCCCATCTCCGCGTCACCCATTCCGCGCGACGTTACCGCGGGCGTGCCGAGACGAAGACCGCTGGGGCTGAAGGGTTTGCGAGGATCGTATGGGACAGTGTTGTAGTTGCAGACGATACCGGCCGCGTCGAGCGCTTTCGCGCCCTTTTTGCCGATCACTTTCTTGTTGGTCAAATCGACCACTATCAGATGATTGTCGGTGCCGCCGGAAATGAGGCTGAATCCGCGCCCGAGCAGCTCGTCGGCGAGCGTCTTGGCGTTGCTCACCACTTTCCTTGCGTATTCTTTGAATTCAGGGGTCGCAGCTTCCTTCAACGCGACCGCTATCGCCGCCGTCGTATGATTGTGCGGACCACCCTGCAGCCCTGGAAAAACCGCCTTGTCGATCGCTTCCGCGTATTCATTGCGGCACATGATCATCGCGCCGCGCGGACCGCGCAGCGTCTTGTGCGTGGTCGTCATGATCACGTCGGCGTACGGCACCGGACTCGGATGCACACCACCGACGATCAGTCCCGAGATATGTGAAATGTCGGCGAGCAGCAGGGCGCCGACTTCCTTCGCGATTTCGCCGAAGCTCTTGAAGTCCCACAGCCGCGGATAGGCCGTGCCGCCGGTCACGATTATTTTCGGCCGCTCCTTGCGCGCCATCGCGCGGACCTGGTCGAAATCCACGACGTGACTCTCGCGATCCACCACGTACTGCGCCGAGCGCCAGAACGTCCCCGTGATACTCACCGGCCACCCATGCGTGAGATGTCCGCCGTGCGGAAGCGCCAGGCCCATGATGGTGTCGCCCGGCTTGAGCAGCGCGAAATACACCGCGACGTTGGCGGGCGATCCCGAGTACGGCTGAACGTTCGCATGTTCCACATTAAACAGCGCCTTGGCGCGCTCGACTGCCAGCGTTTCGATCTGATCGACGTTGCGTTGCCCCTCGTAGTAGCGGCGTCCCGGGTAGCCCTCGGAATACTTGTTGGTGAGAATCGACCCGGTTGCTTCGAGCACCGCTTTGGAAACGTAATTCTCCGACGCGATCAGCCGGACCGAATCGATCTCGTAGCGCTCTTCAGCCTTGATGAGGTCGTAAATTTCCGGATCAGTTCGCTTGAGTTCGTCCACACCGCACCTCCTTGTCCGTCATCGAATGAGCCTATAGTCGCGAGCGCGACGACGCAAAACAGGAAGAGATGTCAACTTGAAGCGCACGATCCGCGCGCGAGAATCTTATTGCAAATCGGACGGCGTAACCTTCGCGATCCATGCGCGATAGTCGCCCTCGTAGCCGACCGCGCGCTGACGTTCGCGTGCGCGCCGCAGCACATTGGCTACGCCCTCCGGCGCGATCTTCTGACGCGCGGTCACGGCACTCGCGATCTTCTCGCCCGAATCGGCCGCGGCTTTGCGCGCGCCCTCAGCAATCTTCAGTTCCTCGCCCGACAGCCCCAGATACGCCTCGGCCACGCGCGTTCCAATCTCGGTGCCGCTTACGAGCGAGTCCTTGATATTGCCTTTGCCGGTCAACACGTTGCCCGCCGCGAACACTGCCGTCGCGCCTTCCATCAGCAGCCCGATCTTCTGATCGGCGTAGGTATAGACCTCGCCCTTCTGCGGAATTCCGGGAATCGGTTCCGGGATGCTTCCGATTGAGCTGATCGTCATTGGCGCACGCGCGGACTCGGCGCCCTGCTGCACAATCCGCACTTGTCCATCCGCGACTTCCGTGCGGCTGAAGTTCACGCCGACCATCACGCCGTTCTCTGCGATCACTCCGCTCGGTGCGCGCAGCTCCTGGAACTCGAACAGAAATTTGCGCTGCGCCTTGTCGAGGATCTTCGCGCGCGCCTGCCTGAGCGCCTCTGCCCGCTTGGCCGGTGCGCCCGGCGGAATGTCCGAGAGCGGCATGTCCAGCACGCGCCGGCGATAGTAGAGCTTGCACGGTGCGACGCCGAGGTCCGCGTACTTCAGCCCGCTCGCATTCAGCACCGGCTCGATCCCTTCGCGCTCGAGCGCGATCATATCGCCCGTAATGCCGCGCGCTTTCATCGCCGCCAGCGTCAACTCGATTTGCAACACCTTGACCACGTCGATAGACGCAAGGCCGCCGCCGAGAACGATCGCTCCAGGAGTCAGCTCGTAGCGCGGACCGTCGTAACTTTTTTCCAGGTAATGATTGAACCAGTAGATCAGCTTGTTCTGATAGACGAGGCCGCGATCGATGAACTCATCCGCGCCCTCGACCGGAAACGCGCGATCCCGCCACGCCCCGTGCGTGAGCACGATTCCGCTGAGTCCCCAGCTGGTACGCAGCTGGTCGAAATCGAGATCGCGTCCCATCCGCGTCATCGGCACGTATTCGATATTCGGATGGTCGAGGCGTTTGTTGATCTCCGCGTACTCATCCGTGCGCTGCTTCTCATGCCATCGCGGGAGCCCATCTTCGATCTTTCCGTATGGGCGCGCGTTCTGCTCGAGCACCACGACCAGCGTGCCACGCTCTGCCAGTATCCGCGCGATTTCCGATCCTGCCGTCGCGCCTCCGATCACGGCCATCACGTGGCGCGGTGTTTTGTTCTCTGCGTCAGTCATAAGGGTATATTTGATTATCGTCTGCGAGCTTTTCGTGCAATCTAAATCGCCTGCGATGGTGCTGTAACCGGATACCCCGGCAATTCGTCTTGCGCACATGAAACTCTCATGGTTTCCTTACCTGTCGTGATGAGCGTGGCGCGGACTGTGTCTCGGCAATTTCGAAAGATCGTGATCGCATTGTCGATACTGCATTTTGCAGGATGTTACTATGCGCCGTATTTTGCCAACCGCGCCGCCGGCGGTGGCACCGACGCCGCTGAGGGTGAGCAGCACGATCTGCCCTACAGCGTGAATGATTCATTCCTTCTGACCCAGGACGTGCTCCGCGGCGAGGGCATACTGTTCGAGGTCAAGCCCGACGACAAGCTCATCACCCTGTGGAAAGACGCCGACGTGGGCGGCGGTGTCCTGGGCAGTCTCGTCGGCAAGCATCCGCAGTATCGCTACGAGATTGAAGTCGTGCCCAACGGATCTAACGGCTCCCGCGTCATCGTCAATGTTCGCGCCGAGGATATCGCGGATCAAGACGTCGCCAAATACAACGCGACCACCCGGCTCAACCTGTTCGCGAAGATGGACCAACTTGCCGCGCAATTCCCTCCGGCCAGCGGCACTCCCAAGGAAGGCGGCGTCAACTATGCTCTCTTGCCCAACGAGGACTTGAAGGGTCTCGCCCGCCGCGCCACCGGCAACGAGGACAATTGGCGGCAAATCGCGCAGGACAACGGCCTCAAATCGCCGACCGACGCCGCCAATCTGCCGAGCGTCTGGATCAGGAACACATTGCTGAGCGGACCAAACAAAGAGCCCGTCGAAAAGAACGCGCCGGATGACAATTGAGTCCGGCTCAAATTCAACCTCGGTCCAGATTCACCAAACCATGAAAATCGGCAGCCGCAAAAAATCGATGCCCGTCCGTAGCGCTCGGGCGGGCATCGAAGTCTTCTCGCTTTGTCGCGGGCCGTCAGTCGTTCGGGTAGGATGCCTCGCTGGGATCGTATTCCGGGCTCAATCCCGCCGGACTCACAGCGGCCACCACCGCCAGAAACTGCTCGAACGTCATTTGGAGATTAAGAAACCCGCCTTGGCAGAATACCCAGCCGTAGTAATCAAGAATCTCGTCCGGGATCATCACCGGCAGACGTGGCAGCGTTGAAACAACCGGAAATGGATGCGGCTCGCCCGGATGGATATTATCCCAGACCGCAGATTGGTCCGGGTCGCCGTCCGACTCGACCACACTTACTTCCCGCAAGGGAATTACCTTGCCTCTGGCAACTCGATTCATCGGCATTGGAGACTCCTGCAACCTTCTCTTCTATCCCCCTAACCCAAGAACCAATTCTAAACCAAGTACCGCCCCGGTCAAGGAGCAAAACCTACATGTATTCACGCATCGATGCGTTTCGGGGTCAAGGGTCGCGACCGGCACCGTTATGTCCGAAAAGCTAGCGCATCGCTAAGTAGCTGAAAAAATTATGTTTTCTGTATTTCAGGCGATTGTCCTCGGCGTTGTTCAGGGCTTGACCGAATTTCTTCCGGTCTCCAGCTCCGCTCATTTAATCCTGATTCCCTGGATTCTACACTGGGAAGATCCAGGCCTCGCCTTCGACGTGGCGCTGCATCTCGGCACTTTATTGGCGCTTTTGGCATTTTATTGGCGCGAATGGCTAGATATGGCTTTATCGCTCCTGCCCGGCGGCAACGCTGCCTCGCGCCGTACCCTCATCCTGTTGATTGTCGCCTCGGTCCCCGGCGCCATCATCGGCATCCTCCTCGAGAAGCAGGCCGAGACCATCTTTCGCTCACCAATCCTGATCGCTGGCACAATGGCGACTATGGGACTGATTCTGTGGGCCGCTGACGCGTACGGCTCAAAAGAGCGCAAAATTGCAGACCTCTACCTCTCCGACGCCCTCCTCATCGGCTTCAGCCAAGCGCTGGCTATCATCCCCGGCGTCTCCCGCTCCGGCGCCACGATTACCACCGCTCGCTTCCTCGGCATCGAGCGCGCCGACGCCGCCAATTTTTCCTTCCTGATGGCGACGCCGATCATCGCCGGCGCCGGTCTGCTCGAGACCCACAAGCTCTTCCACTCCGGCCTTGGCGCGCAGCTCGCATGGGGTTTTGCGGCGTCCGCGTTCTTCGGTCTGCTCGCCATCGTCGGCCTGCTGAGCTTCGTCAGGACCCACACTTACCGCTCCTTCGCGATTTATCGAATCGCGCTCGCCGCGATCGTCATCGCTATCGCCCTGGCCCGGACCTAATCGATGCCGACCGGCACTTCGGCGGATTCGATGCCCCCGCTCGTCAACCAATCCGCGATGGCCCGCCGCGCGCGCGCCTTTCAGATTGGCTTCACGCTATGCATCATCAACACGATCATCGGCGCCGGCCAGCCGGTCGTCACGCGATGGGGCGCCGTGCATCTCGATCCGCTGCTCTTCTGCACCGGTGCCGTCGTGTTCGGGACGCTCTGCACGATTCCGCTCCTGCACTACAAAGGCGAGCTGGGTTTGATCGTAGACCCGCGCTACCGATGGCAGTTGCTGCGTGTCTCGCTGGCGGGAACCGTCACTACCAGCCTCACTCTCACCTACGGACTGACCCAAATAGGCGCCGTCGCAGGAGTGCTGCTGCTGCAAACCGAGCCGGTCTATTCGCTGATTCTCTCGACCCTGTTCGTCGGCGAGCGCCCGTCGATACGCCAGCTGCTCGCAACCGCTACCATCCTGGTCGGCATCGGTTCAGTCTTCGCCGGCGGCGGCTCATTCTCCCCGCTATGGGCGTCGGCAATGCTTTTCCTCACGCCCCTGTCATGGCAGGCGTCACACGTGATGGGTCTGAAGCTGATGCCGCCGCTGTCGCCCGCCTCGATGACCGGCGGCCGGTTCTTCTATGCGTCAATCGTGTTGACTGCGCTGCTACTGATCTTCCGCCGTGAATCGCTCGTGCAACTGGCCGATCCCACTGCCCTCAGCGTGATACTCGCGACCGGTTTTGTCATTTACTTTCTCGGCGCGCTCAGCTGGTTCGGCGCAATCAACCGCCTGTCACTGGCATGGACGACCGCGTTGGTAGTACCCGGCATTCCGATCCTCTCGATTCTCTTCGCCGTAATCTTCCTCGGCGAGCGCGCCACCACCCGCGAAGTCATCGGCATTCTGATTTCAGTAACCGGCGTGCTGGCGCTCGTCTTGGGCGCCGATCCCCATCGCAAACAGCCAGCCTCCGAAGCCGCCGAAGCAATCCACGAACCGCTAATCTAGTTCTCCCTCCCAATCCTAAATCTTGTCCCCTTCCCGCTCACCAAGCGCCTGGGGTTTAGCTTCTCCTCCCCGCATTTGACTCTTCAACTCGGCTGGACTTAAGTGACCCCCAGACGCACCTGCGTCAAACTGAAGCGAGGAAATCACTAATGGCCCGAATCGTTAAGCACGAAAAAAACGCGCCCTACGAAGTCGCGGAAGGCACCGAGCTTCCGATTTACATCTGCGCGTGCGGACTCTCGAAGAACAAACCCTTCTGCGACGGCTCCCACAAAAAAACGCGCGACGAAAATCCTGCCGATACCTATGTCTATGACGACATCGGCCGCGCCCGAGTCAAAAACGAGTATTAATTTTTCGCAGTCCAGACCTGCGCACGTCCGGTCCCCCTTCCGAATCTTGTTCCCCTTCCCGCGCGGGAAGGGGTTAGGGGTTAGGTTCTTCTCCGTCTTCCTCCCAACCCCGGAAAGTTCGGTTTGAAACTCTCCGAACAAACGACGCTCCCGGAGCCATCGCCCTCCCCGATGGTCGCGATCGAAGCACCCGCGGATTCCGCCCCCCCGGATTGGCTCGAGTACCTCGCCGAGCCGCGTCACGCGTGGCCGATCCTGCTGATCGTCGGCGTCGCCCTCTATCTCGTAAATCTCGGCGGCTATCCGCTCTACACCAAGGGCGAGCCGCGCGAGGCCGTCACCGTCTTCGACATCGTGCACGGCGGCGGCGTGATTCTCCCGCAGCGCGCCGGCGTCGAACTTCCGTCGAAGCCATTACTGATGCACTGGATGGCGGCGCTCGTGTCTCTCGTTGCTGGCGGCGTGAACGAATTCGCGGTGCGCCTGCCGTCAGCCGGCCTCGGCATCGCCGGCATCATCGTGTGCTACTTCTACCTGCGCCGCCTGTTCGACAACGTCACCGCGCTCATCGCCGCGCTCATCCTCGCGACCACTTTTCAGTATCTGCAAGCCGCCACCGGAGCGCGAGTCGACATGACGCTCACCTTCTTCATGGAGGTCGCGTTCTTCGAATTCATTTTCATCGCCGAGGGTCTCACGCGCCGCCGCATGCTCCTGTACGTCGCAATCGCGCTCGCGATTTTGACCAAGGGCCCCGTCGGCCTGATCCTCCCCGGCCTCGTCGCGCTGATTTGGATCGCGCTCGAAAAACGATGGGCGCTGCTCGGCGAGATGAATCTGCTGCGCGGCGCGATCATCGTCCTGATTTTAGCCGGTGGATGGTACCTCGCGGCGCTGATCGAAGGCGGCCCGGGCTTTTTCCGCAAACAGATTCTCACCGAAAACGTGCTGCGCTTCGCCGGTGGCAGCGATTTCCACGAAGGCCACATCCATCCGTTCTACTACATGGAATTCGCGCTGCTCGCGGGCTTCATGCCGTGGACATTCCTGCTGCCAATCGTCGCCGTCCAGGCCGCACGCGTGCCGCGCCCGCTCGACCCGCGCCTCAAGTACATCCTCGTCTGGTTCGCCGCCGTGCTGATCTTCTACAACCTGCCGCAGAGCAAGCGCGGCGTGTACCTGCTCTGCATGTATCCCGCCGCCGCCACGCTCGTCGCCGTCTGCATTCGGCGGGCAATCGCGCATCCGACGCCCGCGCGCTTTCTCGTCCACTGGACTTCACGCATGGCAGGTTTCGTGATGCTGATGCTCGGCAGCGCCGCCCTTGTTGCCCTGGCCATGTTGGTCGCGAGCCCCGCCCGGTTCTCCGACGTACTGCGGGCGGCGAGCATTCGCGCCAGCGCTTTTCCGCGCGTCTTGATCTCGACCGCGGGCGAACATTGGCTGATCGCGCTCGCGATGCCTCTGGCGGTCGTCGTGCTCGGCGTCCGTTTGATCGTCAAGCGTTCTCTGGTCGAGCGCCTCGTGCTCGGGATTGCGTCCGCGATGGTCTTCGTCACTCTCGCGGTCAACGTCGTCGTCGTGCCGGCCATCGCCAACACCCTCTCCCTCAAGGACTTCACCGATCACGCTATGAAGGTCGTCGAAAACAATCCGGTCGGCTATCTGAACGCGCTCAACTACGACGTCGCCTTCTACAGCCGCCGCACCATTCCCATCGTCTCGCAAAGAGACCCCGACATGCCCGAGTATCTGATCTCCTGGCGCATCCTGTACGACGCGCTCCCCGCCGCCAAGCGCAGCCGCTTCGACATCGTGATGACCAGCAACCCGACCTCGCTCGACGGCAGCGACGAGATGCTTCTGCTGCGCCGGCGCGCCACCGCACCCGAACCGCCCTTCAAACCACCGACCGACGACTACATCCAGGCCAGATACTCCGGATACTAAGGTGCAGGGGTTACCCTGCCGAAGGAAGCGTGAACCCCACCGCGGGCTTCACATAAAATCAAATTCCCTTTCTTAAGAGAGCGCGTCGCGTCGAATCTCCACGATACTCTTAACCAGCCGCGGCAACACCTCAGCCGATCCGCCTCGCAGGCTGAGGTCGCATATCTGCGTAATCTCCGACTCGTAAAGATTCACCTCAATCAGGATTCCGCCGCGCTCCTTCACTTCAAGTGCGAATCCCGCCGCCGGAAAAACCGACGCCGAGGTGCCCGCCACGATCACCAGGTCCGCTTTCGCCGAATGCTCCGCGCACAGGTTCAGCATATCGGTCGGAATCGGCTCGCCAAACGAAACGGTGTCCGACTTCAACAACCCTCCGCAGCGTGGACACGCCGGCGGCAGCTTCTCGAGGCTGATCGCGTCGCCATGAAAGCGCGTCCCGCAATTGAGGCATCGAATCAACGTCCAGTTGCCATGGATTTCGGCGAGCGCCTTCTGCCCGGCCTGCCGATGCAGGTCGTCGACGTTCTGCGTGATCACAAAACGCAGCACACCCAACTGCTCGAGCTCCACCAGCGCCAGATGCCCCGCATTCGGTTTCGCGATCGAAAGCGGTTTGTAGAGTTCGTCGTTGCGTTTGCTGATCCGCTCTTCCCACGCCTTTTTCGGATCGGCCAGGAAGATCTGGTAGCCGTTCATCGGCGGCTCACCGTACTTGGTCCACAGTCCACCCGGCCCGCGAAACGGCGGTATCCCGCTTTCGACCGACATCCCCGCACCCGTCAGCGCGATCGCATAGCGCGCCGCCAGGATGGTTCTCGCAGCTTCGCGAATTTCCTCGTCGCCTGCTTTTTCTGCCATCGCGAATTCGTCCTCCCCGCTACGCTAACTGATTCATCAAGTCTGCGCCTTCAGAAAATCCATTTCTTCCTGCGTGGATTTCCTTCCGAGAGTACGATTTCGAGTGGGAAACCTTCCAAATCGCCGAATTACTTCCAGATGCTGCTCGGCCTGTTTCAGTATTTCGGCATGGTCGGGCTTCTCCATTACCAGCTCACGCGTAAGCCGCACTGATTCCAACTGATCGTCCAGATTTTCGCTATGTTCGAACGGCAGGTATAAGAACATCCGCATCATGGGCGACAACTCAAGGTCAAACCCCGATGCAATCGCAGCGCGGCTTAGTTCCAGCGCCTTCATGTCGGTTGCAAACGCTCGTGCTGTGCCGCGGAACATGTTGCGTGGGAATTGATCGAACAGCAAAACCAGCGCCAGACAACTTCGCGGCTCCTTCCTCCACTCCTCCAGACGTCCATTCACCGCATCTTCATAGGTAGTAAGGAAATTTGCCTCGCAAAGCCCGTCGAATTCCGGGGTCGGGACAAACCAGCGCGCTCGAAATGCGTCAGCCTTGGATCCCGGTTCGGGCCCGAACCAAAAATCCAGCACGCTTTCCGCTCGTGACACCGAA
>Ga0302324_100011162_pt1 | contig 18482 bp, 14 predicted proteins | sample Palsa_T0_1_FD_201949 | JGI IMG/M metagenome (GOLD analysis project Ga0302324, IMG submission 201949) | Peat permafrost microbial communities from Stordalen Mire near Abisko, Sweden - Palsa_T0_1 | ecosystem: Environmental > Terrestrial > Soil > Palsa > Peat permafrost | place: Sweden: Abisko... | reverse complement strand
TGCCATCCGCTCCGGGTCCCTGGCAAAGGAATCCGGCAGCACTTTCAGCGCGACTTCGCGCTTCAGCTTGGTATCTTTCGCCCGATACACCTGGCCCATGCCGCCCTCGCCAATCGGCGCAAGGATCGCGTACGGGCCGAGCCGTTCACCTGAGGAGAGAGGCATACCAGGGATTCAGCTAAGTTTACCCGATCAAGAAGGGCCTACCGACCCAACGCCGCCTGCCAATTCTGCACCAACGTAATGGAATCCTGGCGTCCCTGATCCTGCGGGAGCAAGACGAGGAAGCGCTTGCCGTCCGGGCTGACGTCATAATCCGTCGCGCCGGGGACGTTGAAGACTGGCTCCGGCTGTCCCAGGGACAAAGCCATCCCATTCGCTTTCACCGGGACCGCCATCGCCATATCTCCACCCTCGTTCATGTAGAACAGTTCCTTTCCGTTCCGGTTCCACAGCGGCTCCACACCGCCTGTGGTCGATACCTGCCACTTGCCGTGCTTGTCGGGAAAGTCCTGGATGTAGACTTGCGCCTGACCGGATTCCCTGGAGGCGTAAGCCACCCATCGTTGGCCGGCCGCGCCTGGTGAGAAGCGAGGATGGGTCAAGCCCGGCGCCTTCAAGAATACGAACGCTTTCCCGATCTTTCCGGCATCCTCCATCGGCATTGCCCAAGTCTCGGTCTCCCCGCCCGCAAGCTGGTTGTACAGAAGCCATTTCCCGTCGTCGGACCAATCCTGCGGAATAGCGCCTGACTTTTGCTTCACAAATTCCACAGGCTCTCCAGCGCCGGAGGCAGGCTGGCGGAATATCCCCGCTGCGTTATCGAACACCACCTCCCGTCCATCCGGGGACCACACCGGGCTCTGACCGCCCGAAAAGGTGAACCGAGTTTGGGCGTTGCGCAACAAATCAATGCGCCACAGCTCGGTCATGGACGACGAACCGATGGTCATGATGCTGTTCCCGTCGGGAGAAATGCGGAAGCGGGCTAAGGACTCGGCGATTGGTTCCGATCTCTTGCCGCCGCGATCGATCCAACTCAACCGGTACGAACCCAGGCGCGAGTTCCCGTAGGCCAGGACGCCCGTGCGCGACGCCGAAAGGTCGGCATAGCCGTCCGTCTCGGTTTCACCGATCGACTCGGCCACTGGCACGGCTTCTCCGCTGAGTTTCAGCGTTTCCGCATTGAAAGCTTGAGCCATCAAGCTCTGACCCTGCACCCACAAGAGATGCCCTTTCCCCGGCGTGGAGGGATTCGGCGCAAAAATGGCGCCGAGTTGCGAGTCGACCAACTTCACGCGCTTCTTGTCTTCCGGCTTTTCGTCCAACGAGCCCACGTAGATGGCGCTTTGGTTGACGGGTTGCGCGCGGATCAGATAGAGAAAATGTTTTCCGTCGGGAAGGAATTGCGGCCAGTAGTGATAAGTCTCGGTCTTCTCGTCCACGGCCGTGAGCGGCTGGGGAACGCCGCCGGACGCCGCCACGCGGTTCAGCGCTTGATTGACCCTCGAATGGAAAACGATGACGCCGTCCGCGTTCCACGTAGCGCCGCGAGCCTGTGCCGCATCGCAGATGATACGCGGCGCGCCTTCATTCAGGCCGATACGCTGTAGTCTCCCATTGGCCTGGAATCCGATGTTGCGGCTGTCGGGCGACCAGAAGGGGCGCGAGGCTCCCGCGGTCCCCGGCAAGGTGCGCGCCTTGAGCGAATCCAGCGGACGAACGAACAGACTCGACCCGCCTTTCACGTTGGCCACGAACGCCAGCAGGCGTCCGTCGGGGGAGATGGCGCTGCCACCGAGGTTCGCGTTCAAAACGAAACTCGAGGCTTCCTCGGGAGCAAGGATGGACGTCCGCACCACGGACGCTTCCGGCGGCATCTCGCGGAAGTGCACGAACGCCAGCGCCGCCGCGATCACCGCGACCACCCCCGCCGCAACCCAACCCGCCAGACCGAGCCGCGACCGTGAGGAAGCGGTTCCGGGTTCGCCGTCCTCCAGCAGCTCCCACGCGTCGCCAATATCGCGCAGTCTCCGCTTCGGATCTTTCTCTAGACACTTCTTCAGCAACCGCCGCACCTTCGCCGGGACCTGCTCCCAATCCGGCTGCTTGGTGAGCACCTGCGCCAGGATGTCGGAAACGGTTTCGCCTTCGAACAATCGTCGGCCCGTCAGCATCTCATAGAACACCACACCGAAGGCCCAGATATCGGCGCGCTTATCCACCCGCTTGCCGCGCGCCTGCTCGGGACTCATGTACGCCGCCGTGCCCATGATCATTCCGGCCTGCGTCGCCCGCATCGTCAATGTCGGCGACCTGTTGGGATCCTCCTGGCTTTCTCCGGATGGTTGCGTCACCGCTGCCAATCCGAAATCGAGCACTTTGACCACACCCGCGGCCGTGATCATGATGTTGGCCGGCTTCAGGTCGCGATGAACGATGCCTTTGTCGTGCGCGGCTTCCAGCGCATCGGCAATTTGCTTTGCGTAATTGATTGCGGTATCGAGCGGCAGCGGTCCTTGGAGTGTCTCTCCCGCAACCAGCTCCATCACCAGCGCGCGGTCTTCCACTCCGTAAATCTGCGCGATATTGGGATGATTGAGCGACGCCAGAACCTCGGCCTCGCGCTGGAAGCGGGCCATCCGCTCCGGGTCCCTGGCAAAGGAATCCGGCAACACTTTTAGCGCAACTTCGCGCTTCAGCTTAGTGTCTTTCGCGCGATACACCTCGCCCATGCCACCCTCGCCAATGGGCGCAAGGATCTCGTAGGGCCCGAGTTTCGAGCCGGCCGTCAGCGACATAAAGGGAAAAGTTACTTTCCGCTTGAAAGTGCCAGCACCGAATACGCCGTCGCGGCGTCGATCATGAAACGTCCAATATCGGATGCCGGATCGCGCTGCTTGTTCAGCGAGTACGCCATCCACATTCCCGCGGCTTTGTCCTGATTGCGCGACAACCAGGCCAGCGCGTTCTTCAACGCAGGCTGCGTGCGCGAAACGCCGGCCTGTTCCAGGACGAACGCAACCAAACCGGTGCCGTAACCGTCGCTGCCCGTCTCGAGCGCCGTCCCGTCCTTGCGTTTCCAGGTTCCAATGACGATCGAAGAGGTGCTCCAGCCTCCGTCCGTCTGCTGCTTGCTCAGAACCTCGTCGATGATGGACTTCTGCTGCTCAGCCTTCAGAATTCCGGGCGTCTTCGCGGAGGCCCACAGAAGAAACACGCGATTGATGAGGGATTGGCCCGGCAAGGCTTGCTGGAAGTATTCGGAGAGCAGTTTCAGATTGCTCTGGACCTCGGGAGTGGAGCGGTAATCTCCCGGGACCGTCCCGGCGGCAATGGCGCCCAGCGTCGCGCCCCAGAACTGAGAATCGTCCGCTTCCCAGGGCTGATTATGGAAATTCAGCCAGTTCCACGCACCCTTCGCCTCGCCGGTCTTCAGTTGCAACGCCCACATATTGTCCAGCGCCAAGCGGGTATCGTCGCTTAGCTTGCCTTGATGCGCGTCATAATTCGCGAGAATTAAAGCGTTCAGTATCGCCTCGGTCCCACGTGATTCGGCCGTTTTTGGCGCGCCGCGCTGCTCGTCACTGTAAAACGGTTCCAGTTCGTTCCAAAGCCGAACGCGCTTAGTGACATTTTCGAGCAATCTGCGCTCGGTCGCCGATGGCGCTTGCTCACCCAACGCGGAGCGCAGAGCTGGCCGTCCCAGCGCATACGGCAAAGCGGTGTGGCAAGAGACGCAGTGCGTGTCGTGATCCCTGACCGACTGCGGCCAGCCCATCCACCACTCCGCGCGCTGATCCAGATACGCAGCGGCAGCCTTGCTATCCCATGCACCCGCATCGTTATTAGCCGCCTGCGACGCGGCCGGAAATAAACCCAGAGCGAACACCAATGCTGAAATCGTCGCCTTCATCAGAGTCTCCTCAACGAATACGGCTTCGTGGCCTGCTCGATGTTATTTATTCTATCAATAGAGCGCCATCGCAACTATGGCACCGGCGATTTCCAGCCCTCCAGTTGATTCACCTTCACCCCATCCATCCACACCCGAAAATATCCCGAGTCGCCCCGCCCTTCCACCCTGTCCGGCGCTTCACTGCTGATCTCCAGCTTCTTCCATTTCCCCCGCATCACTCGGCCGTAAAGCTCGATGTACTTCTGGGCTGATTCCGGCGAGTCCCACGCCGACGCCACTCCCAACACCGGGAACTTCTCGCGCTTGTGCTCCAGTAATTCATACGACGCGCCCACCAGATGCTCGGCCGCCGAAGCGCCTTCGTCCGCGCTGGTATATTGCGCGAGCAGCACGCGAAAATCGAACTCGCCCAACGTGCCATCCGCCAGCTTGCGGCAATCGCGCGCGTAGGGCGCCGTGGGAGGATCGGGGATCGCCAACCCCGCGTGCGCCAGGTAACGCTCGGGATGCAGGATCTGGCCGCTCGACGCCGGCGGATGCACGAATACTTCGGCAAACGCGTCCTTCCCCACCTTGCGGAACACCGCGTCTTGAAACGCCAGGCCTTCGGCGTAGGGAAACACCAGCGACTCGCGGATATACAGCGGCGCTTGCGAGAACACCGGATACTGCTGGTCCGCGGAGTTTTCAACGCTCTTCTTCATCATCTCGATCATCGCCGGCGGAATATCCGGCGATCCCCCGGCTTCCCGCGCCAGATACGCCGTCATCAGCCACGTAGCCTGGCCTTCCATCACGGCTTGCCGCGCGGTGGTGCTGTCGTCGCTCTTCATCCCTTCGTGGATGAATTTCGCCAGGTGGAAATGCTGATCCGCCAGCGCGTGCGCCATCTCGTGGATCAGCGCGACGCGTTCCTCTTCGCCGTTGCCCGCGTCCTTGAGCACGAACAACCGTTTCTGGTTGTAGTCGTAAAACGCCGCCGCCTGTTCGGTCAGCAGCTCCAACGTATTCCGGCGCAGATCGAAATCCTTGGGAACCAGCCCGAGCATCTTCAACGTCAGCTCCTCGGCGCGCACCTCGTCCGGCTTCATGGTGTCGCGCAGCCGCTGTTCCAGGTACTTGCGAAGCTGATCCTTGCTGATCGACGCGTACGGAACGTCGCGCGTGAACGCCAAGCCGGTAATCGCCGACAAGCCTTGCTTGATCGAGGGAATCTGTGAGAACAGCTCCTGCGCGGGCGCGGGCGTTAACGAGACTCCAGCCGCGATAACTGCCGCGATAAATGAAAATAGGCGTTTCATGAGACAATGAATCTCTATGGTAGACGAGAAACAGTATTCAGCCGAAGCGCACGGCAGCGGGACGTTCATTATCAGCAAGCCCAAGCGCAAGCCCGGCAAGCTCCGGCAGTCGAGATTGAAGAAGCCGCAGCGGGGTGCGCGGAAATAGTACCGGGTACTCGGCTGCTTGCCTCGCGCCCTGGCGCAGTCCCCCGCGTGGCCTTCCCAGTACTTCTATAGCCTAGAAGGCTATCGCTGGGCGCTAGAATATAGCTGTCGGCATGGCCGTGCTTCGTAGAGTTGCGCTAGGTCTATTGCTGGCGGCGTCGGCCGCCGTGCTTCTGCTCGCGGCTCTGGAGCTCTGGAATTATCGTCAATGGGCCTATCTGCCCAGCCGCGAGCCCGAGTTCAATGAGGATGATCGCGCGCGCATCCTGCAAGACCGCATGGACTTCCTCACCAAGCGAGTCGGCGATATGGAGCTGCTGGTCCTGATTCTGCTAGGAACCTCCGGCCTCTACGCCATCGTGTTCGTCGCCTCTTCCTACGTAAGCGCCGCCGGCTTTTCGCGCCAGGCCGTCCAGACCATCGGCCAGATGAAGGATCAGATCGGCCTCGCCATGGGCGATCTGCGCGAGCTACAGGAACAGACCGAGCAAAAGCTGAAGGACATGCCGGTCCCCTCGCCCCCGGCGGCGCCCAATTCCACAACTTACTCCACCTATGCCAGGCAACTTGCCGAGATGTCCGCGCGCCTGGACGCCTGGCGGGATCAACATCTCAGCGACCAATCCAGGCTTGAACTGCTCGCCGACGAGAGCGCCGCGGCACATCTGGACGCCATGGCCGGCTTCCAGCTCGGAGCGCTCCCGGTCCTATATCTCGGTTATTCGCGCGTCTACACGGCGTCCGATCCGGCGCGGTCGCGATTTTATCTCGATCGAGCGCTGCGCCTGGCCCCGCCGCAATCGCCGCTGGCGTCCGAGCTCCACTACTCGCTGGCCTGCCGATTCGCGGCGTCACACGATTTCGCGCGCGCCATCGCCGAGCTAACCGCGGCCTTCGAACATCAGTTCCGAGTCTTGGAGGAACGGCTGGCCGTCGATATCGAGGAAGGCGGCCAACTGTACGAGCTCGCCTCCACGCCGCCCTTCGATAAAGCCGTCAACGATCTGCTGCTCAACATGAGCATCGGCATCGGCTAACGCGGTCCAAACTGCTTTTTTCACTAAGTACGGTCGTGCCCAAGGTACACGCGGCTTCAGCCGCGTTTGTTCGGCGTGGAAGAGACGCGACTAAAAAGTCGCGTTACGCGACTAAAAAGTCGCGTGTACCAGCGTCTCATAAAGTGAGCAGTATTAGCCACGGATGAACGCAGATGCACACTGATAAGAATTTCGTTCCCCATCCGTGTTTATCTGTGTTTATCTGTGGCTAATATGACTCAGAAAATAAAACTCAGCCCGCCGCGCAGCGCGCGTGGCGATTGCACCAGCGTAACCTGCTGGCCGCCTTGGCTGATGGGTAGGTAGCCTTGCGCCAGTCCGTTCTGCAACTCCGCCGTCGCCTCCAGCCGGCCCGGCATTCCAAGCACCGAGGGGATGGGCTGGCGGACGCGCACATTCAGGCCGGTTTCAGCATACGGACTGCCCGTCAGGTAAACATGGTCCGGCATGATCGTGTCGCTGTAATTCATCCATTCATAGCTGCCCGTGATCACCGTGCCCGTCACCGGAAGCTTGGTGGAAGCCCGCGCGCTCGCCCAGAAACGCTGCGTGGTGTGCAGCCGGTCGCGCAATGCATCGGCGGTGTTCGCATCCAAATCCTGACCGTCCGCCGCCAGCGCGCCGCTGCTGCCGAACGAAGTCCCCACTTGCACCCGATCGCCCAATGCATGCGATACCGACGCCGCAAAACCCATCCGGTGGAAGCTGCCGGCGTCCAGAACGCTATTTTGCGAGGAAATATCGGGCAGCAGATCGCCCGGCGCGAATGCGCCCTCCGGAGCAACCACGGTCATGGCCGCATTGGTCACCCCCTCGCTGTATCCGGTCAAGTTTAGCGTGGTAGCCCCGACCTTCTTCTCGTATCCGATCTCAACGTCGCGCGTCCGCTGGATGGCCGCCTGCCCATCCAACAACGACAGGCGCGGCAGCACGGCCAGCGCAGCCAGATCCTGCGCGAGCGTTTCCGCCTCGCCGCGAGTGGGCGCCAGGGACCCGGATGAATCCATCAGCAGTTCGGTGGGAGGGCCGCCCGAGCTGAAAGCAATCTTCACCTTACCCGCCGTTCCCAGGTCGTAGGTCAGACGCCCGAATTTGTTCAGCGAGCTCAAGTGATCCATATAGGTCACCGAGTCGAAAGAGCCGCCATAATCCAGCCGAAGATTTTCAGTCACCATCACGCTGTCATGCATCGAAACCGACATGTTGCGCAACGCGGGCGCGCCGTCCGCCTGTCCCGTCAGATAAACCTGCTGCACGGTCACGGCCACTACCGGGCCCGATCCATCGTGGCTATAGCTGGTACGGAAGCCGGCCGCCGGCAGCCCGGTGTGCGCGCTGTAGCCTACATTGCCGCTCAGTTGAACTTGATTGTGCCCGAATACCGAGGTGGCCAGCGCGAACGCCGTGCCCAAATCCGATTGGGAGGAAGAACCGCCCAGCGATCCCGCATCGCCTGCCGAGAGATTCAAGACTCCGCGAGTATCGGAAAACGCGCTGCCGGACGCCGATGCGGCTGGGTTCGCGTCGGACTCACTTCCGTCAGACTGATCGGAGCCGCTCGCGCCGGGCAGCATCCGAAATACTGGCCGGGTAGATGCGGACTCCTTCAGCACCCACTTCCAGTCGTCGCTCATCAGAGTGCCTTCGCCGGGCTTGGCATACACCAACTCGATGGAGCTCAGTACACTCGCCAGATTGACATACAGCAAGCTCTGCATGCCCGGCTGCACCGCGATCTTCTGTTTCACGGCCGGCACGAAACTCGCCAAGGACACTCGCACGGAGTAAACATCGGGAGTGAGCAGGCCAAAGCCGAACACGCCGCGCTCGTTCGTCAGGGCGCGTTTCATCATGCGCTCCGAACGATTGAAGAGGAACACGGAAGCGCCCATCTGCGGAACGCCGCTGGAGTTCCGCACCACGCCGGCGATGCTGCCCGAAAGCGGGGTCTCGGTGGCCGCGAATGCCCCTAGCGCTGACAAGAAAAGCCCGGCAATTGCGCTGGCAGCGAGTTTGGGTCGAACGGTCTGCATCCCGTACTGACTAGACGGAAGGGCCATGTACGCCCGTTCGCCTTACAACTACTTTACCGTAAAATTGGCGGTCGGGGTTAATGTTTGATTACTGTTCCTATCCACGACCTTCATATTCAACGTGTATTGACCAGGCTCCAGCGATTGGAGCGGCAGGAGCTTCTCCACCGTCACCTGCTGCGATGACGCCCCCGGGATCGCGGTCACTTCCTCTGTATAGTGCAGCACCGGCTGCGCCGCGCCGGCCTTGGTGATGTCGTATTCGATGGATGCGTTCGGTTTCTTGGTCTTTTCATCCGGCGAGAAATTGTAGAACTGCGCGTAAATTCCGAGCTTTTCGCCGCGCTCGAATGTGTCGGTCAGCCGCGGCCGAACCTTGGTGTCGCCGATGACGAACTGGCCGGTCCCGATGTTCCGGGTCGGAACCTTCTCGATCAGATCCGCCAGAATCAGGCTGCTCGAAGCCAGTTTCTCATCGTCAAAGTGCGGAACGTTCAGCGCCATTGGATACGTGGTCATGTTCCCGCCGGTGATGTCCTTGCAAACAATGTTCAGGCGGTACATCCCGGGCGCCAGCGGAATCTCTTTCTGATAGATGGACGCGCCTTCCACCGCCTTGGAAAGCAGATCGGCCGGCACTTCCACCGTAACGGGATCTTCAAAGGTATTCACCACCCGCCCAGTGATGGAAGTGATGCGCCCGAAGATGTTCACCGTGGCCTTCGCGATATTATCCTTCTGCGTGAACTGCAGGTCGCGGCGCTGGAACTCGATGCTCACGGTGGTGAGGATGGTTGTATCCGTGATCTTGATGTACTCCGCCCGCGCCTTGAACGGCAGATTGTTATACCGGATGCTGGAGCTGACCACCGCCTGCAGGTCCTTGAACTTTACCTCGGGTGGCTTTTGCAAATTGGCGAATTGCTGCAACCGCGTGAACTCGTTCATGCTCTCCGGCAGCGGGTCCGTGCCGGTTCCGAGCGTTGTGCCGTCGGTGCGGCTGAACCGCTGTGATTTGTCCGCCGTGCCCATCTGCTCAGCCAGCGTAAGGCCGGCGCCCGGAACATAGGTCAACGCGTCCTTCTCCGACGGGTCCATGGTCATGCGGAACTCGCCCGACATGGTGGTGTCGACGAACTCGATTTTTACGTTGCTGCCCACGCCTTCGATATAGCGGTAAGTCCAGTCGACAAAGGGGAACGTGGACGTGTTGCCGCCGCCTTCTTCAATCGGCCGGTCATACGATCCGCCCGAGGAATGATCGTCGATCTCATCGGGTGGCCCGTACATGATGTAGATGCGGCCCCGGTCCGTCTTCCATCCGGGAATTCCGGAAGCGAATCGCTCGTTCGCGTATGCGATGCGCCGGTAATGTTCTTCCTTATACTCGTTCTCTTCGGTGTCCGGCGTCGGATCGCGCCGCAGCCAGAACTGCTCGATGAACTCTTCGCGCTCGTCGTCGGTGCTCAGTCTCTTGAAAGCTTTGCGCTCCTCGTCGGTGATGATGTACGTCACGTCCTCGTTCAGCCACTTCCGGTAAGGCGTTTCCAGCTCTTTGCGAAGCTTGTCTTCCTGCTTCTTCTTCTGCTTCGCCGTCATCGGCTTGGACACTGTATCGCGTGGCGCGGGGGCGTCCGCCTTCTGGTCGCTCTTATCTGATGTTGGCGTCGCTTGAGGCGTCGCTTGTGTCGCGGCCTGAGGCGCGGCCCACAGCCAAGCACCCGCCAAGCCTACGGCGGCCACGCCGAACCAAGCAACAAAGTGCTGTCTTTTCATACAATTCACCGCCAGACGAGAATCGAAGCTGCTATCATTCTAGGCCCTAAGCGAGAATCGGTCAAGGGAGGGACGTACGACTGCTCAAACGCGTTCCCTAAAATCCGCCTCACGCACTCCCCTCGCTGCAATCAATTGATAACCGGGAGGATCACCGCCGACGGCCGCGCCTTGGTTCGAAACACCCGCTGCGTCGCGGCTTGAAAGTCGGATTCTTTCGCCTCGAAGATATTCGGAACGAACTTCTGAGGGTTCCGGTCGATGATAGGAAACCAGGTGCTCTGAACCTGAATCATGATGCGGTGTCCCTTGCGGAACACGTGATCGTGCGACAACAGATCCACGCGATATTCCACCGGTTCATCCGGCGTCACCGGTTCCGGCTTCTCGAACCCGTTGCGGAATCGGCCGCGCAAAACATCCGCTCCGATCATCAGCTCGTAGCCGCCCATGGGCGGATCTTCCGGCACGCTCACAGGGTAGACGTCGATCAGCTTCACGATCCAATCCGAGTCAGTTCCAGACGTAGACGCGAACAGGTCGGCGATCACATCCCCGGCGACCGTCACGTCTGATTCCAGCGGCTTGGTTTGCCAGACGGCCACGTCGGGACGGCTCTCGGCGAAGCGCTGATCGTCAACATGCCATGTGCTCCAACCCGGCGATCCGCCGTAGGTCTCAGGTATCGGCCGCTCGCGATAGGGAACCGGCCGGTGCGGATCGGAGACATAGCTATCGAAGGCATCACTCTCAGCCGGCGGATCGAAGGACGCTTCGCCCGATGCGCGCAGATACAACCGGCGCTCTTGAACCCCACTGGGAGGCCATTGGTCGTAAGCTTTCCATTCGTTCGAGCCGGTTTGAAACAGCTCGATCCGGGCAAGCTCCAGCGGACCGTTGCCTTTGAGCCAGTAGGCGAACCAACGAGCTTGGATATTCTTGCGGAAATAGTCGCCGGTGTTGCTTCCAAAATCCAAAGTCTTCAGCGTGCGCCCCGCGCCCGAAAACCACCCGCCGTGGTTCCAGGGGCCCTCCACGAGGTAGTTATATTGACGCGACTCGGGCGTTTCACTGGCCGCGAAAATCCGCCATGGCCCGGCAAAGTCCTCCTGATCGAACCAACCCCCGACGTTGAGGTTGGGCACCTTGACGGAGCGAGCGATTCTCTGCACCGCCTGCGCCTTCCAGAAATCGTCATAGTTCGGATGCGCGATGAAATTGTTCCAGGTCGGCCGCTGCCCGTCGAAATAACGCGCGTTGGCCTGGCTGAGCGGACCCAGCTTCAGGTACCAATCGTAAGTATCGAACTGCTTGAACTCGAATGTACGATTGGTCTTGCCCGTCTCCATCATGGCCGCATACTCGAAGCCGTAGCTCAGCCGGAACGCGCCGTTATGGTGAAAGTCGTCGCCCAAAAACATGTCGGCGGGCGAGGCCTGCTCGGAGGCGGCCTTCAGCGCCGGATGCGGCTCAATGAGCGCCATCTCGGTAAGCCAGCCGCCGTAGGAGATCCCCATGATGCCAGCGCGGCCGTTGTTTCCAGGGATGTTTTTCAGCAGCCAATCGATCGTATCGTAAGTATCCGTGCCTTCATCAATGGAGCGATCGTCCTTCGTATTCCTTGCGGGCCGCTGGAGCACGAACTGGCCTTCCGACTGGTAGCGGCCGCGAATATCTTGAAAGACCAGGAAGTAGCCGTCGCGCGCGAGTTCGCTCATCCCAACATTGATGTCTACGGCGGCGGAATCCCATCCGTAGGGGGAACGCTCGATGAGGAACGGCAGTGCCTCGCTCCGTGACTTGGGAGAAAAAACAATGGTATGAAGATGCACGCCATCCCGCATCGGGATCATGTACTCGTGCTTCTCGTATTCATCCGCGATCGTCGAGTGACCCTGGCTGTCCCGCGTAAGCGTTAAATCGCCGGAAGTTTCGCCCTGCGTGAACTTGCCCTTAATCTCGTCGCCGGATGGGGACAACGTTCCCTCGAACTTGAAGTCCGCGCTTTTCAGTTCCAGACCAACCTTGCCATTCGCGAGGGTGACGAGGTCGATATTCGACCCCGCGCCCGATTCCAGATTGACCATCGCGCCGCTGTATGCGCCGTTGCGGGGCTGCGACAAATAAAAGATCACGCGGACCTTCCCTTGGCCAAATAAAAGCGCCCCGTGCCAGACACCGTCAATGCCGCCGCCAGTCGGTTGAGCAAACAGGCACTGAACGATCAGAAAGCTTGCGAGCGCGTAGATCGGCTTTTTCATTTACGCGGACTATAACACAATCCCATCCGCGTTCAGCTCCGCAAAAGGCTACGACACCGCAAAAGGCTACGATGACGAGAGGGTAAGAAACATGGCAGCTCTCGATTGGTCCCAATGCCCCGCCGTGGAAAGCGTCCCCGGTAAAGTGAGCGGCGCTTGGACGTTCCGAAACTCGCGGACGCCGGTTAAACTCATCTTCGAGAACCTTGAGGACGGCATGACCATAGATGAAATCATCGAGCAATACCCCGTTTCGCGCGAAGAGATCAAAGCCGTACTCGACTTCGCCGCCCGCAGTCTCGACAAAGAGCCCAGCTTCTAAGCTGTGCTGATACTGCTCGACAACAACGTCCCGCGCGGCCCTGCGCGTGCGCTCACCGGCCACACGGTCACCGAAGCGCGGGAGCGCGGCTGGGGGACTTTGAGGAACGGCGATTTACTCGCCGGCGCTGAAAAAGCCGGTTTCGAGGTCCTGGCGACATCGGATAAGAACATCAGGCATCAGCAGAACCTTGGGGGCCGCAAAATCGCTCTCGTGGTTTTAACCCTAGGACGCTGGAGACCCGTACGCCGGATGTTGGCTAAAATCGCCGCAGCCGTGGACGCAGCCACACCGGGCAGCTATGCCGAAGTGGAAATCCCTGAGGTGGAAATCCCTTACGAGTAAAAATCCCCTGGTTCCGCAAAGGGTCGCGGGACGCTCCCGGAGGCCAAGCCGGACGCCTTCCAACCCCGATCACTTCCATAACGGGCTCATCCTCTCGCCGATGATCGCGCCGATGCGTAGTTTCTTTTCCATGACGTGCGTCATTCCAGCACTTGCGGATGCACCGTCCAGCTCACCGAGCTGACCCCAGCCTCGAGCGACAACCGTTCCACCAACTGCTCCAGCGCGGCGTCCTGCCGCCCCATCCCTTTGATCTGCGCCGTCACTTTCATTTTCGGCGTCCCTTCGATGTCCTCGCTCCGCAGCGCTGTCAACGTCAGCGAACTGCGCGACATGGCCTGCAGCAGCAGCGCCCGCATGTGCGCTTCGTCTTCCTGCCGGCAAGCCAGTTCGAATCCGTAAGTCACCTCTTGCTCCTCACCGGAGGATTGCGGCGGATAGAGCCGATACGACAGCGGCCGAAGAACGATGTTGGCAATCAGAACGGCCGTCGCAAGAATGAGGGCATGCAGCGGATACCCCAAACCAGAAATCGCGCCGATCGCCGCCGAGCACCAGAGCGTGGCCGCCGTGTTTAAGCCGCGCACGCTGCCCGCATCCTTAAAGATCACTCCGGCGCCCAGGAAACCGACTCCCGACACGACGTAGGAAACAATCTGCGCCTCGCTCCGCGAAGTGTCGCGCACCATGAAAGCGCACATCACAAATGCCGAGGCGCCCGCCGACACCAGCGCGTTGGTTCGCGTCCCTGCCATCCGCTGGCGCCACTGCCGCTCCAATCCCACGCACGTTCCCAGGAGAAGCGCGGCCCCCAGCCGCAGCACGAAATCAAGAATCGGCATATTCTACGCCCGTTGTCTCGGTCAACCATTCTCGCAGATAAGGATGCGCGATTCGGCTGGGATGGCCGGGTGTGGATGTGCGCCGTGCGCTACCATGTTTGGGTCTCGGAGCACCGATTGGAGCAAACATGAAAAATCCGCGTCTCTTTCTCGGTCTGGTTCTCATAATGGGAACTTTATCTTCGCCCGCCCGCAGCGACGACAAGGCGAATCTGGAAGCTCGCCGTAAGGAGCTGAGTCGGCTAATTGCGGAGGAGTGGGAGTACGAAATGCGCGAGTCCCCGCAGACCGCGACAACTGTGGGCGACTACAGGTACAACGACAAGTGGGACGACGCCTCGCTTGCTCATGTGTCCAAGCAGAGGAAAGAGCTGCGGAAATGGTTGGCTCGCTTCGAGTCGCTGAACACGGCCGGCTTCCCCGAACAGGAGAGGCTCAGCCAGACCATGATGGTTCGAAGCTTGAAAGAGCGTGTCGAAGCAATCGACCTGAAGCTCTATCTGATGCCGATCGACCAATTCACAGGTATACATCTGTCCCTGGCTCAGTTCGTCATCTATATCCCGTTCAAAACAACCAAGCAATATGACGACTATCTGGCGCGATTGCATAGAGTGCCGCAGGTGGTCGATCAGGTCATTGGAGTGCTGCGAGAAGGCGAAAAGGAAAAGTTGTTGCCGCCCGCATATCTATTAGACAAGACCGTCACGCAATGCAGCGCGATTGCCGAGCCTGCGGGGGTGGCGAACGCCTTCGGCCAGCCCGTATCTCACTTCCCCGACGCTGTGACACCCGCCGATCAAAAACGTTTACACGATGCGATCGTTGCCGCGGTCGACAATGAAGTGCGCCCGGCTTACCGGAAATTGCAGAATTTTCTGTCCACGGAATATGCACCGAAGGGCCGCAAGGATGAAGGTATGTGGTCGCTTCCGAACGGGGATCAGTTGTACCGCTTTAACCTTCGGCAGTTGACTACAACCAGCATGGATCCCGAAGCGATTCATCAGCTAGGGCTAAAGGAAGTCGCCAGAATCCAAGCCGAACAGCTTGCAATTGCAAAGCAGCTCGGGTTCGCGGATTTGAAAACCTTCCAAGCTTCGCTGAAGACCAACCCGAAACTCGTTCCGGCTTCGCGCGAGCAGATTTTGGAGATCTACAGGGGCTTCATCGCACAAATGGAACCGCAGCTCCCGAAGTATTTTGGTCTCTTGCCAAAGACTCGCCTGGAAGTGAAACCGGTGGAGGAGTTTCGCGAAAAAGACGCCAGTGGCGCGGAATATGATCAGGGCACGCCAGATGGCTCGCGCCCTGCAGTGGTGTTAGTCAATACCGGAGATTACCAGCACCGGACAACGCCGGACATGGAATCCACGGCCTATCACGAAGGCGTGCCGGGCCATCACATGCAGATTTCAATCGCACAAACTCTTCCGGAGCTGCCAAAATTCCGGCAACAGGGTTTTTACAGCGCCTATGAGGAAGGTTGGGCGTTGTACGCGGAGCAATTGGGAAAAGAACTCGGCTTCTACCAGGATCCCTATTCGGATTATGGGCGGCTCGATAGCGAGATGTTGCGCGCTGTGCGTTTGGTTCTGGACACAGGCGTGCACTACAAGCACTGGACGCGCCAGCAGATGGTGGATTATTTCCACGAGCACACTTCGGACGATGAACCGGACGTGCAGGCAGAAACGGACCGTTACATTGCATGGCCCGGGCAGGCGCCGGGATATAAGCTCGGACAGCTCGACATCCTGAAGCTTCGCAAGCAGGCCCAGGACGAACTGGGCAACCGATACGATGTGCGCGCCTTTCATGACGAGATTCTGAACGGCGGCGCAATGCCGCTGGATCTGCTGGATCAGCGCGTGACGGCCTGGATCGCGCAGCAGAAGACGGGCGCGTCGCAAGCCCGCCGCGCGAACTGATCACCCTGGGAGAATCACCGCCGCGGGCCCAGCGTGCTCAGGCCGCGAACTTGCCCGAACTCTGCTTTTCTCGTAGCCTGAAAACATGCAAGTTCACTTCTCACCCGAACTCGAAGCGAAACTCGCGCAATCTGCCGCTCAACAGGGCCGTAATCCGGACGAATTGGTGCAGGAAGTCGTGGCGCGGCATTTCGACCAGGAGAGCCGCTTCATTGAAGCCGTGACCTGTGGCGAGGAAGCGTTGCAGCGTGGCGAGCACCTCACGCATGAGCAAGTGGGCGAGCGCCTTCAACGGTTTCTGCGGCCCTGATGGAGGTCCGCTGGTCGATCCCCGCAGCAGAGGATTTAGAGCACATCTGCGAATGGATCGAACGCGATAACCCCGAAGCAGCTCGACGCGTTGCTCGAACGATCTACGACGAGTGCGCCCGCCTGAAGGATTTTCCCAATCTTGGACGGGCCAGCCGCCGCATGGCGGGACGGCGCGAACTCACATTCGCGCCTTTGCCTTATATAGTCGTCTATCAGATCAAGCCGAACGCGATTGAGATCTCGCGCATTTTCCACGGTGCGCAAGACTGGCCTTAACGGCCACCCCTGCTGCCCCTCGCCTCTACCCGTCCAACCAGTCGGCTCCTCCGTGGAAGCAGAGCCGCACACCCGTGACGCGGTTCCGGAACCACAAAGAATCAAGTTCGGAAGCACCAATGTACCCCTCTTAGAGAAGGCTTTGAGTGTAAGGGGAACTTCGTAGCCATTCCAGAGCGTCGTCCAAACCATCTTTCGTATCCTCTTGCTCAAAGAATCGAAACCACGAATTGAAATACCCGCGGTATGTGTCGTAGCCGGGCTTAAGCCCGAGTCTTTGCAGCCCCTGCCACGCAAAGCTGTCGAAGATCACAACCGGGTGTCGCTTCATCATCCAGAAAGCCTTGGAAATTGCCGAACGGAGACTGCGACCTCCGTACGGCTCCCGCATGTTCGCGATTTCCAGATCAACGATTCCTGGGACGTTTTCTCTCGTCATCCCGGCGTCGCGGTATCTGTTAAGCATATCCGCAAGTGGTCTATATTTTCCTTCCACTCCAAGTTTGTTTATGTGCCCCGGTATAGTACGCGCAACGCCGTACCGAGAACATAGGTCGTGCAGCATTTCGCACGTCACTTCGCCTGCAGAGAACTTGGGAAAGAGATGTCGATCATCGGAGTCCCATACATGCTTCAAATAGTACTTAGCGGACTGCCGCCAATTTGCCATAAACCCTTACTTCTTTCCGGCGGCTGCTTGCCCGGGTTCCTTATAGACCTTCTCGAACTTATTGCGCTGGTTCCACACCGTGAACGATCCGTTCCCCTCGGCCGTCAGCTTGATGTATTGTCCCGTATCTTGCTCCTCGACATTGGCAATAAACGAATCCGCCACGTTGTGTTTCTTGCCGCCCTCCACGGCATAGTGCAGTTGCCACAGGTCCTCCAGACCCGGCGAATCCTTCACAATCTGCCATGCATCCGGGCTGCCGCCTTTGCGCGCGCCGTTGTTCATGATCGCCACCCTCGGATGCACCGCGTCCACCAGCGCCGGCGAGCTCGATTGATTCAACCCGTGGTGCGACACCAGCAGCACGTCCACCGTGCCAATCGGATTATTCGGGCACATCAGCTCCAGCTCTTTGTTCCACGTCAAGTCGCCCAGGTCGAGAAACCGGAATTTCTCGAACGTCACCAGCACGCCCAGCGAATGGGCGTTTTCAGTCGGATCGGGGTCGCGCTTGGGCGTTGCCGCGCAGAACGAATTCGGCTGGCCGGCTCCATCCAGCGGTGTCTGGATATGCTCGCCATCGGAAGTCAGCACCTTCACCGAAAGCCCCTTGATCGGAACCGTGTCGCCCGGCTTCAACACCGTGTGTTCGCCGCGCTGGATGGTCTTCACGTAATCGGCGTAGTCTTCCTTCGTTACCTTCGAATCTTCGGTGTTGGGCCCGTGATCCAGGAAGTTCACGATCTTCATGCGATCCGCTAGCTGCGGCGCGCCGCCCACATGGTCGCGATGGTAATGCGTAATCAGCAGGTAGTCGATTCGTTTGATTTTGGCCGACTTAGCTGCCCGCTCGATCCGGTCGGCATCGCGCCCGTCAAAACCACGCCAGCCCGTATCGATCAGCAGCGATTGGCCCGAAGGACTGACGATCAGCGTCGCCTGCCCGCCCTCCACGTCCACGAAATAGATCTCGAACGGCTTCCCCCCGAAGATATCCAGCGGCCCCGCGCCCGCCCTCGGGGAAAGTAACGCAGCCGCGAGAAACCCCATCAGAACCACGCCTGTTCGCATGTGCCGCATCGTATCACAACCTGCTCTTATCCCAAGTGGGGGCACATTGCCGGTGTCGTTAGCATGTGATTTGTCCGCCTCAATTAGCAAGTGAAATGTCCGCTTGAAGCGCGACTGGGAATCTGAAGATGTGGAAAGCATCTCAGAGCAGATTCCGGCCGCAGAAACGGAGCGGATGATGAAGATCCAGGAAGTGATCCTGAAGGCGATGGCGGGCA